>Ga0116231_10011434_pt1 | contig 13637 bp, 16 predicted proteins | sample S1TSphgellanicum_2_FD_89695 | JGI IMG/M metagenome (GOLD analysis project Ga0116231, IMG submission 89695) | Host-associated microbial communities from peat moss isolated from Minnesota, USA - S1T2_Fd - Sphagnum magellanicum MG | ecosystem: Host-associated > Plants > Peat moss > Unclassified... | reverse complement strand
TCAATGCCTGGACTGGCTATGGCTTTTGGAATGGCTAGTGCTGGTGATATGTGAAAAGTTGATGCCACGTGGCGCCCTGAAAATTTAGATTGCGTTTTGAGGCCTCAGGCCTACCTCCACTAAAAAAGTCTAGGACTCCTGCTACATGTTAGCAACATATTAGAACCTATTGTCTAAATATGGCTATATGGGCCCATTTTGTCCTCATAATGTAGCGCCCACATGGGCCCATTTTTTTCTCACTGTAACTCCCATTTTTCTTGTCGCCAGGATGCGAAATTTCGCCCAAAAAAAAAAAATCAGTGCTCGACACTTGAACGTAGTCTACCATCGTCGCGGAATGGCCATTAGCACAGTCAAGCATTCAGCTATGAACTCTGACGATCCTCTAGTTGCACTTGAGACCGCGAGATCGTTTAAACTTCGAGCAACTGTATTGTGAGTTCATTCTTGTGAACTTGCGGTGATCCATGTCGAAAATTGAAGACAAGATTCTAGTCTCCAAGAACAGCTAAAGGACGTTAGGGCTTCGACGACAGAATACAAGATGACCTTGAGAGAGAATACAAGATGAGCTTGATATTCATTCCATCCCACTTGTAATTTCTTTTACTTTTGCCACATGACTCTCAGCTCAGGTTCACCATATTAAGACGGAGGGAGGGTTTCGAGTAAAGTCTAGGAGATTGTTGGGGCGGGGGGAGAGAACTGCGATCTATCGATTCCAGTTTTTCAGATGAACAAATGTTGATCACCAGCCTCCCACCCACCCAGAAACAAATAACGGAGCATGACTCCAGACATATATTTACAAATCTTGAAATATGCATAATAAAAGCTTTGAATTGCAATCCAGAAAACACTGTGCGGATGAATGCTAACTTTGTGTTTCGTGACACATTGTCTTCTCAAGGCCTGTTTCTGGAGGATACTGAGTGGGGCCGACTCGGGAGTTGTTCCACGATGCATTGGAGTGAAGGTTTTTCTATGATTAGTTCCTCTAAAATAAGAATCCCAAATGGCAGAGAGGGGATTGTGACCTGGAGATGCAAGATAAGAATATGGGTCGAGTCCGGACGGGCGATGCGTGTGTAAAGAAGAAAAATTTCGGTGCAGAATTGGAGCAGTCTACTAAGCACTTGGCCAGTAACAGGAGCTAATGACAAGGGCCCGGCCTTCGTACATGCAAACGCGCGTACGCTGTCATGAAGCGCACCGATTGACGTCGGGAGGGGGCCACTACGTTTGAAGACGAGAGCAGAGCTGCGAGGATTCCAAGTTCGTGTTGCCGCTGCTGAATTTAGTTTTCTGCACGTTTCGTGTCTTGACGTGTTCCTTGGTAAGCGCATAATTTCTGCACCGCACATGGCACGTGAATCACTCGTGGGTAGACATGGGGTTTTCGACACCCCAAGTACAACTTGACAAATTGCAGTTTGGAAAGTTGTGCTAGATTCTTTTCTCACCATGTCCGTCTCTCCATGGTCTGGAACTTTGAGTTAAAAATTCCGCCTGCTTGCGTTGCAGAGGACTTATCCAATCAAGGATCTGTATATCATTTCCTTAGACTAGTACACGCTATAAGTATTGAGTTTGTGTTAGACAATTGTTCATACAACCGAGAGATCGCAAGCATAGTTAGCTTGACAACAATTAGGTCTGATCCGCAACAAGGCAGAAAGAAGATCAGTGTTTTGTTCTCTCTGATAGCTTCTCATCGCTTTGAACCTAGTCTGATAATCAAGTTTCTTTTCCTGCATGCATCCTCGAGATATAAATTGCAACTGAAAACACTATATCACAGCAGGGACAAAGACAAACCTCCAAAAGGCAATAATATGTGAGCTTCAGATCAGTTCTCATTTTCTTTTTTATGCACCTTAGGAGAATCTTTGCTCCCCAAAACCTTACTCTCCTTGTAAAATTCGGAAATCCTGCAATTGTATGTTGCAGGTGAAAACTCCCTGCATGAAGATTGCTCACATGTTTATGGGTTGGCCATGTTCATGCAAGGTGAAAATTGCAAGATCGGTCATAGAGTGAGCAACTATACCCTTCAGGCTTTTACATAGTCAATCTAGAGCATGATAGTGTCAGTAAATTACAAGTTTGATCTCATGTGTTGTCCGACAATTGCATGTCCAATTTCCTCAAGCATTGAAGTCTGGATTTGCATGTTTTGATCTCTGTCTCTGCAATTCTCATTTTCTGTAGCTAGTTTTTGATGCAGATTCTTCATCTGCATACTCGAGAAGAGTTTGCACACGAAGAATCTGCATCATAGCCAAGCTAAAGAAAATCTCCAGCAGCACAGAAGATTCAACTCTTTCATTAATTTCTGGCAGTGGGTGTCTGTAGGACCATGAATCATAGATGTCTGACACCTCTCTCTTGGCTCTTGTGCGAGGAATTTTTTTTTCCCGTATTTCACCTGACCAGTGTGGAGTTTAATGATGCTCAAACATAGTGGTTGCTCAATTTAACACAATGCCATCATGTCATCATCACAGGCTTCAGCTGTAGGTGTGGCAAGAAATTTGTGTATGTGTCCAAGTACAGTAGCAGTCTATGCTACAACTTTGTGCAGTATAGAGCTTAGCACGACCCTAGACTCAGGATCGTACATTCAGGATACACTCAGGATACATCCATGACGCACTTTGATGTTTTCGGACTGTGCTCAATACCAAAACACATCTGTAGGGCTAATGCTAGTACTGCACTTGGATGAGATTCTTCAGCTCCTACACTCTTTTGAACTCAAAGAGGTCAATACAGATGACATGACGAGCTTCACGTCATTCTTCTTTTTTCAGATCATGGGCCCCTATGATCTGAGGGCAGTTCAGAGTCAGAATCCAGCCATTCGTCTCAGGCATTGCACAACTGCATGTGCCAGGTGCCCCAAGGCTTTTGGGGTGGAGATGCTGCTAATAAATGTTTTGGTAGTGGTATTTGGACTTAAGCTTCATTTGCAACAATTTGTGAATGGGGGAGGCCATTAGTTGCACTTGCTGATGGTTTTGAAACCAAGTGCTTAGTTGAGTATATGCACAATGTAAATACAGCCTTCTAGTTGTGGTCTGTATGTGAAAACTGTCCACCATACATATTACTGACATATGAGGTTCTATGTTCTTCAGTAAATTTCTGTGGTTCATGCAGGGTGGAGGTATGAATTTTGGTGGGAATTCTTTCAGATCCTTAGCAATGGTGGTACAACAGAGCAAAGAAGGCAAAGAAACAAATTGCTGTCACAGTTCTCTGGGAGAGGTCACTATTGTTTCCTAGTTCTTGTGATAACATTGTATGCCTCAGCTGTGGGGGAGTGCATGGCTGATCAGCTGGGTCCCAGATGAACACTAGATACCCAGATTTCAAGTGTCGGAATACAAACTCTGGCTTGAGGACCAACAAACTCTCTATGGAAAGCAACAAAGATGACAAAAATGGCACCTGCAATTGGGTGAATGCACACAAAGGTGGACCAAAAATGGCACATGTGAAGATCATAGCTTTTTTTCTTTAGATTTTTTTAAATTCAAATATTTGATATTTAGGGAATGTAAAATTGTCCATTTGAAAATAGGAGACAAATATAATATCTAAACCTTAAACTTATAAGTTTTTAAAGTGCAACATATGTTTCAATTTGATCAACTAGAGAAAAAGTTTAAAATAAAAACATAGATTTTTTTAATTGACAAATGATAAGGTAGTAATGTCATTTTTTACAAAACAACAATTTACAATTTTTTCATTTTAATAAATCATCGACTTTCTAAACTATTGATAAGCTTACAAAAACCTAATAAATTAAAATATTAAACTTGTTTGTAAACTCTTATTTTAGCATTATAATAACCAAACAATCATAATTTTTATAAAAAAACCTTTCATACATGTTTATTATGTAATAAAAGTTCATAAACTTTTTTATGGAATGCAACAAAAAATATTGCATTGTTTTAAAAGTCCACCTTATAATGAAATGATAATATTTTATTTTCAAAATTTAATTTGATTCTACAAGTGTTATACAATAGTTAGATGAGTTGTTTTTATATTTTCAATATATCCCAAAACATATTATACCGAACTTAGAAGTACTCCTCAAAACTGACCCTGTGACATCAAAGAATAGATTGTTTAGTGTCCAACTACCCAACTATACATTTGACTAGGTTCCAATGGAATAGAAAGCTTCCAAGATAAGTGAAACTTGGAAAACATAATCTAAAATAGTCCAACAATTGCAACAAGAGGGCACTTGATGTTGTGCAAGCTTTAAAATTGAAGCACTTGAAAATTGCAGATGTGCCCAACATTGCAGTGAGTCCAACATTCTTGTGGAGAACAGCCAGGTCAACATGTCTGCCAGTTGTGGGAGTGTGGAGGAGTTTAGGGTGCTCAATTGGGGGCTGTGAAATGCAGGCAACATTAAGATGGCATTGAACTTATAATAGGAAGGTCTACAGCCAAACCCTGCACTTTCTGGGGGTTGTGAAACCATGTGCTTGTGTAGTTACATTTGGAGCCAACATGTTCAGGAGCAGATCATCCAAAGTGATTGTCAGTCACATTGCCCATTCATGGGGCAAATGCAGAAACATGGGAGAGTGTTCAAGAAGATGCCCACTTGTAAGTCTCTTGGACCACAATGATGTTGGGACATGTGAATTTGGGCAAGGTCAGCAGACATGGGAACAAATGTGTGGAGCCAGGGTCATGACTTTCCTGTGGATCCAGATCTTCTGTACCTGAACAGGGCAGGTGTTCACCCATTAAAAACCCATCTCACTAGTAACTGCAATCCCTGAACTGTAGCATTTAATGCTACAAAGATTTCACAGGGAAAGACAAAGATTCCTCCAACAGGGACATGGGACAAAAACAGAAGTGTGTTTCACCATAATGTCTAGCTCACATTGTAATCTACGAACACAGTGACTACATCATAAGGTCCACAATAGTCTACAAGTCTTACCAATCTGGCCATCCTCAATAGACCCCATGAGTTTGCCCATTTCAAACTGGGCTCTGCCGCATAGCCTCTTTGATCTACAAGTCTTCCCATTCCCAAATGCCAGACTAACAGAGTTAGCCTTGCAAAATGGAGGAACTATTTCCTAATCCTGATTCTACTCTCCCAAAGCTACCATATTGCAGACTACACTGACTACCAGGTTCTCCCTGTCTCATGATTCAATTAGTTGACCTCTATCCACACTGTGGCTTGAAACAGCACATCTCCTGTTGAAAGATTCTATTACTCTTGGCATGGTGTATCCAGGGACCAGATTTGGTGATAAACCTGGATTTGACCAACCTGAGCTGTGAGCTGAAACACTACGAGTGTAGACAGACCACATGCAAAAATATTCAACACTGCCTGAGTGGTGATGAAGATTTAATCCTGGTCAGTTGTTCACTGTTCATGGTGCAACACAATTTGTGTAGACAATGCTTGTACTTGATGCATGTCCTCTTATGACTCACTACACACATCCTTGTTCCAGCATTGCCTGTGCAACCCGTAAGAAGCCTGCAATGTTGGCCCCATGTACCAGTGCCCTGCCAGCAACAAACCCCAGTTTCCAGTGCAGGAAACAATCAAGCCACAATTTGATTAGCTATCATGTCCAAGATTGCTAATTCATACTGATGCAAAATAAAACCACCTCAAAAAGAAAAAATTTACCAATAATGGAATCTCTTGTTTGACACAAGCTACCAATGGAACAAACAAGTCCATCAATGGCAAATGTGTACAAAGACAACATATATCTTCAAGTAGTGTGAACACTCCATACTTGAGCTTGAGCCAATTGGACTAGAAATCACAAGATGACTTGATACTTAATGAGATCCCTGACCAAACAACAAGAGAATAACAGCCAATGGCAGGAGGAAGAGACAAGAAAATAACGTATACTAAAGGGAACAAACTGGAATAAAGAAGCAGTGTGAATGATATGAACTGACTATCAACAGCAAGATTTATAGCAGTGACTAACTACAATACCATCCCACCAACTTCATCAGTCCTGGATAGCAGGGCATTGGTCACTGTCAAACATCAACCAATGTAGATAGTCCTGAACTATGTCAAGCACATATATCTTAAGAGGCAGTCTCCAGACCTGAGAACCATTGGACTCAGGCAATTACAATTGTAACAATGGACTCCCAGTATTTTGAGGTCCTCCACCTTAAATAATCCAGAGAGCTAGGAACAGAAGTGGGTACTTTCAGTTTTAGAGACACACAAACCCAAAAAAATAGGACTCAAAGGCTACTTTAAACCTTTGCTCAGGTTTTCACAGCTAAATGCAGTAGAATACAGCTCCACTTTTCCATGCAGAATGTTTTGAATGTATATTATCTCAACCAATCACAGACAAGATGGGGATAGTAAAAGCTCACTGAGGATTGCCCTTGCTGAATCCATAATCATTTGCAGCCTTGATAGATTTATGATAGATGTCCTTCATGATCTCCTGCTCATGCCCAGCAACAGTTTGTTCATAATAGTCCTGAAAGTTAAAGGACTTTCATTGGGATCTTCCAAACACCTCTACTTCCTAGAATAAAGGTTATAAGTGAATGAAATAGCAAATCATACCTGTAACTTCATGTCAACTTCTTCAGGAGTCCACTGAATCCTGCTATTGTTCTGGACCACCTCATATCCTGCAACAGCAACCTGGCACCTCCCCATGACCACAGAGAACATTACTTGAGGCATAGTGTGGAGAATTTGTCTACAGGGCACTCAATAGAGTGAAATCAATGAAGTCTGTCCTCAAAAATAAGTTCCTTTTCATTATCACCTTTCCAACCATGTAACTAATTATCTGACACCTTTTACATCTTGCAAATGATGACAGAGGCCAGTATGTCACATATGGAACTGATGCACTGAAAGAAAAGCATACTCCTCCAACATTTGCTGCTTTGCCAGGTCCAACTAAAATTTTTGACTTCCGGAATATCTCCATTGCTTCAGTAGTACATGGCATATTTGCACCTGCCAAACATAACCCATCCTACAAATAGTGAATTTACCATATTGTTCCTGGCTCTCTAAGTGACAAGTACATCTGCACTAAAGAAGTTGAGCCAGCCAGCAATCAGTCCTTGCTGTGCCACTAAAGATGGTCAACATAGGTTCCGTGATAGGATTGAAACAGTGCATCCACAAGCCTCCATACTAAACATTAAAAGTAGGAGTCTTCCAATAATCTTTATCCCTTTGAAAATAGCTGCAGAGGAACACAGTCAATCAAGCAGGATCTGGAACAGTCTTTGTCAACTGAACAAAAGGACAAAATTAGAAAAAACAAGAATTGTTTTTTCAATTCTCTGTTCAGACTTACAGCAGCATCTCTTTCCACCTATTGCATCCAGCAACAATTGTTAAAGATTACCTTCAAAAACAATTTGACATCCAGCATTGACAAGAGCCATGGCATCAGCATGATTGAGCTCATTCTGTGTTGCACAGGGGAAGGCAACATCACACTTCACTGACCATGGCTTGCTGTCATCATAATATTTTGCCTTCGTGTAGCTTTTGGTGTAGTCTCTGCAGAGACACCCCCCTATATTAGTGCATCAACAACAGTTATATCTATGAGGCTTTACAAGACATCACATGAATCCTCAAGTCAGTACCATGATCATTTTTCATACCTCTACTTCACATTCAGAAAACTCCTGGGATGATTGAACTACAGCCAGAAAGTGAGTAGCATCTAGTGGGTTTACCTTAAGCTTTTGCTATGGAGCTTGATATCACGTAAGAGTGCAAGCTTTCCATAATCAAATCCCTCCTCATCATAGAGGTAGCCCCTTGAGTCTGCAAGTTAAGAATGAATAAATTCAGTAGAGACTATAAGTTCTGAAGAAAGACCGCAAAATTCAATCCAGTTGAATACTGCTTAGATAATTCTTATTTGCTCCCCCCTGGGAAACCTGCAGAGTTGAATCACAGCTTTCAGATGCCAGTGACTTTCCTGAATCCCTATTCATCTAGCTCATCATGCAAATACCTTACCTGAAATGGTCACAGGAATAGCACTGAAGGCAATAAGCTTCTCCAATGCATGCATGGCCACTTTTCCAGCACCACTGACCACACACCTGCAAAAATGTGACTTTATCAGCAAACAAGAAAGTACTGATCGTTTCAGGAGTCAAAAGAGCAGTGGTCTGGTACATTTGTGTCTGGGCGCATTTCAGTGGCAAATTATTTGTATGTACAAGTTGACACTGACACCTTTGGTGATGGCTACCCAATCAAGATTGACTCATACTGCTGCCATCTGACAATGTAAAGAATGAGAAATGGAACAGACCTGAGTCCTCTCAGATCCTTGTCCAAGTCTGCCAGCACCTCCTTGGCATAATACACCTGGCCCAATGTACCAATGCAAATATCAGGACCACCTATGTCCCACGACCTGCACTGGAAACCATCTGTTTTCTTCACTAGAGAGTCCATGAACATGTTTCACAAACATGTTTTTTTCAACATCTAAACACAGAAAATGTGAGCATTGGAGAGGAGATGGACACCAACTGACAGATGTGAACCCAATGAGAAGAAGGAGTGACAAGTACCAAACCAAAGCCTGTAGCTTCAGGCCGTAAGTTGAAGCCCCCCCATGGAACACCTTTTCCAGATAGCACTGTCTGTATATCATGCCAAGATACAGTATCTAATAGACATATTCTTTGAAGTAATGACATACATTAAGCACAAACGTACCCTCATCCATTTTTATCAGAAGAACCATCTTGTTTACCTTGTAAATGAAGCATGTACCTCATATTGGCTTGTAAGGCGTCGGTACTGGCCAAAGAGATAACCAATCTCTCGTGGTCCAACTCCAATATCTCCAGAAGGAGTGTCCTGCAAAATACAATGCCTGTGTCAATGTACCTGCAGCAACCATCTCTCTCTGGCAACAGAGTGTTGAGCAAAAGCATAAATCTCAAAATGATTTTAAGCATGACATACTGGCTACACATGGATACCAGAATCCATAATAAGACCACTAAGCCAAGCAGGAATGGAAGCCTGAGCAACCTTTGGCCATAACTTCACCATGGTCAGAGGGTATTCTTCTCAGAAGAGGTCACTGTTATCGGAATATTTTGTCAACTGGTATCCAACCGTAACAACCATCTTGACGTCAAGGAAATGGACAGAAAACTCTCCATTCTAAAGGCAGAATGAGAGTCTTGATATAAGCAATGAACATGTGAATTGTGTACATTCCTAAGAGCAGTGTCATTCAAGAATATTACAAAAAAAGACAAAACTCCCAAATGGTCTTATGAGCATGACAAGGAAAAGGGTCGTACAAAGAGGGGGACCTGATTGGGCCCAATATGACGGTAAAGTTCCTCCATAAAACTTTGACAAAACCGCATTATCTGCCATGGCAATCCAACAAGGTTTCTCACCATGGTTGAAGGATTGATGTTATCCTGTAAATCCAAGACTCTATAGAGCACTTTCTTCAACCAAAAATGCTCAAAATGAAGAAACTTCAGCCAGAATATACCAGCCCTGGTCCTCAACATTCCTGGGTTGTGAAGGTAAATTCTCGTGCCCCAGGGCAAGAACCTGCTTCTTTGTAGAATAAAGATTGGTGAAATGACCCTGCACCCTACTCACATATTGAAGAGAAGGGAAAACAAGGAAGGTGGGGGAGTTCTACTATGGAACTGACCTCATTTTCACTTTTCCCTTTTGGATCAAAGTCACTTCCTCCCTTGGCACCGCCAACATTTAGTGAAGAAAGAGAGTTCTTCAGTGTCTGTGAATAATGATTCAGATGTAGTTTATGGTCAAACCACATTGCCAGATGCAAGGTGATATTTTGCAACTGCCTCTATTACATCTGAAAAGGTGTGGTTGCAAATTGCTGTAAAGAAAGGAAAATGAATGCAATGCCCCACTCCACAAACAGAAACTGCACCCACAGTTATTTGCTACCTCCAAGACTAGAAAAGGTTGCCAATTACCTGCTCAAAGGCCAGAAACTTCATGACACTCAGATTTACACACGGGTGGAAGCGAAGACCGCCTTTGTAAGGTCCAAGGGCTTGATTAAATTGCACACGAAATCCACGATTTACATGAGCCTCCCCCTTGTCATCTACCCAGGGCACTCTGAAGATTACAACTCGCTCAGGTTCTACCAATCGCTCTAACACATGTACAAACCTGTCACCAGCAAGTCCTGTAGTCATCATCTCCTCTTTCTTAGCAGTTTCTGTGATGTACTGTTGTACAACAAAGACCCTGATATGATCAATTTTCAAGCTGGAAAAATCCACAACCTATCATTTTCCCAGTCATTGGTCAGTTCCATATCTATGAACTTGGAGAGAAAACTCAACACTTTTTGAGGTAACAGCTTTTGGGTGTCAAAAAAGTATCAGTGGGTTGCAATGGCAATCACTAGCTGCCATTACACCCCACTGTCTTCATCAGCTCCCAACTGTGGATGTAGATAAGTATACAATAGTCTGCTCAAAATTTTGCCAAAATTTTGTACAAGAGTCTGCATCCTGAGTTCTTCACATTTCCAGAAGCACCAGGCAGACTCAGTCACAATGTTGGCTAGCCTCCTGCACCCTAAACATATCCTTTTCACTCACTCAAATGTATGTTGTTATAATTGATGCTATGCACTGCAAGGAGGAGTGGCCATACTGGGGAATCTTGGAGAGCACAGGATCCAGAGAGTGCACCACTTCCTGGACAGCTTGAATAAATTCCCCTTCATGAGGATCTCGGTGCAAAACAGCCGCTAAAATGAACTCCGCACTTTTAGAGATTAAAGCTGATTCAACAATGGGATACATCAGTAACACATCTTGAAACTGTCACAGACATCATCATCAAAGCACAAGGAAACTGTAATGTCTTCTGACATGCTACATCAAAATTCCTTCAATAAATTGTACTTGCCACTGTCAATGATCACCTGAAGAGAAATTGCATGAGCCTTTAATCCTGATACCTTCACTACCTTTGACTCCATAGTAACTGCACCTATGCCAACTACCACATATGAATGTTCACAACCATATGAAACCTGTGAGATTACAAAGAAAAATTCAAGCATGAGACTGGAAAAACTCACGTGAAGACAAGGGAAGTTGCACGTAGGATTCATTACCACTCCATCTAAGGTGATCTGCCATATAAGCAATCTCAGAAACACCAAGAACCCTACATTCTCCATTTAAGGGAAAGCATCTGGTCCACATGTAAATCATGATTTGCTTACTGAGATTCTACACTGCCAGGCCAGTTTGCACTGTCACCAAAAATTGGGCTTAAGTCTTCTCACTATGATGGTCTCACTCACACTGTTTGCATCAATTCTACCTTTCTCAGCATGCTAGAAGCACCTTATGACACCTTATGGCACCAAATCATTGTGATGCCACAACAGACAGAAAATGTGGTGGCCTTCATCTCACAACCAATCTACCCTCTCTCCTGACCAGAATCTCTATATCCCTGATAGCATTCCACATTACAGAAGGCTAAGGAAAATGCCAAGACTCAGGTCTATCCCTATTCTTGCTTGTTTTAGAGCATGTGATTTACGGGCAACGAACTAACCCTAAAGCCTGCCAGTACTAACAAAGTCTCCTACATATCAGTTTTTCTGCATATGACCAACTTTAGACAGTAACCTACTGGATACTGAAACCAACTTGAAGGACGCATAACAGTCAACAGCAGAGACAACACATTCAGTGAGCTCTGGGCCTTTCTGAGACAAGATTCTGCATAAAGGCCTGACACAATGACAGATATGATGACATACCATAGCAGCTTGTAGAAGAGTGGAGTAATTATTTCTTGTCAAGGATGTCCAGAGAATAAGCTAATACACAATTCTGGAAGCATCAGAGACTGCACACATTAAGAGCATGACCTACACTAAGAATTGTAAATGCAAAAGAGGTTTCGTATCATGCTCATTGCCTATTGAAAACTGTGCACCTGACCTCCCTGCGAAGCCCCCATAATGGGTGCAACAAAACTTGCTGGAGTTACCACACAAACATTTCCAACCATACCAAGGAGATTCTCAAGAATTACTATCAAGAGAACCTGTTGTAACAATGATTCAGAACCTTCTTCAGTGATAAAACTCTCCAACAGGAAAATCTGAAAACTGCTCAAATACAGCAAAATGGGGTAAACAATCCAAAAGCTGATTGGGAACTCAAATGTGGAACTGTTTCACAAATTATAGAATCAACATTGCAGCAGACCAAGGAGCATACAAAAAAAAAGGCAATTATGACAACAATGCGAAAGTCATGTTCACCTTTGATATACACGGGGCGGTCTATAAGACCCATGCCTTGGTCTTTGGATGCTAGCTGTAAGCGCAGGGCCTCTTTATGCAACAAGCTGTTATTATGTTCTTCAAGTGCACTCATCTGCATGTTTCTACTGCCCTCATTCCCATATGGATTCCGTCGGTGTTTCCTTCCATACTCCTTGCAAACAGAACAGAAAATTCGATGGATGCCTTCATGAACTGCAACATAAGCCCACTTGTAGGTCTCTGCCCACTCATCGCGCCATTTCTTCACCACTTTCTTCTTCTTTCGTGGGTTTAGCTTGAGAACATATTCAAGAAGGGCATGAATGTCAGGGTCAAAGTGTTATGCATCATTGTCACCAGGGCCCCCATTCCAGGGGAATTTTCTTCCACCATTGCCCAGGTCTCTAGCATTGCCTCTAATGACCTGACTAAGCTTATTGCACAATCCAGGGGGTGGGGGGAGCTCGCCTTCCTGATTATGATTTCCATGCTCACCAATTCTAAGAGGGGGAAAAGAAGAAAAACAAGTGTTGACAATCACGTCCGCTCTCCCTCTCTCTCGTTTCTCGTCACTGCCCTTCTGAAACCTAATTCACTCTGCCACCACGATAAATGCCCATATCGTACAGGCAGGCTTCGCGAACACAAACCACTCCCGAATGCTACCACTGCCACATCTCCTAAGACCTAGAAAAGAGGGCTTTCACCACTCGACCCCACTCTCTCAAAACCCTAACTATCACCACCCCCATTCTGGCCACATTGGAGACAACAAAAGAAGCATTATGAAATAAAGCTCTACATACATACCTGTACCAATTGCTTGTTCTGCCCCAGCAATTCGAGCTCCTCCAGCTCCGGGTTCATGTCGCTGTCGCCCCCAAGGTCATGCGGACTAGCATCACGCTTCACACCCCCCCCCACCACATCACTGTCATGCGCCCCACTTCCTTCCGATTCCATGCCTGCCAATGCCCACGCTCCCAAGCTGGGCTCCCATCCTTGACTCATTGTTCTGGAGCCCTGTGCCAAAACATTCGCCCCCTCCCATAGAGCCCCCTTCATTCTTCTTGTTGCCTACAGCTTCTTCGTCTCGCCTTTCCCCTCCCTTCTTCCCCTTCGTTACCTTTCCTCTCTCCCTTCCTCCCCCACCCGCACGCTCCTCTCTCTCCCTATCTCTGGTGATCCATAGCCTCACGCACGTACCGTTTCCGCTGGACCGTTTTCCGCGCGTGATCGACGACCCTCCTCTTCCGATAGCAC
>Ga0116231_10011433_pt1 | contig 13637 bp, 12 predicted proteins | sample S1TSphgellanicum_2_FD_89695 | JGI IMG/M metagenome (GOLD analysis project Ga0116231, IMG submission 89695) | Host-associated microbial communities from peat moss isolated from Minnesota, USA - S1T2_Fd - Sphagnum magellanicum MG | ecosystem: Host-associated > Plants > Peat moss > Unclassified... | reverse complement strand
TTTGTCTGGTTTTTTTGTTTTTCCTCGCTCTCTTTTTTTTTCTTTTTTTTTTTTTTTTTTTTCCTCTCACTTTTTTTTTTTTGTCCTGCCATCCTTGAACCCAATTTTTTTATCTGGGAACTCGTATCTACACCTCCAACCTACCCTCCTCCCTTCCACCACCCAATCCATCTACCTCCCTCCCATTTGCGATCACTTCCACCACTGAGCTTCTTGCCATTGCTAGTAGCGGCGCGCAATCCACCATCACCATCAGAAGAGGAGCTTAGGAGAAGGGCAAGAGGAGAAGGTAAGCTCTTGTGCCCTCCTTTTTTTTTTGAAATGCTGAGCACAAAAGAAGACGTTTTTTTTTTTTTTTTTTGGTGAACGTAGGGAGTGACGATGTTTTTTATAAAATAAATCTATTGCCATGAAGATGATGACAACGTCAATGATGTCGTCGTCATCGTCTTCTTCTTTTTGCTGCAAGGTAGATGAAAACATTGTCTTCTTCTTTTTGTTGCGAAGAGGACGACAACGTCATCCTCCTTTTCTTCTAGTGTGTTCTTGCAGGAGCACGGAAAGAGATGACAAGTAACATGCGCAGTGATGTTCCCCATTTTTTTTATTTTTTTTAATTTTTGTTCTTGTGAAGACAACGATGTCATTGTTTTCTTCTTTTTGCGACATCATCATCCTCTTCTAATGGTGTGGTATTCTAAAAGCGCCAAGAGAGACAACAAGTAATGCGCTACTCATCATTTTATTTTTTTCTTATTGTTGCAAAGAGAATGACGACAACATGCATCGTCTTCTTCTTCTAGTCATGTGGTCCTACAAGAACGTGGGGAGAGACAACAAACAATGCACACATTGCGTTACTCTTCATCATTTTTTTTGTTGTTGTCACGTTGTTTTCCTTGGTGTGGTCTTACAGGTGCAAGGGGAGAAACAGCGAGCAACGCACTACTTGTCGTATTTTTATTTATTTATTTTTGTTGTGAAGAGGAAAGTGATGGCACCTTGTGCCATCATCCTCCTCTTTTAGTGTTTTGTTGTTGGTGCCAGCTAAGCATGGTTGTTAATTAATAATTGTTGAACATTGTGAATTATTTTTTATTATTGTGTTTGTGTTTAATGCAAACTCAAACAAGAGCAAGGAATGGTGGAGCAAATGAGGAAGTTTCAATTGAAGATGGCATGGGAGGTGAAAGAGATTCGGAGGCAACGACGGTGGGACAAGAAATGCATGTATTAGCTGAAAATGGCATAGGAGGTGGAGATATGGAGGCAAGGTTTAGAATGGGATAGGAAATGCTAGTATTGGTTGAAGATGTAGTTGCATTGGCTATTCCTAAAATTGTTTAGAAGCAAATGCAAGTAGGTGGGGACATTGGAGAAACATTTGTTGTAGATGCAGATAGAATTGAGGCAGATTTGGAAAAAAATATTTTGATGATTGAAAGACAAAAAGGTGTAGTTCCCCTTCTAGTGTTGGAGGAAGAAAATACAAATGAGTATGTTGAACCTCATGCTCAAATTAATGGAGGTGATATATTAAACTTATTTTATAATTTATTGCTCCACCTATCTTCTCAAATGGAGAAGATGGGTGGGGTTTTTTTTTGTCAATTTTTTTGTTGCAACACCTTTGTTCATTTTACTCCTTAAATTCCACCAAAAATTGCCCTACTTTCCTTCTCCATGTGAGAAGGTGGGTGAGGCATTTTTTTGGGATGAAACTTTTAAAGCAATTTCAGATGTAGTTGCCCCTCCCCCAGTTGCCATAAAGGGTGTGTAATGGGTAATGGATGGGCCCAAATTTGCTTGCAATGTTGATGGGTGTGATGCATCCTATATGGCCAAGTATAACTTGGTGCGACATTTGCGGGTGTGTCACAATGTTACCATGGAGTTGCGCAAGCTTGGACGCCCATCTACTCGGGAACAGGGCCTGAGGGTTCAAGATCATGCAAAAATGAATTTGCAGGTCTTAAACAACCCTTTGGCCCAGTTTCGTTGCAATGAACAAAAGGCTATTGTTAGGGCTAAGAAGCACACATCCTAGAGTGGGAAAGGCTCCATGTTTATTTGCAATACACACATGAGGTGCCTAAGCCCAAACTTGTGAGGCTAGCCTCTAGCCACATTCTTCGGCTTCTTGGGATGACTACATGGGGTGTGGGGGCCATCCCTTTTAATGTGCATGCCGAGTTGGAATGTGATGAGGACTTTGCACTTGTGATTCAAATGACTTAAGTTGGGTATGCAAAGGCAGTCAAAGGCGCTTGGATGGAGCGTGACTAAAAGTTTGCATCAAATAAGGCAATGTGATGTAAAGAAATTTACCTCCTTATGTAATACCATGATTCATGGTCGATAAGTTTCCAATAATGCCATATTGAATTTTATTTGAATTCTAGGTTTTAAAATTCATATGCAATACTTATTGTATTCTTTTTTGTTTTAAGGTTTGAGGCGCCACCAAGGAAATGTTTGTAGCTGATGTTATGGATGCAGTTTGGCCAATTGTAAGGTTTTCACGCGACAACATGTCCATAATGCAAAGGTCACATTAACGTGATACAAGAGGGCCAATGGAATCCCATCCCCTTCCAGTAGTGACACAATTAGGGAATCCCATAGTTTATCCCACTTTTGATTAAGTTGTTGTTTTGGTCTTCAAGATTTAGGGTAGCAATTTATTTTTGTGGCAACCACATGTTCACCATTTTAAGTTGGGGTTGTTTTGGACTTGAGCACTTATTACACATTTTTATAACACATGTCACCCATGTTTTTTTATTTAAAGCATTTAACTTTCATTTTGCACCATCTTCTGTTAATAGTTATAAATACATTCTCATATATTCTTATATGTTTGCTTGATAAAATTATTAAAACAATGATTTTAGTCTTGCACTCCAACCATAAAATCTTTTTTTACCCCAAAAAATTAGAAGTTCAAACCTAAAAAGGAAAACAATACCTTCATGTGGGTATTTTGTAAACACCATGGATTGAATTATTTTGGTCAAGGCTATTGGAGGGGTATTACTTCTACCTAAAATTGCTCAATACAAATGCAATACCCCCATAAGGGTATATTAAAACTCCTTTGGGTTCCATAATATATTTAAAAAATCCTAGAAGGGTATTACATGGCCTTGACAAAACCTATAAAAAACGCATTACCCTCATGAGGTTATTTTGTAAACACCACGGATTGAATTATTTTAGTCAAGGCTATTAGAAGGGTATCGATTGTGTCCATAATTATTCAATGCAAATACAATACCCCCATGAGGATATATTATAAATCCTTTGGGCTCCATAACATATTTAAAGAGTCCTATAGGGGTAATGCATAACCTTAACAAAACCTAAAAGGAAAACAATACCTTCACAAGGGTATTTTGTAAACACCATGGATTGAATTATTTTAGTTTAGGCTATTAGTTGGGTATTGTTAGTGTCCATAATTACTCAATGGGTGTGCACTACTTCGTTTAAGGTATGTCAAAAATATTTTGGGTTTCATCACATATATTTCAAAGCTCGAAAGGATATTGCCTAAACCTACAAGGAAAACAATACCCTATTTGGGGTAATTTGCAAGCACCATGGGCTCAAATATTTTTGTTCGGATTGTCAAAGGGGTAATGCTCATGCCCATAAGTACTCAATTCACATGCACTACCCCTTTTCAAATATCCCATAAAACCTTTGGGCTCCATAACATATATTTTGGAATTTGGAAAGGTATTGCATAGCCCTAACAAAACCTAGAAGGAAAACAATACCCACATCATTTTGCAATAATATCATAAACCATAAAATAAAAGATTTTCTTAAAGAATGATTATTCCATGCTCACTATATCATGCTAGACATATTGATTCAAGTAAATGAAAGTAATGCAAAGTTTTTCACATTGATTTTAGAAGGTCCATTTGAATGAAATTATGGAATTTATATGCATTACCTGCATCATCTTAAGATATTTACATTCACCTTGAAATTTGGAGGGGTATTGCATAGCGCTACGAAAACCTAAAAGGAATACAATATTTGAACCATATTGTGACAATATCCTAAACCAAGATACAAATGAGGGTAAAACATAAATTTTTTTATCACAAACCTTAGGGTATTGCAAGTACACATTATAATTTTGTTCATGTAAACCTTATACCATTAGTGTGGCTAGTTTTGCAATACCTTCATTCCAATTTACATTGGTCTATTAGTGAATTATTGTCATTTATGATGTTGAAAATGACTTTAAACTATTATTTTTAATTAAAATATTACCAAGTTAAAATAATTAGGCAAATATTTTATCCTTATAAATGAAAAAAATTATAATTTCACATATTAATTAACTAATTAAATCATGATTTCAACTAAAATATTTTCAAAATTAAAAATTGATAGATTATGCACCATTTATATTTTTTGAATCATAAACGACCATTCATTTATTCAAATAAACTTCACATATGTTTTAAATTTAATAAAAAAAAGAAGAAAAAACATATTTTAATATATTTGAATACAAAAGGGAATACAAATTAAAGTGTGACAATTAATGATCATTAATGCCATTATTTTATATGTTATTCCCTAAATTTCAATTTACATAAAATAAACATGAGATTGCATGCATTAATTAAATATACATCACTAATAAGTTTTGGTAAGGTTATGCAATACCCCAAATAATGTTGAGAGATATGTGATTGACCCAAAAGCATGTATTGAACAAGGGTATTGCAATTTAATTTCATCTTTCTGACCATGAAAAATACCCCTCAAAAAACTTAAACAAAAAATGATTTAGCCCATGGTGTTTTATATAATATCTTAATTAGGGTTTTGATTTCTCTCTAAGTTTTGATAGGGTTATGAAATAGTGTAGAAATATATGTGATTGAACTCAAAACATTTTTGGGATATAAAATAAGGGTATTACAATTTAATTCCATCATTTTGGTCATGAGCAATACCCCCGGATAGCTTAGGCAAAAAATGATCTAGCCCATGGTGTTTTGCAGAATACTCGAATTAGGGTATTGATTTCTTTCTAGGTTTTCGTAGGGTTATGCAATACCCCACATAATGTAAAAAGATATGTGACTGACCCTAAAACATTTATGGGATACCAAATTAAGGTAATGCAATTTAATTCCATTTTTTTGGCCATGAATAATACTCTTCAAATAGTTAACACAAAAAATGATTTAGCCCATGGCATTTTACATAATAACCAAATTAGGGTATTGATTTCCCTTTAGGTTTTTGGTAGGGTTATGCAATACCTTATTAATTGTCAAAATATATGTGATTATCCACTCTGTGAGTTCAGGATACCGTAAGAGGGGTATTGCAATTTCATCCCATCTTTTTGGTCATGAATAATACCTTTCTAATAACATAGGCCAAAATGAATCAGCACATGGTGTTTTATAGAATACCCCAATATAGGTATTACAATACCCTTCATAATGTCCAATGATAATTGATTGCCCCAAAATCATTTCTTGGATACTTGAAAAAGGGTATTACATGTTTTTTGATTACGTAGCGTGGGGTATTGCAATTGACATGGACGTATACAAGTAATAAATTTTCATTGTTTTGTGCATTACTTGGGGTTTTTAATTTCAATATTAATCACATTTAGTTGTGATTAATAATATTCATTGACGCATATTGGTTAGCAAATCATTTGGATATTACTTTAACGCATGCAAATGCATTTTTCCAATGCAAATTGTGCATAATTTTATTTTATTTGGTGAAAGTGTAAAGGGTTAAATATAAATGAAAGTTGAGTCACACATATATTAAGTCTGAATATGGGTACAAGTGACAAACCTTTCTTTATTCCCTAGTCCTCTTTTTATGGGTATCTAAATGTTCCATCATTGTTTCATGCTAATCTTTCATTTAATTGATGGAATTTCTAAAACCATCATCCACCCTACGAAATACCATTCCCAGATGCATGGATTTGTTGATTTGAGCCAAATGAAGGTGGTGAATGTTTGATCCAACTCCTCGAAGAAGTGATGTTGCATGGTCACACAATTTGACGCTTGTACCCGCAATACACTCTACAATGATCTCAGCCATTGTTCGTGCAAGCGGGCTTGGGATCGATCTATGGGTGCGAATGAACCTTCTGGCAAATTGACATTGTCAAAACAACTATCTTCATCCATGGTCGTAAGCCCCCCAATGTCAGTAATGCCGACCTCATTAACTAAATATTGGTTGTAATCTTCATCATTGGACGCACCATCATCCAATTGTAAGTATCTCAGGTCAACAAACATGCATTTCAAACCACCACGGTGAGTTCCATAATACATGCCACAATATTCAATGATATTTTCCATTGTAGGTCAGTACACGTCAATATAACAATAATTTGATGTTTGCAAAAGTTGTTTTACAATGCAAATTTGCAAGTGCAACTTGCATATTCTGTGAAAGGGGCACAAATATTATAAATAACACTAAGATGGTGTTGGCTTTGCACTTGCCAAACATCATCATCATCATCCCCTTTAAAGGTAGGTGAGATCACATCTATGTTTGGAATTTGGTTAACTTTGTCGACACTTGCCATCACAAGTTGTGCCATGACCTTGTTTTTTATGAACCCTTGTCTCTTCATCTCAGCCTAGTGCATAAAATGTCATGCCATAGTTATGGTTAACTTCCACACTAACTAGTCAATGTGACACCCCTTCAAACCCTTGGTCTTAAGAGAAAACCAACATTTTAAAGCCCCATGATAAAACTTTATGCTAGCTTGTGTGTCTTGATTCGAGTGTGGCACTTGATGAAGCCCAACCATCCAAAGCTTTACATGGACATGCACAACATACTTTCAACCCATGATTTAATTCAATTATGTGTGAAAAGTAAACATGCATCCATGTAATGCATCCATAGCAAAAAGGTTTTTAATTATGCCATACTCGGAAGGGGGACCATTTACTTACCAAGTTGGTAATAATAAGCCTAAAAGTATCTTGTCTAGGCAACACTAGGTTGTAAATTATCAAAAATCTCCACCACCCTCTCCTTCCCACATTCCTTGAAATCATCAATGGTCTCATTTGGGTTGATGGACATGAACATCACCATGTGGAGGCAATCAAGTATAACACACCTAACCTCTGAATCCTTGATTTTTTCCATGGAGTGTAGGTGCCATGCTTTCAACACATGCCATGCACCAAAAAAATATGGAACAAGATCTTGACCCCACACAATCCTACCATGGTACACCCAACATTAATGTGCTTACCATGGCCCTTACCATGAACAATAAATATGTTATGGAATCCCCATGTCAATGTAGTACCAAAACATAAGACAATGTAAGAAAAAATAAAAAATTAATGTACAACCTACCACAATGCTCGAAGTTCTTGTGGGGCATCATCCACAATGAAATGTGATGGTTTCCAATATGGCATATGAAAAATAAGCTTGGCCCTTAGGGCATTCAACCACTCCACCAAATCTTCACATGTTTGCTAATTCATGATAACCCAAGTAACTGGCACCCCTATTTGATGAAAATCAAACACCATCAATGTGAATAAATGGTATTTCACATCATTGGTGCCAAATGTGGCATCCATAGAAATAAGCCCGTTCTAACCGAATTGGTGCATGGCTTGAAAATGTGTAGGTTTTTGGATGCCTATGGTGAAAGGGACATGAATCCCCATCACCTCACTTGCATATTGGAAATAAAAAACATCATTAGGATGACCACAAACCCATGACTAAATAAAAAGTGTCGAGTTTGTGTGTAAGCACCAAGTGCCCCTCTTATGTTTCTGCTTCAAGTACACAATATCTTGGAGTTGTAAGAAATCATCCCGGGTCATCCGCTTGCCCGCATTTGCCTGTGCCCACCAAATTTTTTTGTGTTTGTCATAAATTTGCTTCAAAGTGTACTTTAACCCTGATGGGGCCCATATAAACTCCTTCAACTTGTGAGACACGTGTGGAACATATGTTGACACTTATGATGTGGACACCAGGTCACATGCACCATGAGTAGGATCTCCATTGGCCCGAGTATGAATTTGATGATAAAAAATGATTTCCACCACAAGTGTGTAAAGCCGCTTGATGGAAAAATGGGCCAAATAACTACGCTTGATTGACCTAATGTGGTTGGGGTCTTCATGATGGTTTTCTAGCCCATAACCACATTCATACTTACAAAACATAGTTTACACTCAATCAAATCAAAATACACAAAAACAATTAACCCTAAAACTTCTAAAAATGACCGATGGAAAAGATTTATAGGTTTTGAAACCATACTAAGCATGTCCAAGGTGATTTTTTATCATCATTTTTTTACATCCTATTGAAGGGACAAATTCTTGGAGATGTTCCACTCCACTGTAGTTTGCATATCCCCTTGTTCACCATGCAAAAACTTAAAGACATGAACATGGGGGATGTATGTAGTTTCAATTGTCACCTTGTTTTGGCCTCCATGCTTAAACCCATCTTTCCACACTAAGTCCACATTCGAAAAAGGTGATTTTGTTGAGTTTTGGATTTCGATGGATTAGGACAATGGAGTTCAACCCATGTTTTGAATTGTTGAAGGAATAACCTTATGGTAGGAGTCCCCAACTTGTGAAAACCCATGGAATACCCTCACAAGTTTACAAATCATAATAACCCTAATCAACAAAACCCCTAAACCTTATAAATGAACCTCACCCCAACCCATCAACAAGCAATAATTTACAAATGGAAAAAAAAATCCCTATCTTCTTAGAGACAATCAATCAAATATATGTAGGGCTTTTAATTTGGATGTGCAATACCACATGCAATTGATACATCCATGACCATCCATATGCAAAGGAGAACAAAACACCCCAAGTAATTTTTTTTAAAAATAAAAAATCCTAAACCCTAATTTGAAAAAATAAAATGAATAAAATCCACGACGTGTTTCTTACCTCTTACTTTGGTATTTGCTTGTGAACCTTTTTCCACATTCTTTGAAAATAAAATAAAAATTATGGCATATATGTGCAAATGCCAAATCCCCCCCAAAATCCATATTAGATATAATTTTAATTAGGCTTAAAAGGTGCAAAAAGTCATAAATATTGTTATCTCCATAACCCAAAATTCTAAAACCCTAGTGTTAACATAAATCATTGTTTAATCTAATTCACATTGCTTAAGTACATCATTAAAACAAGCAAATCAAAATGTTTTATCTAGGCCCTATTGTTTGATCTAGGCCCCCCATGTGTACAACATGCATGAAATGTGTTGGCTTTGTAATACCCCTCCCCCCCACATCATGAAAAACACCCTCGACCAGAACTTGGAGTACCCTAATTGGGGGGTTTCACATACTTTAGATTTTCAAAAGATTTTGCAACCCTCACAACACATAAAAACTATGTGTTTACAACCAATGCCTATTTACAATACCTTTACACAAGGGGATGACAATTACTTTAATATTGCCCTTATGAATTTTGCTAAGTGAACAAGATGAAGTTCCATGCAATACCTTCATTTTATTATTTCTTGATCATTTTCAATTGTTGGGGGGTCTATTGGAGTGCCAACCAAGTAGGTAGGTGTAGCCATGTAGGTGGGGTTTGGTAGGTAAGTTGGTGGTAAGGCAAATAGATGGGTGGGGGTGAGAGTAGCACACTTTACATTTATAGGTGAGTAGGTAGATGGGGAAAATCCTACTTTAAAATTAAATATATAGGTGAATAGGTCGGTGGGGGATAGTGGGGGGGGGGGAGTAAGTGGGTGGGTGCGAAAAGTTTCAAAAAAAAAAAAATAGGGGGGGGGCGGGGGTGGGTCCCATAACATATCTTTTGGAATTTGGAAGGGTATTGAATAGCCCTAGCAAAACTTAGAATGAAAGCATTACTCACATCATTTTGCAATAATATCGTAAACCATGAAAGAAATTTTTTTTTAAAAAATTCTTATTCCATGCTCACTATATCATGCCATACATATTGATTTAAGTAAATGAGGCAACATCCTCTACTTCATGGTGGAGTGATTGGAAACAAGGGATCTCCTGCATCTTTTTAACATCCTCCATCTTCTATCTTCATGGTGGATTGATTCATTTGAAAACTAACCCAAGGGATAATATTGAATGTTCAAGATTTGCAATGAAAGTAATGTATAATAACTTTGAAAGAGAAAAGAACTCACAACTTTGGAGCATTGCCTTTTGAACTTTCCAGAGTTCGTGTAGACTCTCGCTTGCATTTACAGGACCTTTCGAATTTTGCCTGCACACTTGGGACCCTTGACCTTCGCGTGGACTTTCGTCCCCACTCTTAGAACCCTAGACTCCTGTGTGGACTTTCGCCTGCATTTTCAAACTCTTTCTCTTGCACAAATTTTCGCCCCTTTCCTTAGACCCTCAACTCCCACGATGTGATATTATCTTGATTTTGAGTCAATTGATTAGACAAATGATTTTGAAAGGTTTGAAACTTGCCTATCATTTCACTTTACATTTTAAAATTTTTAGTTTTCATGAGGTCATTGTATATTAATAAGTATTCAAGGAAAACCATAACAAAAAGAGTCAAAGAAAATTACAAAATCTGACCCAAATTTGGGTTGTCAAAAACTTTCTAATTTCAAATTGCACATTCAATGTTACACACACTAACCGTGGCATTGATAATGCCTTCAATGGGTTGATGATTTTTAATAAAATTCATGTAATGTAACAACCACCTTTGATGTAGGGGATGTATGAAAATGGAAATAAAATTGTGACCATGAAATTATTTCAGGTTAGACTTTCTGTAAGTTTATAATATCTTAGTTTATAATCATCATAAATGCAAGGATTTAAATTATGGATCATGCCGCATCCATTAAAAGATGATTACATACCATAACCCAACTAACGAATTCAGTTATTACTTTCAAAACACTTGAAGCACAAATTCAAAACAACCACAGTTGGAAGAAATTTAAAGGTTCTATAAGCCTCATCTAAAGAATGCACCTCTAAAGAAAATCGCACCTTTGCCCCACCTTCCTCCTCCATCAAATGTTTAATTAAAAATTCTACCAAATTAAAATAATTATGCAAACTATATAATTATTTTAGGCTATAAATTATTATTACATGTCAAAAAAATTAAATAAATTTTCAATCATAATTTATGGGAAAGACCATTAAAAAAAGTAGAAAATCATGTGTTTTAATTAATTTTTAATTTTTTATGCATTAAGAATATTATTAAATTAGAGACTTTATTTTTTGAAATGAATTTATAACTTTAAAGGGGAAAAACATAAATATGTACATCATTGAAAAAATGTTAAGCATGAATTTTTTAATTTTTTGATTTTGAAATTTTTTGAACTCCAACATTAATTAGTAAATTTTACATCATACCTTAAACCCTTGTACCATCAATGTGACCAATTTTCCATTACGTTCATTTTTATATATGTTAAATCATATTGTAAAGTGAATAAATGATTTTGAAAACATGAATTTCATGATATATTGGCAAGGAATCAAGTCATTAAGAAAATATTATTATATTTCATGGTGAATGCAAATATCCCATGATGATGCAGGTATTGCATTTAAATTCCATAACTTTGTTCAAATGACCTTTTATTATCAATGTGAAAAACTTTGCAATACCTTCATTTACTTGAATCAATATGTAGGGCATATTATATTGAACATGGAATAAGTATTTTAAAAAATATCTTTTTGTTTCATGGTTTAAGATATTATTGCAATATGATGCAAGTATTGTTTTCCTTTTAGGTTTTGGTATGGCTATGCAAAACCCCTCCAAGTTTGAAAAAATATGTTATGGAGCCCATTGTATTTATGGGACAAGTTATAAGGGGTATTGCAGGTGTATTGTATAGTTTTGAGTAGGAGCAATACCTTTTGAATAGTGTAGACCCATGGTGTTTAATTACTAAATACCTTAATGACAATATTGTTTTCCTTGGAGGTTTTTGGTAGGGTTATGCAATACCCCTCCACATGTCAAATGATATGTCATGGAACCTAATCTATTTCTGGGATAACCTAGGGGTATTGCAAGTGTATTATGTAGTTTTGAGGATGAACATTACCCTCCAATAGTGTAGACCCATGGTGTTTAATTATTGAATACCCTAATGAAGGTATTAGTTTCCTTATATGTTTTGGTAGGGCTATGCAATACCCTTCACATGTCAAAAGATATGTTATGGAAACATATGTATTTCTAGGACACCTTGAGAGGGGTATTGCATGTTCATTAAATCTTTTTGGGCATGAACAATACCCCTTTAATAGTCTAGACCAAAATAATTCAGCTCGTGGCTTTTATAATGTAGCCCAATGAGGGTAATGTTTCCTTTCTAGGTTTTGGTAGGGTTATGTAATACTCTTCCAATCTTCAAAAAAATGTTATGGAGCCCTATGTATTTATGGGATACCTTGCGTGAGGTATTACAAATGTATTGAGTAGTTTTGTGCATGAGTAATACCCTTAAAAAGCAACGTAGACCTTTGGTGTTTAATTATGTAATACCTTAATGAGGGTATTGGTTTCCTTGTAGGGCTACACAATAACCTTCCACATGTCAAAAAATATGTTATGGAATCCAATGTATTTATGAGATAGCTCGAAAGGGGTATTGCAAGTGTGTTGAGTAGTTTTGGGCATGAGCAATACCCCTTTGATAACCTAGACCAAAATAATTCAACCCATGTTGTTTATAGTGTAGTGCAATGAGAGTATTGAGATCCTTTTAGGTTTTGGTAGGGCTATGCATTATCCTTTCACATGTCAAAAGATACAGTATGGAACTTAATGTATCTTTGGGATACCTTGAGAGGGGTATTGTTGTGTGGTCAAATGAAGGTATTATAATTTAACCCAATGAGGGTATTGCATTCCTTTTAGGTTTTGGTAGGTTATGTGATAATACCTTTCAAATTGTCAAAGGATATAATATGGAGCCCAAACTATTGTAGGGATACATAGAATGGGGTATTGCATGTTCATTGAGAATGTTGCTTTATGAACCTAAGTACAACATGCATTAAATGCATCTAAATTGAATTGGAGCCCTATATTGCTTTGATTATCCACTTGGTTTGCAATACCCCCATGAAAAACACTTTCAGAACAAAACTTGCAATACCTTTCTATAGGGGGTGTTAAATATTTTAATTGTCCCCTTATTTATTTTGTTTAAATGAACAAGAGAAAGCTCCATGCAATACCTTCATTTTATTTTTTCTTCGTCGTTGTCAAGTGTTAGAAGTCTATTATAGTGGCAACCATGTAGGTAGGAATAGCGATGTTGGTGGGGTTTGGTAGGTATCTACTTAAAGTTTTGGTAGGTAAGTAAGTGGTAGGGCAGGTAAGTGGGTGGGGATGACAGTAGCACATTTTAAATTTATAGGTGAGTAGGTAGATGGGGAAGAGTCTACTTTTAATTTAAATATACTAGTGTGAACCCTGTGCATAATGCATAGGTGTGTTATTTCAACAATGTTTGGTTGATGTTTTTGATTTTTTAAAAAAACTTTTCTTTTCAAACAACTGTCCGTGGCCACTGTCCGT
>Ga0116231_10011432_pt1 | contig 13639 bp, 7 predicted proteins | sample S1TSphgellanicum_2_FD_89695 | JGI IMG/M metagenome (GOLD analysis project Ga0116231, IMG submission 89695) | Host-associated microbial communities from peat moss isolated from Minnesota, USA - S1T2_Fd - Sphagnum magellanicum MG | ecosystem: Host-associated > Plants > Peat moss > Unclassified... | reverse complement strand
TAAAAACCCCATGTATGCAATGGGATGTGGCCCTAATAAAAAAAAAATTCATACAATTCAAATGTGATTATGCATAACAAGATCATACCAAATGAATTGTATTTAGACCTAGATTTTTTATTTAAATTGGGGTTTTTTTCTATTACTTATTTTTAATAAATAATTAAGTTTTTTTTTTTTTTTTTTACTTTCATGTTTTCATATGGTTTCCAATCATTTTTCATTATTTATGTCAATATCAAATTTAATTTGAATTAATATAAATGTAATGGACAAGAAAAAAATATGTTAATATCCTTTTCATATCCATGTTGGTGGGTAAAAAAAAGGAGTGAGATAGTTGTCTCTATAATTGTCTTTGGAAATGTCTTAAGGACAACCATATGATAGGAGTTGTCTTTCAAATCATCCAAGGGGAACCATACGATGGATTCCAAAAAATCACCCATATACTAGTTTCTCATCATTAGAATTAAAATTTGACTTTAAGTTTGGCACATATTGCATAAAGATATGACTTCCATGGTTATGATTTTTCATATCCAACAACATTCATGTTAGTAACATTAAGTTTAATTAAACCAATATACCAACAATTTTTTTTTTGCACAAAATAAAAATCATGTGTATGAACATTTTTAAAACTTTGCTCAAACAAATCAATATGTTGGTTTTCCTAAAAGCAAAATTTGTCATTGTACATAAGTGATGCAATGATATAATTTCTCCAAACCTTTTAACATTTAAAAATAATAATTAGATGACACCATGGCTACTAACATGCATCTTTCTTCATTATCACACCCTCCCTAAATCACAAAAATGTTTGCAAAAAAACTTCACAATTGTCATGCTCATGTGATGTAGGATTTATTCTAATCATCAACTCCAATGTTCCATATCCATGCCATTGTAAGATTTATTGAGTGTTCAAATGTTTAAACTACAACTCATAAGGTCAAACATTGGTCACTTTTTCTATCATGAAATTGAGCCTTCAAATAATACTTTGTAAACATGGTAGGTTATAGATATTGTGATATGAAATGTTTTAACCACATTTGCACCTCATTTTAGCAAGTTCCTAAGAGAGACATGAGACATAAAATGGATTCTCGATATTAATTGTATTGTTTTTGAAGCTTTCCAACGACTTTATATGAACACAACCACTAGTACAAATCATGCTCATTACATTGGGGTTCTTGTAAATAGTGAAAGCTTAATCACTTTTAACACTAGAAATTTTGCGCTCCTATTAAAACAAACCAATTATTTATGCTAGAAATTGATTAAGCCCACAATGATTGAAATGATTGAAATGTTAGTTAACCAATTGTTATTTTTCAAGAAATTAAATTATATTGTGTTATATAAATAATTAATTTAACTTATTATCATCATTTTTTTTTGTAAAATTGTCGTAATTATTTGTTAGACCCATGGCTCCCCCCCCCTTCAACACACACAACTGCATATATATTGATCAAACTATCAATGAATTGATGACAATTTATCAAAATAACTCATGTAAATAGTATTCATTTATTGCCACATCATCATGACTATTTTTTCCATGTAAGTCATAACTATAAGATACCCAAAATGACAATTAAACTCTCACCTCTATTAAGGATAGAAAATTTATTTAGACTAGCTAGTCATATGGGCCTTTTGGTAACTACGTAGTTGTTAATGGTAAACATATATATCATCTTCTAATTTATCTAGAAGGTGAAACCATTAAGTTAATTAGCCCATGGGAATGAGTGATTGGTATTGTTTACTAATCAATTTGGAATGACTTGTGGAAAAATTAGGATAAGGATTACTTTTGTAAGTGGAATGTGGACCTTGTGTGGTTTATGGAAGAAGGGGATTAGGAAGAGGATTCCTATCATTCTTGTAGGAAGAAATTATGGAAAGATTGTATGTTGAAAAAAAAACAATACAAAGGAGTGTGTGAAGGTTATGAAACTTGGCGCGTGTTTTGTTTTCTTTATATTTTTTCTTCTTTGTCTTCACTTTCCCTTAGAATGATAGTAGTGAATTTGAGTTTGATGTAGAATATTTTAGTTTTCATATTAATTTTATTTTTTTTAATTTCTTTTAGAACTTGTTATCTATAAATAAATCATTTGTTGGAAGGTAGCCACATCAAGACAATAGGAATAGTTGACAAACAATTGGAGGAAAACAACAACTACAACAAAATGGACAAATACTTATGATAGTATTTTTGGTTGGAGGAGGTACTTTTTAGGGACTAGAAGGTACTTACCTTTCATGGATGCTAGTATAGCCTACAGACATGAGCATGAATAGGCGAGCATGAGTGAATGAACAAGACCAAATCTTATTAAAAATATTTTGTCCATGTCAATAGAATATTAAAAGAATATTTTTTGACACGTAAAATAAAATCTTTGTTGACATGGAAAAATATTCTACCACATGTCCATGGATGAATGATCTTTATGGATGAAAAATGGATGAACTTTATTCTGAACGTTGGCAACTATCATTATTTTTGCAAAAATTTGAACAAAAGAAATAGGGTGGAAATAATTTATATTGGTTTTTTTCAAAACAATTCAACACATGAAATGTTCAAGTTGCACCTCCATACTTCATATTTCTTTAATATGAAATATATTCAAGTTTTGTAGCATGTAAACCATATAGAATGTTAATTTAAATCTCATTGACCCACCAAGAGGTCTGTGTCAACCCAAACACTATTTATTCACCACCAAAAGGCATGTGTGCATAAAAATCGAAACAATATGAAACAACCCACAACATTAGATGACAAGGCTGGCCCTGAAACCACAAGACGTGTATGATAGTTGAAGGAAACGACAGATCAACAACTAAAGGAGAAAGAAAAATAACATTGTTTATAACAAATTGTGGAACAATACAAGTGCTAACATGAATAGTGGTTAAAGTTGAACATTGAAATTACTTGTTAAAAAACAGAATGTTAATGTTGAGACAAAAAGTCATAAAAAATATGACAAATAATCACCAAAAACACTCATGAGCACCACTAGATACGAATATGTTCCCAATGGTAGAAATAAGAGATTTCAAGATTGTAGGTGCAAAGATGTAGGTAGTCATTGAATGATGGGGATCTTTTAATCGCTTGTAGGATTACAAGATATATGGGACATCAATGAAAATGTTTATTACAAAGTTTCTAAATAGCTTGCCATGAAAACATTGAAAAATTCATGAAAAGAACCTCAAAGAAATTGAAACTTCAAAACATGATTTTATCAACAATACGAAAGCATGCAAGTATTCAAATAAATAAGCAATTCAATCTTAGCAAAAATTTGGCCATGAAACAATTCAGACACAAAGGAAAATCCATATGAAGAAACAATATTAACTAACAACAAGGAAATGGATCAAGTATGGAGTATATTCACATGGAAATGGACCAAGCCATCAACCTAGCCAAGTGGAATTCACATAGTGAAAAATGCACCAAATTAAATACCTCCAATATGTGTAATCTCCAACTCCAAGATTTATAAAACACATCAGTTAAGATATATATATGTTTAGATTGTTACACAATTCACATGATTACTTAACTACTCTCACTACATAATTAAAGACCTTTTATACATCCAAATATCAATTGAAGCTTGGAAAATGTATTGAGTGTTTCACACTTGATATGAGGGTCTACGTAGGAATGTAATGAAGTTTAGGAATAATAATTGCCAGAGGGCATGAACTAAACACATGGCATGTAAACAAGATTGCAAACAAAAAATGGCATGAAGCCACATCAGGCCCAAGGGGCAGTGAAAGCACAATTACTTGTTACACATACCATGCATAACACGAATAGGAAACATAATTATTCTACTAATTTTAAACGTTTTAATGTAATCAATCCCATTCAAACAATCCAAAGAAAGTTAGATAGTTTCATAGAGGCCATTAGATGCAGTAACTAAAGAGTGACCTTATAAAAATATGGACTTTAGGAGATGTTTACAACTTTGTAACATTGCATGAATAGAGTTTAGTATCTTTTGGTGAACTTCCAAGTAGCACTCAAAGAAAACAAAATTTAAGTCAAATTATTCATTTGCACCATGTCACAATATCCATATCCAAGGCACTCTTGTTGAACATTGCGAGATTTGAAGTTTTATCCATTAGTATATAAAATGAAGAATATAAATGCAAAGTTCTAGGTAGAGGTTGGGTACTGGGCATCTTCTAACCACTTGCAGGATTACAAGATATATGGGATAGTGATAAAAATGTTTTGTTCAAAGTTTTTTAATAGCTCATGACAACCTTTTTAAAACAATCCATGGCCAACACACCCAACGAATCAAAATTGTAGAATGTGGTTTCATAGGCAATGTGATTACCTATTCAAATTTCAAGCTAAGAGGAAAACAAGCAAGTTAGTTTTGTTTTGAAAATGGTTGAACAATTCTTCGGACGTTGAAGACAATGCATATGAAACACCGATACTTGCTTACAATAAAGAGTTGGATCTTCGAGTATCAGCTAGTAGTATTACTATAAGCGATGTGGAAGAGGAGAGCTCTCCACCATACCCAGAAGACGCAATGATGGATTCAAAAGAAAAGACAACGAATTCGAAAAACACCACCCTAATGGCTACACCACAATCCACAATGGGTTCTAACAAATTAAACAACCCACCAATGGCACCTAGCTTTGCTCAATATGTCCAAAATAGAGTCTGGTGATGCATCTAAAATTGGTAACAACTACAAAGCCTAGTATGGAAAAAAAATTGAGTAACTATGTGTAGCAATTCAAAATTATTTGTGGACATGAAACTTTGAGGCTATGATGCATGGAGAGACATGTTTTGTACGACAAAAATGTTTTTTCAACTTATATGCATTTTTGAATTAACAAAGTAATATGTTTACTATCTTTGAATAGAACATTTAGGGAGAAAATAGCTAATGTGAAAATGCATAGGTTAATTGAAATAGAAGATACCATTAGTTTCAAAATAAGCGTCATATTTTAAGGTATTTAACAAAAGTGATCCCAAATTTTTCATTTCATTTCCTTTATAATAAAAAAGGATTTGAAATGAGTGAATGTCGTGTAAAAGGAACAATAAGGCATTAGATAAAAAACCAAAAATAACAAAAGAGCCTGGGAGGATGAGCCAACTTTTAAAATGACAATGAATGTAAACATAATTTATAATGATAGACATGCATCCAAATTTCATAAATAAGTAAAAAAAATTATGAAGAATACTTTAAAATTCCTACGTTGAATTTGGAACACTTGACCTCAAGCTACCTTTTGCAATCCATTGTTGTAAAAGATAGTAAAATTAAATGGGAAAACCACTTTAAACCAAAATTAAACTCCATTGGAGAAGACCTAATAATGGGAGAAAATCAAATATGCATTTTTTAGCAATTTGAACCATTGAAAAACTAGAAGAACTCCATTAGAAAGTCAAGAAACATTCCACAAGCTTAATCAAGATAACTATGGAGACTATTGGCATAGACATTGCAATCCTATTATGGGAGCCTCAAAACAATAAATTTGAAGAGTTAAAATAAGAAGGATGAAATAACAAAACCTATGGAACATTTTCAAGATGTGTATTAAGCAGTAAAGTATTACATAGAAAAAGGAAAATTTGTTGTTATTAGTGAAAACTAGGTTGAATGGCTAGGTGAAATCATCGATTTATTGGAGACTCTATATTCGGGATTTAAAACGTAAATAGAAGTAGCCAATGCATATAAATACCATCATTCAAAACTATTTTCTTGATTATTTTTAACAAAGGATTTATATTTCAATATTAATTTTATATCGATTGACATCCATGCATGAATATTTGTGCAAAATTTGAAAATGAATTCATGGAGCATATCAAAAAATTCAAGAATCTAGATAATCAAAATGCCTTTTGTTGATAGAATGATCTTGTTGGTTGAAACACTAGGTGAGGAGGAATCAAAGGAGTATTTCATTATGCCTTAATGCCCAAATTGTAATGAAGATGGTAGATTAGACAGTAATAGGGAGGATCAAAATTCACATTTGAAGATTTTGCGAAATGGGAAATCGAATATCATAGAGGTCATAAAGGAATATTTTATTGAAAACATTTATCTGATCCCAATAGAAAATCCACAAGAAAATTTGTTATAACATGGGACAAAAAAAAAACTAATGAACTCCTTGAAGTCGACCAAGAATCAAATGCTCTAACCAATAACGTTGTCTTCAAGGATGAAGCGTTAATCATTACAAACAAAAAAATTATAGAATTCACGGACAAACTAACAATGTATTGAAGTTGTGTAATGGAATAAAAATGAAAATATTAAATGCACTCAACATTAGTTTTTTTTGGTATAAGACTCCTTTGGTAATCCTTTGATGGTAGTGGAATATTTATCCATTATTAGAAATAACTTCATATTACACCTCTAAACATGTTGCTAAAAAATTATATATTTGAAGTTTTTTCAAGTTCTCATTGTCTTAACCAGAACTTTTCAAATTTCTTAAAATATATTTTTCCTCATGTCTTAATGATTTGTCTCCAAATTGTATAGCTTGCAAATGTATACTAATAGAACAATTGTTTGATCAAAAAATCAAAACCTATTGAAAACCTCTATAAAATATTTACCAATATATAGTTCTTCAAGAGTGAGGCCAGAAGCATAAGATGCACAAGAGAAAGGAAATTCTCAAGAATTCAAGTGAAATGACTCAAATCAATGTTGCTTTAAGAAAAAAAGAATAATGAAAACTAGTTAATCCATTCAATATAAGTGCAATACAATCAAAGGCAGAAACTAGCTTTTATTATTTCATCGTCAATGAATATTTCAACACCAGCATGGTAATGGGTCCTAGGCTCTAGAGATGGGGGATGGAGCATAGGTTTGCCAATGCAAGTGTAAAATATGAAGGCAAGATAAAGCTCTAATGGGGATTTTGAAGGAAATTAAAATGAACGAAAAGCAACACATTCCATCTTGATCTAGTGGCCTTTTTGTAGACAAAAACCAAAACATTAGAAAGAGGTAAAGACATTAAAATAATTATGATGCGTACGTAAAAAGATGCGGCTAGACTTATTCACAATCAAGGTTAATTCTAGTTCTATTTTTGATGGGATAATCGTCATCAAGATTAAAGATAGGCCGAACAATAGTCTTGCACGAGTCTACATCCAAAAGCAGCTTCAACACTTCATCAAATATCTTTAAATCAGCCTTAAGTGCAAGGATGGGCCTCCCTAACACCTAGCAAGAACGAATACTATTCCCTGTAAAAACTAGCAAATACAAAAGTTACAGACAGATTAAATTGCAACATAAACTTAGAGTTGGAGATAATTAGAAGGGGAGGAATGCAAGTACTTGTCCCACAATTAAGGTCCATCTTTGCTCAATGGATCCTCACTATTCCTTTGTGGACTAGAGTTCATGACAATCCACTTCATGCGAACTTTCAATTGGTAGCTTTCAAAGAAGGAATGAATCTCCTTCAACACATGCAAGTCATCTACATGCATGATAATGACGGCCCTTCTAGATTAGACATAAATCTCTTAGCAAAAACCTCAATAGACTTGATGAAATTATTCATTTGCTTATTCCATTGAGGAATCAAAGGGAGCAACTCAAAAACATGTGGAATTGAGATATTAGATGGTATGTCTACTAGAACAAGGTTAATCTTGTTCTAAGAAGATACCTAAAAAATACAAGTATTTATAAGAAGGATTAGGCCAAATGAATAAAAAAAACATTTAGGATGAATCCAATTAACATAAAGAGACAAAAAAAGGATGGACATGTAAAAGTTACACTGAAAGTTGAACTAAGCTTTTGGCATTCAACTTTTGGCACTGAAAGTTGAAGACCCAAAGTATTGGGCTTTTGGACTTCAACTTTTGATGCTAAAAGTTGGAGAATGAAAATTGAATGTTCTTGGTCCTTAACTTTTGGTGTCTAAGATTGAAACCAAGGAGCTCTTTGCAATGGTTATAAACTTTCAACACCAAAATAATAGAACCAATGCAAGATTGGATTCCATCTTTTGATAGCAAAATTTTGTGACATCTACTCCTAAAAAAAAAAAGGGTTTGAACACAAGTTGTTTAACAAAATTTAATCCAAAATCAGAACATCTATTTGGGATAGGAAATACCTCATTCATGAAATTTGTAATGCCTAAATGTTTAGGTGGCCATACCTGAGTCTAAATCCAAAAGCCTAAATGTAGCCTAATAATGAAGGCAAATCTTCAAACTCTAGAAGCTAAATGGAAATATCAACAATAGTGACAGATGATAAATTTTGCACCTCCACCTCCAATTGCAATATGTTGAATGTCAATTTGCAATTGCCTCAAGGACAATAAATTCAAATCCTCAAATGGGTAAGCATTTACTTGAGACCAAAAAGTCATTTTGTAAAGCCACTTATCAAAAGTTCCATCCAAAAATCCATGTTTTGGAAATTTTGTTGCTTCCCTCAACACACCGAATTGGTTCCAAAGTTTCAACGAAGACCTTTTGTTCATTCGTGACTTGTGAGAAAGCTAACATTTGTAGCTTCTTGGTAAGCATTTATGTTCATATTGTAGTGGACCTAAATTTGTTTCAAGAACTACAAACCAAGAATGGGGTCACAAATTGGCAAATGTTTCATGAAGGCAAAGGTATGATCCTTTTAAACCTGATCCATTGCCTTGTCCATGAATGCCTAAAGTTTGGATGTTGACTTGAATTTATCATCTAGAACTTCCCCATAATAAAACTTTACGGCAACATCCATTACAGCCGAAAGTTCACATTGCACCAATAAGAAATGATTTTTGTAACTCACATGCCTCAATAAAAAATTTGAAAAATTCAAATGGCAAGACTAGCAAGAATCAAACTTTATACATATAGTCCAAAAAACTTTCTTGCATCATAAAGTACCACATCTTTTGGGACTTGTTTTCACATTTCTTGTAAACATCAAGATTAATGACATCCTTGAATTGGACCAATGGAATCATCCCGATGCTTTGGGCATGGAAAAAGTTATGCATCATACTTGCTTTGATGTGATCAAATTTGATAGACTTGGGGGGTTAAAGCAAATTTGAAAGAATATTTCAACTTCAATGCACAAAGTAAGAAATTGAAAGGAAGTTGATTGAAAGCAAAAAAGGACTGGAACTTTGAAATCTATAGTGTTTAGTATGAATCTTACTTGTTCATTTTTATCATTGTAGTGAGGAGGTGGACAAGGCCCTCTCTTGTATCCAACATGATGGAATCCACTGTAATGTGCCAAGAGAGGTCATTTGGGTGAACTCTTGAAATATATGGCATCTAGGCTTGTAGTCAATGGTTGTAGTCCTACACAAAAAAATTCTCCCAATGAACCTTTACAGATCTTCATCCGCATTGAGCGCTTCCTCAAATGGTGCATTCACAACCTTCCAATGAATGTCCCACTCATGGATGTGATATGCAACAAATTCCTCCTCCCCCTTTTAGTTCGTGGGAGAGACATAAAACACTTTGTCACCTTCTCAATAGCCCATTTGGGATGCATGTTCCATCTTGAGCACATTGATCTTAAAGGTTGGCCTTATAACTGGCATGGATATATGCGGCATAATGGTATGTCCATCCAAGCCTTCGTTTTGGGATGAATCTTATGCTTCTTCAGCACTTCGACTGTTTTGACCTTATGCTCCATTTGGACCTAGAAGAAACCCTTGTCTCCAGCTGTATTGATTGCCTCTAATTGCAAAATGGCCCAGAAGTCAAACTAGCCTTTTAAATAAACAAGATCATGATGGAGTTAGGTTAAATTGGAAACAATTCACAAGAATAAAGAAGAGAGGAACCAAATGTAAATATTGTTTCAAAATAAAAACTAATATAATGTACTAGTGAAGAGGTTGTTTTCAGCACATATTGAAATTCATGGACGTCCATATCTTTGTCTTGTTGTGAGTCAAAGCTCTACATCTACAAACAAGTGGGGACAAAATCAACTTGAAAAATATAATTTTTTTTCAAAACAACAATATCATGAAGAGTTGTGAATAATGAAAATAATTCCTCATAATTATCTTCCAACAACTTTTATTCAATCAACGAATGGAAAAACCTACAGGAAAAAATGAAATGAAAGAAAAGGTAAGATGCATAATTTGATAACATAATGTGAAAATACTTCATTGGAATGACTCCCTATTTCAACAAAGTTATGCAAAATAAAGAAATAAAGCAAAGAAGGTTAAATAAGAATCAAAAATTGCATTGAAGAAATAGATTTGAAGATATGTTTGGACCTTTGAAAGCTCTAAGCTGGGGAGCTTGAAGAAAGGCCAAACAATTCTTCTACACTAAGCCTCCAATTTTCAGCACCAAAAGTTGGAGGTTGAACACAAGTGAAAAAAAGTTTAGCTTCTTTTAAAGCTCCCAAGATCATGTTTGGGGGCTCAAATAAAGGTCAATAACATAAAGATGCTTTCAACTCCAACTTTTGGCACCCAAAAGTTGGAGGTAGAAGGAGAAATCCTTCTCATCTTACAAAACATCTATGTTCTTTGGTTTTCAGGAGAGCTCAAGGCAATTTTTTTTACTTAGCCTTCAACTTTCAGTGCCAAAAGTTAGAGGCACCTATCACAACATTGTGTGACTGGCCAATGCAAGTTGTTGACTTAATTCATGGTGGCAAGAAGGTGAGATGGCCTTTCATTTTCAAAATAACACAATAACACACCAACAATTGGGAGGTTGGGCATTTTACTTACCCAATGAATTGTTTTCCCCTTTGTTGATGTCCCCACACCTGGGCATGGATGAACTTATAGTATTCTTTCAGATGAAAAAATATACGATTTAACTATTGGAAATTTCCCTAGATGTTCATGTGTCTATTTTGTCACAATGTTGGTAGGTTCTTTGGGCAGCCATGGGGTGTATGTGCAATGTAAACATGTGTATCACATCTTATAGATGATTATGTTTTGTGAGCTAGTGGAAAGAGTTCATTTATCACTATACATGGAGTTGGGATGAATTTCAACATATGTTGAAGTGTTCTTTGAACTCTTGTGATAGTATATCACAATATCTTCATAAACCTTTCTATAGCGGGTTGGACTATGTAGGAAGTTTAGATTTTAGTTTCGGCCCAATGATTTTTTTCTCCATTTTGTAACTTTTCAATCATTATAAAGTGATGTATATTTAAGTATAATATCATGATACCTCAACCATTTCAACACATGTTTGTTAGATAATTAATATACTTTGAGAAATTAATTTTCATCAAATATTTTTCAAGTATGCAATTCCCATTCATTTCAACATTTTTGAAATTATTGTAATTATTGTCCAAGAGCAATAGACATTTGGAGCATTGGTTGCATGAGGGATATAAAATGCATCCTTCAAAAAAAAATTGTTTTCAAACACTCACACAATGTTGCTCTTGATAGCTTTCTTGGGCAAACCCATGTTCAAAATCAATAAGCCATTGTTGATTTCAAAACAAACCATAGATGTGAGATGGCAAAATATTCCATGGCTTGTCAAAGAATGTTTTGCCACGTCACAAAATATTATGCCATGTCACTAAATAATTTCCACATCGTAGACAAATATACTAAGAATATTTTATGACATGGAATGGAATATTTTCTAAGATTCCTTCTTGCTCACTTGAGTAGGCTCGCTTGTTCACCCACTCACCTACTAGTCTCATTGCTTACCTTCCAACACCCCTCTTTTTTTTCATTTTGGATTTCACAAAAATCAACATCTCTACATTTTTATTGATTATGAATTAAAAGTGGGATTGCTTTTAAGAAGGTATTCATCTTCTTCTTTTGTGTTTGTACTTTGCTAAATTTACTTTTTACCTTATAGCCTCATGTTTTGGTAGTAGTAAGACTATTAGGTCTGCAATTATACATTTGGCAACAATCCTATGGGATCTTATTCCAAAACCAAAACAAAAGTTTATGAAGGTTAGATGTTGAGTTCATTTTACATTTGAGAATTGTGAGTTAATGTGAAAGTTATATTTTAAAGAATGTGGAAAGTCACTAAAAAATTCCAAATATTTGTAGATGGTAGGCAATAGATATATTGTCCCTATTGTTGAAGGTGGTAATGCAATCCTCAAGAAAAGGTAATTGTGGTAGAATTGTGAATGTGGGAAAGATGGTAGAATCCACAAGATTCAAGATTTTGAGTAAAGGAATGGAAGGTAGGACTATCCAAAAAGAGGCAACAAAGAACCTAAGACTTTAAAGCCCAATTCAAGACTTTAAGATTCTGTATATATATAAATCAACATCTCTTTCAACTCTGCCATAATAGACTAGAATAGGGAATGATATTTATTATCAATTAGCAAAAAGGGAGAAAATATTCAACAATACTTTTTTTTTATTTAAACATGAGTTGTATAATAACTCAAGGGTATAAAAGAGAACTACATTGGATTTTGGAAAAGGAATTGGGAACATTGAATGTAAGTTATCTAGAGGGGACAATAGAAGAAATGTTACCTACCATGATGGTGATCATGGGTGCTTCTAACCCTAATGGCAATATGGAAGGATCCTTGGACAATTAGGGGTTAAATATTGCCTACTAATATCATTCTTGATGGCAAGAAAAATGGATCCCAAGTGAAAAAATGTAATGAAAAGGAGAATGAAGTTCATATCTCTTGTGTTGGAAGAAAATAAAAAATCATTAAAACAACAAGAGGGCAACATCTGTTAGTTTTTAATGAAGGTTTGCTACCAAGCTACTTTCAAGGGCAATTGTTGTAGACAATAGTGGAGCAAAAAACCCCCCAAAACAACAAGAATACATGAGGATTATAATGGAGAGGTGGTAGATATTTAGGAAGGTAGTTGTGAGGTGATCCAAGGCAAATTTTAGAAGGCAACCTGTAATTTGCAATTCATTTGCATGTCCAATGTGATGACTCTTTAAAAGACCCATCAATGATTACCTTCAAAGTGAAGGCAATAAACCCAAATTCATAGTATGAAAGGAGGCAAGTTCTAAAGGGGCTTGAAAGGTTAAGACAACCATTTAGGGTGAAGCATTCAAAGGTGGTAGATTTACCATCCCTTGGACCCATGGACATGCATGGGCACAACTATTGCTTACATTCATTAGGACAAATCATGTAAATCAAAATTGATCCTTCTTTCCCAAGGAATGATGAATTTTTTGAATGAAAAAGGGTTCAAGATCACAATTTTTATTATATAAGAAAAAAATACATTAGTCGAACTCCATCATCAAGGTGTAAGTTGTGTGGTGAGGTAGGGCACTAGAAGATAGGATGTCATACCACCTTTCAATTTTGGATGATAAAAGGTTACCACCACACACACAAGAAAATGATGATTCAAATGAGGACATGGAGATGAGCCACTTCAAGGTGAGGAATATAAAGATAAAGGGACGATAGGACTATGCGTTGGAAGAAACCATAAAACAACCCAAACCCAAGACAAGATCAGAAACCGCCCCTCCCCCCCCCCCCCCCCCCCCACTTCCAATCAACAACCAGGAATACAT
>Ga0116231_10011431_pt1 | contig 13639 bp, 8 predicted proteins | sample S1TSphgellanicum_2_FD_89695 | JGI IMG/M metagenome (GOLD analysis project Ga0116231, IMG submission 89695) | Host-associated microbial communities from peat moss isolated from Minnesota, USA - S1T2_Fd - Sphagnum magellanicum MG | ecosystem: Host-associated > Plants > Peat moss > Unclassified... | reverse complement strand
TATTTTTTTTATATATAATATATATATATATATATATATATATATATATATAAATTTCAATCATACATAAGATTAATATATGGGAAAGGTATCAATTTTTGTTTGTATGTGAACCATTAAAATTTCGTTAAATAATAAACTTAAAATTTTTGTTTCATGAAATGAGTTTGCAACTTTAAGAGGGGAAAAACATAAATATGTACATCATTGAGAAATGTTCAAAATGAACTTGTGATTTTTTTATTTCAAAAAAATCTGAAGTCTAACATAATATCACAATATAATCACACAACAATTTGAAAGTGTTGTTATTTATTTTAACACATGTGTGAACACAAGCCAAGAATGTTTTTTTCAATTCAACATTTAATCCATCGAACATTGTGTTGAATTGCAAAATTATATATATTTAGTTCTAACATAATTTGATATGAGTTGTTGTCCAAATTTCCTTCACTTTTCAAACCTCGCATGCCATCCACATCATCAGTTATAACTTGATAATTGGAGGCATTAGTCCTTATTTTTTTACATGTTTGCATTTATAAAAACAAAAGCCAAAAAAAAAGGGGACCGCCACCAACACCAATTAGTTCATTTTCTAGCTTTGGAAACCAATAAAAAATGATCACCAACTACACTACTACAATACTAGTTATTGCGTCTTTGCAACCAAGAACAAATAAAAGTCAAAAAACAAAATGCCTGCCTTTTCATACGTAGCAACATACAAACAATGGCCAACAACTTGCAACTTTGAAAAAAAATGTCGATGAGTGAAAACTTGTTGGCAAGTTCCTTGGACAAAAGAACAAATTCAAAAGAAAACATGGCCGACGAGCCAAGCGTTGCATAGACTAACAAATTCAAAAACAAATTTGCCGACAAGTTTATGTTTATTGGCATCCCCTTAAACAAACCAAAAAACTCCAATGAACTTCATCTCATTATCATTGCCCTTTGACATAGGAGCACACACAAAAAAATTAGAAGCTCATTGGCGTCCCCCTAGATAGAGGAGTACATTAAAAAAAAATGGCCAAGAAGTTGAAGTTTGTCAACGTCCACCATGGACAAATGAGCAATCTCAAAAAAAAAAGTCACATTCATCGGCATCCCCCTTGGACAAAAGAACACACTAAAAGAAATGCTTGACAAGTTCATCAACATCCCCCTTTCAACAAAAGAACACACTTTAAAAAAAAGGACGAATGACAAACTTTTGCTCATTAGTGTCCCCTTGGGTAAAGGAATACACTAAAAAAAAGGTTGATGAACTTCATCTTGTCAACATCCCCCTTGGATAGAGGAGCACATTAAAAAAATGGCCAACAAGTTTCAACTCATTGCTATCCCCCTTGGACAAAGGAGCACACTCACAAAAAAAAGCCGACAAGCTAAAGTTGGTTGCTATCCCCTTAGAGATAAGAAAAAACTCAAAAAAAAAGAAAAAAGGAGAAGGAAATTTACTTCTAAGATCCTAGGCTCTTCATGTTTTGTAAGCTCCTACCTCTTCTTGCACTTAAAGTTGTCCTTTGTTTGAACTCTTGAAGTTGGTCCCTTCTTCATGCTCTTCAAGCTCCTCAAGCCCTAAACCCAAATGCCCATGTTGTCCATGGTTGATGGAGGGGAATGCAAAGGAGGGATGGGCAAAATGATGGAGGTTGATGGGTTGGTAGGAGGAAGGGCTTCATGTAGGTTGGAGGGGTAAGTAGGAGTTCCCAAAAAACAAATTGGTGTCAAGGGTGGTGAGAAAAAAAATTTCAAAAGGAGGCCCAAAAGAAAAAACAATGATTTGGGGAAAAAAAGGTATGAGGAAAATGAAACTTGAGATTAAGGGGAAAGAAAGGCCTAGAAGAAAAATAATTTATTGACCAAGTAAACTGACCCTTGGGGGGACAGTTTCATCCCATCCATGAAATCCTAGAATGGGATATTTTGGATGGTGCACTAGTGGGTGCTAGGTCACTCAAGCCATTGTATTGTAGGACTCATACCTATAACTAAAAGGTAGGAGGTGATGGTACTACAATTCAAACTCACATATGCACAAAGGGCTATGGATGAAATTACATGAAAGGTGTGAATACAATATTGACCTAGCCTTTTAAGACTTAGTCTTATTAAAATCTTCATAAAAGTTTTGATCAATATTTGATATTTAGATCAAGAATCAATTGGGATGGATGTTTAAGATGGATGTGTCTTAGACAAATCAAATAAATTACACAAAATATTTAATCAAGCTAGTTAGGATGCTCATAATCCTCATGGGTTGGCATGGTAGAAAGACAATCTAAAATTTGGTAATGTGTCAATTATAATTTATTAATTTGATTAAAGAATGAGAGATGAATTTGAGATTTTAATTTAATTCAATATCACAATATAATCACATAACAATTTGAAAGTGTTGTTATTTATTTTAACACATGTGTGAACATAAGCCAAGAATGCTTTTTTCAATTCAACATTTAATCCATCAAACATTGTGTTGAATTGCAAAATTATATATATTTAGTTCTAACATAATTTGATATGAGTTGTTGAAATAAATTTATTCAAAAAATGCCCACACTTCAACTAAGCTTCATGTATTTTATTAGTCATATGGTCAACTTTATATACTATACGTATGTTTTACAATTTATTCATTTATCTTACATCAGGGAAAAAAATTTAATGTTTCAATAGATGATAAAAGATTATATAACATTTTATTCATTGTTATTTTCATTTATTGTGTTTGCACATGTTCATTATAAGGATAGTTGTATTCCAATGACATTGCATACAACCCATAGGAGATCCATTGTGAATAAACACAATTTAAATGAAACTATCACCCATTGTAGATGATTCCATATTTTTGCATGTAGTTATATCACAAATACAAATGTTTTTGGACTAAATTTGAACATGCACATTCTTAGATCATATACACATTAATGATTGAAAACATCATATCCAAGATGTATGTAATATCAATTTGCAAAGTAATAAAATATTTAATTATTTATTTATGAAATTCAAAATACCTTGTAACAACAATTTCACAAAAATCTGGATTTCATTGTTCTACTTCAATCAAAATTGGCCATTAATTGCATACAATTATGACAATATCATGACGAAATGTTACATGTGTGAAATGTTATGGTATCTCATTGTATAGTTGATTGTTTCCATTAAATTCATAGATTCTTGCGCACATTTTATAACTTCCAATTCTCCTTTCATTTTACTTCCACCTCCTTATGCAACCTTGTTGTAGTGATAAATTTCATCATCTATATAATCTTCTTCACAATTTCATAAAAAATAATCTTGGTTGTTTGATCATCTTTTGTTCATAATTCTTTGGAAGGTCTTGCAACCATTGGTTGCTTGTTTTTAGGTATGTTTTCCTTAACATTGCAATATTAACCATAAAATATTTTGCAAATATTTTATTTTCTTCTCATCATATTTGTCCAATTCAAGTTTTCAATTAATTTTCATGTGAAATTATTCAGATAATTTTTAATGTAATTGGTATTTTATTAAAATCATCAATTTAAATGAGATGTAAATTTCAATGATTAAAAAAAAAGATGGTCTTCGAATTTGAGTTATATTTCTTAAATTTAAAAAAACAATCTTCTTTTGCATGAGAAAAAAGAAAATGAGTAAATTTGAATTGAATTTGTTTTCCACAAAAAGGCACATATGTGTGTGCATTTCCATATACATGTATTTCCAAACACAAATAGACAAACAATAATATTTTTATTATATAAATGTAGATGAAATTAATTTGAAATCATATCAAAATCAATTAAAATATATATCAATTATATAAACCAAGATCACACCAAGATGGTGATAACTTAGACATATGAAATAGGTCATTTGAAAACTTCAATTATATATTCAGTTGCACCCCTTTGGGGGCCCTTGTGATGCCCTTTTGAAACACCCCCCTTTTAATTAAGGTGTTTCCATATCATGCATTCTATGGATTTCATACATAGAAATTTTCTTTTGTTTTTTGTGTGCAAATAAAGGGTTTTAAGTAGGGTTTTTTATTTTTTTTATTTTTAAAATTTTTGATATGTTGAAAATTTGAAATTAAAAAAAAATTAGATGCATTTAATTATAAATAAATAAAATACACCTAAAATTTCCTAATTTTGGGGGGTTTTAAACAACAAAATTTTGTCCAAACAAAACACTAGCTCTAAGATTTTTTCTCAATAAAATGTTACATTTTTATTTTCAAAAACTCTGAATAATTAAACCCAATTACAAGGAATTAAAAAACTATCCTCAACTCATGAAAGTTTCATTATATAAAAAATAAAGAGCTTATCACAAATACCATTTGGCAAGCCATAAAGGAACCATGCTTAAAAACTGATAATGCCATTTAAAATTTATATAAAATGTTCAAATTGAATTCTCATAATTTTAGATGCCATTTTGAATTGGGAAAACAAAAAACTCCATTTTTAAGCCTTTTCATGAATTTGTATTGGCATCAATTTGATTGTCCCAAGCAATTGGTTTCATGGTAAAGTTTTGAGTGGTTATGGGTGTAATTTAAGCATTTAATCATGTTAAATGTCATTCACAATAACCAACTTAAGAAAATTGAATCATTGGGTATGGAATATGGATCAATCGTCAAGAATAAATATGGATATAAAATGGAGAATTGACAACCACATTGATCTTGTGAAGGAAATCACAAGTGTTGATTCATGAAAGGAAACAATAACCTTAAAGTTGAAAATTCATGCTTAATTTGGGAATTTTTCAATATTCTAAATGAAGTTGATCAATTTTTGGTTGAAAATAAATGTCAAAACTTTGATATAATTATTTTTGATATGTGAAAATTGATTGTATTTTGATTTATGTTATGATTACATCATTAAATCAATTTCAAAAAGTATGATATGTGAAAAAATTGTTGAATTTTTTTTGGCTACAAGTGCGATGAAAGGCCTCATACATAAGAGCAAACATTAGTAGAAAAATCTTGTTCTGCAACTTTAATTTTTGACTAGAAATTAGTTACATATCATTTCAATAACCAAATATTCCATCAGTTGTATAAGACCCAATAGAATATGCAACAAACATTTTTAAAAACACACATAATTTGCAAATAAAATCTCTCACCCAAATCCCAAAGAAAAAAACCTATAACAAAAGAAATCAATTTACAAGAAAAGTGAAATAAATAAATAAATAAATAACAAATGAACAAGTGCACACCTTAAATACTTTTGAACTTTAAAAAATGCATTGTCATGACATGAAGCACCTATGCTGCATGATTTCACCATAGCTACTTAGATAATAATAAAATTCTATTGTGATCATATTATGAAACTTAGACATTTGATGTACTATAGGATGCATAGTTACCCTATGGACTCCTCAACAAGGAAAGTTGTTTATACCTTTTCCCTCTTCATTTTCATCCTTCTTGAAATTTTCGATACTAACACAAACCCCATGTTGTAAGCACTTACCATCAAAACTTGGCAATCATTCTATGGTTGGGCTACTTAATATATTTTAATATTTTAAAAATAATATTTCCAACCAAAACAATATACCTAGTTGCCCAAATCCTTCAAATTTATAAAAAAATTAAAATTAAAAAAAATCAAAATATTCTAACCAATGACAAATAGTCATGCACTACTTTCACTTTTAGTACAATTAAGGTGCATTCACACCTAATGTTAAGTCAGTGTTAAGTGAAAATCTAGGTGGCATCTTAGGTGGCACCCAATGTTAAATGGGTGATTGTTTAATATTAAGTGAATGTGAACTTAACATAAAATTTTCGTGGTAAATAGGTTTAGGTCCTAAATGACTAGTTTGGTGTTAGGGGACTTAATACTAGAGTCCTTAACACCAAGTGTGAATGCACCTTTACTAGTGACATTTAGAAAGCATATTAGGGTTTCAGATTAGGGTTTCAGTTACTAGCAGGCTTTGTAGTGAGCTCCATTCCGACATAGCGAAGCCGGTTTGTTTGCACGCTCTTCGAGGATCCAGTGAGAATTCGGCAGAGTTCTCGCTGGTTCTTGCTCCTTCATCTCGTCAAATCTTTCAAAGGAATTGTAGGCTTTGGATTTGTATTGAATTTCCTTGGTTTTAGATCTTCTGCCTACGTGAGAAAGTGGGATCCATGGAAATGTTGTAATGTTTTGATGTAGCTTTGTAGCAGCAGCAAAACGGGGGAAAGCTCTGGAGCAAAGGTCGGGGGCGGCTATAGCAGATGCTATTTTTTGTGAGTGATGGGTGTTTTGAAGAAGGAGCTGTAGAGGAGGCGGAAGACGTTTGAGCAGGAATTTGTTGGGAGGAAGTTTGTGAGAAGGTCGGAGATAGAGCAGCGGGCATTGGAGAGGAAGAGGGAGGAGGAAAAGAGGGAGCTGCAAAAGAAATCCATCAGAAAAAGAGTGGCTGGAGGAGTCGGCGATGGTTATGATGTTCTTGCAAACTCCTCAGATGCATCTTCATTGCCAGGAGCGGCGTCAAAAGCAAAAGCGTCGTCATTGAAGGTCAGGGAGAATGTAAGCGATGAGGAAAAGATTGACGAGATGGTGTTGCCTAAGGCGGAGGTTATACGGAGACTCAGTTATTTGAAGCATCCTATCACGTTGTTCGGAGAGGGTGATGATGCTAGACAATCGAGGCTGAAAGCTTTGCTCAAGGCCGGAGTTACGGATCCCGATAGCGAGCTGATGGAGGGCCAGAGGAACGACTTCTTGGTCGACATGGCGGAGCTGCGCAAACGGGAGAAGCACGGCCGATTGGAACCTCGGAAAGAGAAGAAGAGAAAGATGCAGCGGCTGCGGAGGACGGAGACAAGGATGGCGGTGGGGGTGGAGAACAGATTGTCAATGGTGATGGGGGCATCTCATCCGGTGTCGACAACGACAAGGACATGACGGTAGTAATCAGACGTTTCTTTGTTTTGTTTTTTCCTAGGGTTTCTAGGGTTTTCTAGGGTTTTCAGATGGTGTCTGACCATACATAAATGGTGGCATTTTTTGTTGTGTGTTGTCTGTTTTTGAGCAGAGGTTAAAGAGCAACTTTGAGGAGCTTTGTGATGAGGACAAGATTCTAGTTTTCTTCAAGCGGTTGCTGCAGGAGCTGGAGGACCGATGAGAAGGAGAGAAGCGAACTGGTCGTGGAAAGTCCAGTGTAGCCACCTTCAAGCAGTGTGCAAGATATCTGAAACCTCATTTTAAGATGTGTCGAAAGAAGGTACACACATGCAAACTTTCACTCTGTAGTGTCATAAGGGGTTGTTTATGGTCTCTTCTGAATAAGATATTAGTGTTGGCATCTCTTAGTCCAGGTGGATTACAAGAGTATTGACTCTTCTTGTTTAGCATGTCTTCTCAGAGTGGGCAGTGGCTCCACCCAGGTGAACTGTGAGTGGACATGAAGCAACATCTGAAGGAGGCCATAAGGAGGAGGATTTGTGGCACATTTGTTGAAACCTTTTTGGTTGGATTATGCAGATGCTTCCAGATGATATTCAGGTGGTGCTAATGATAGTGGTGAAGTGCTGTATGGAGTGAGATTACATGACAGCTATGGACCAATACATCAAACTTGCTATTGGTAATGCACCTTGGCCGATTGGAGTGACCATGGTGGGTATCCACAAGCATTCTGCTCATGAGAAGATTTATACCTACAGTGTTGCACATATCATGAATGATGAAACAACAAGGAAGTACCTACAGTCGATCAAGAGATTAATGACAGTTTGCCAACAGTGGTATCCTCCATGCCATCAAGTCTGTTGAGTTTAGTAGCCTTGCTAATATGAGTGACCTTCATTCCCTACTGCTTGAGGAATCTGTCAAGACTGGTAGCCATGCTGCTAAAGAGCGGTTGCTTCTCATGGCTGCTAAGGAGGACAATGAAAATCCTTAGCTTGTACTTTTAATTGTGGTAATTTTATAGCATCTGGAGCATGCCAGAATTTTTGTGAGTGATGCTCAAATCCCCATTCATTCTGTTGGTATAGAACAACTGACCTGTGGGAGAACTGTAGGTCCTCCACCATCACTTGTATAGTCAGAAGTTCTCCCTGGTAGGGTTCCTGATTCAAACAGTTGTATGAAGGCAACAAATGAATCTCACTTGATTAGTCAATCTGTGAATGTGGCAATCATTTAAAGCAGGTCACTATTTAGAGTTTCTCTTTGTGTCTTCTTAGGATTTGTTCACCATTTCCATGTGGGATGATAGGGTCATCTCTCAATTCCTTGTCAGGTTGACTAACATCATAAGTGTTGAGAAATTCTCACTACTTACACAGATATTTGTTCAGCGTTCCCATGTGGTACACTACAGAAGTCAGGTTTTTGAGTAGTTTAATTACCAAGAACAGAACTTGACTGATGTGAGTCCCAATGTATGATTAGAATAATAACATCTGGTGAAATCCTTGGACACCTAAAGTTTCTCTGCTCAGAGAAGGCCAATAATGTGATTCCAAGTCATCCTTTGCATGCATAGATTTAGGTTTTTTTTGGAGTTGGGGTTTGGTTGTTGCAGGAGTCTGTTGTTGCCCATGGTGTTAACAGTTGAGCAAGAGCTTCAGGAAATCAAGAATTCTGGGATCTGCAGGACTTGACTCCACTGGAAAGAAGTTCACTTCTCCATAACATCAGCTGTTACCTGCATATTTGTAGTCTCCCCTTTCTCAAATGTAAGGATGTTATTGGTAGTCTCTTTCTCACATTTAAGATGTGTAGTATGCCAGGTTTGCAAGAGAAATAGAAGGCCCCTGAAATTAAAGAAGTTCTCCCATTCAGTTTGTGAAGTAATATGAGGAACTCCCTGGATCATTGAGTGCATGGCTATGAGGAGGATGGCACAGAGCATGGGAAGAACCCTGGCAAGAAACAAGCACTTGACTATATATAGCAGAACAGGGTATTTGGTTTTTGATGACTGGAGGTTCTTTGATTCTGATGGTTCAAATACCCCAAACCAGCAATTATTTGTTTGAAAATTTCCAAATATCTGGAACTAGCGGGTATTTTAAAAAAAACCAAATACATGGTCAACACTGGTGTGAAGCTCACTTTGAGCCTGTAACAATGCACAGGATACAATTTCCTCCAAGATGGCCAGCTCCAAGAAATGATTAAAAAGAAATTTCTTCTGAATTCATCCACCCCACAAGAAATGACCCAAAAGGTGGTGGACAAGAGGAAACTAAAGCAAAACAAAATTTTGTGGGTGATGATGCATGAGACAAAAAGAGCTTAAGCTAACTTTTTGAATTCTGAACACTGTCACTTGTGTCCGGGGCACTCAAGTAAGGAGGAAGAAGGATTGCGGTTGTTTCAGAGAGCCACTAGTTTCACATTGTATCTGGACATGAGATCATGTGGAAACATCTCTTGGTTTTGGAAAGAAAGGTCAAATGTTGTACAAAAATCACTCAAAACCACTCACCCAAAAGACACAAAGGTAGGCATGAATTTGTCCAGGAGCACATGGTCTTTACTAACTCTCCCATTTTGCCTCCTGACAATTTGGACCTGTTTCTGACATAAAAGCAAAGACACAATGCTGCTTGTTGGTTGCAAGCCTAACCAAATCTGTTTACCTACATTGTCCAGACACAAATCTTTGCAGCACCATATCTTGAGACTTGCAGGCACCCTTCATGTGGTTATTTGTTGTTTCTCTGCTGTCATATATGATTGTCACTTTGAAATTTCCCTGACTAGTAGGCTACCAGTACCAAAAACACTCATGAGCAAAAGCCTTTCTTCACAGAGCCTTTTCAGAGATTGCTGCACAAGAGTGCTAGGGCAGGCCCAAGATTAATTTGGGTTCTTACAATTTCCACATGTTGACTTTGCCTCCATCTCACACTTGAGAAAATGGCAAGGACATCCAGGTACACTCTCTCTTGAGAAGCAAGAAAGAGCTTGTCATCAGCATGATTATATACACCCTAGTAGGACTACCATTTGGAATTGTTGACAACATTTCTGAAGTGTTATATAGACTATGACAATTTAGAATGCAATTCTAATAATAGCCCGAGTTTTATTGAGCATTATGTAAACTATCAACAATCCACAATCTAGTTTGTACAAAAACTTAAATCTTCATAACTCAAAGTCATACTAAGCCCATTCAAAGTCAATTAGACATACGTATAGATCCATATTTGTTCATACCCACACCTAACACTCGCCAATGTAGATGGTGTCGAATGTTTTAATTCAATTGCTCACTTAAGTCTTAGGTGATTAATGATAGGCTAGGTTAGCTTAATTAGTTTTTTTAAATTTTGAAACCAATTCAACTATGAACTAAGTTTGAAATATTTGGTGTTTGGGATATATTTTTATGATATGAAACTCCAAAATACACAACTCTGTTATGTAAGTTTTTCTTGATATTTGGAAACTTTTGATGATTCCATATTGTGATGTGAGTTGTGTTTCAATTTGTTGTAAGTAAGCAAATATGATGCATCACTTTGTTATTTATTTGATATGAATGTGGGGACAATGATAGTTGTGAGCACTAATATGGGAACACCTGACAATAGTATCTTGTACAACTTGCAACCAAGTGCAAGGTAGAATACCAAACATGCAAGGAAACTTTTCCAATGTTGAGGTTCAAACTGGTTCTAAAACTAGTTCTCAACAAAAAAATAAAAATGAAAGACTTGAACCTATGGGCTTACCATGTAATTATTTTGAGTCCTCAAGTTTTCCTAAAATGTAAGAAGCCTGAAAATAAGGCTAGAAGGTTTTCCTAGAAGATACTAAGAGTGAAAAGCCTTGGTTGAACTTGCAACACCTACACCCATACCATGGTCAAAACCAATGTTGGGTGGTTCTTTACTTTTATGAAAAACCTCTAGTTTGGGTTATTTTTAAAACTAAAATGATCCTACTAGTTTTGGTTTCAGATCTACACATAATTGGAACCAAGAATCTGTTTCCAGGTCAGGTTCTTCCAAAAAATAATAATTTACAATTGCAATTCCAAAAATCAGACCCAGTTTTTTTGGTCCAGTTCCCTAACTTTGAACTGGAAACAATGGTTATCTTTGGGTTCACCTTTAGTTAAGCCCCCATTTGGAGTCACTTTTCTTCAAAAACATTTTATTCCAAAAGACTTGGTTTGTGATTTTGGATCTACACTAAATAGAACTAGGAACTTAGTTCTAAGTCTAGTTCTTTTATTTTAAAATATATATATATGGTTTGGGTTCTAGGTTTAGCCCTTTAGAAACATAAAATCTAGTTTTGGTTCCAAGTTCAATTCCACTTCTGAAAATCAGACTTGGTTCCACTATAGTTCTCTTACTCACTCAAACCAGAACCAACAGTTCTAACCCAACCAAAACCCGATGATGTGTTTCACGAGGTCCTCCCCTTTCCTTATTTGATATGCTTCTTGCAAGAGGAGGGGGTTTTAGGAACTTAATGTTCCCCTTATGGTGCGGCCTCTTTGGTGGTTCTTTTGTCTTCTTGGATGTGGGTCCTTCCGTTTTGTTCCTTGTATTCCCCCTTCTTTGGTGCTTTGGTTTATTTATGATTTGGCAGGGTAGTTTCATCATTCTAGAAGCTTAATGTATCTGCTAGAATACACAGTGTCTAGTGGAGCCCAAGTAAGAGGAAGAAATTACAGCTTTTTTTTTTGTTCCTTGCACAAGCAGGTTCAACTTGCAATCCCAATGGATTGATCAGGAGTGAAGTTGCCAGTGTGAAGAAGAAGGGCATCATCGTCAGCCTACTAGATGGGAGGAATTCACTCACTGTAGAAAGGAAATAATAATAAGTATGTGTATGTATTCATTCTGCTAATAAATTGCTAATTCTGTATCACACTCAGAGTGATCATCATCATCATCATCATCATCTATATCTGTACATGTTCTGCAGCTCAAGAAATACAACTCCACAGTATACCACACCTATCACTCACGTTCTACACTAATTAATTAATGTTCTGCACAAATGTTCATGGTCATCTCATGTTCTGCACTAATTAATTAATTATTGTTCTGTACACATGTTCATGGTCAGCTCTCGTTCTGCACTAATTAATTGATTAATTGTTCTGCACATATGCTCATGGTCAGCTCTTGTTCTGCACTAATTAATTAATTAATTAATTGTTCTGCACATATGTTCATGGTCAGCTGAAAAAAAAACTAAGAAAGAGCAGTTTGTTGAAATCCTAGAAAATCGGACTCAGTTCAAAACACAAAGAGAAATTTGAGACTGCACTGACAAAACACGAAGCATTAGTTAGTGACTACTACTATTGTTGAAATTCTGAAATATTCAGATTAGGGTTGTCAGATTCTCTCTTGTTTTTTCCCAAATTTTTAAAAAAAAAATTCGACAAGATTTGCCAAATATGAGTTGCGGGTACACAGTAATAAGTAGTGGTCAATGTTCTACTAGGTACTGCATTGCATGCATAGTTTGTTGCAAAAAAATGGCAAATACCTAGTCAATTGTAGTTTGCAGCAAGAGAAGAGAAAAATGCACTGTAAGTAAGGTACCCAAGTACACACAGCTCTCACATTGTAGTTGTTGCAGCTTGCATGCTGGCTGTGGGATATGAGTGTTTTCTTCAGGAATTTTTTGTTTTGCAGCCCCAACCAAAGTGGCGATTCATCCGTAGCAAGAGGTGGACAAAATGGCAATCATCCCAACCAAGATTTAGCCAAAACCTGGCCATAAACTTATAAATAGGAAGTATATTTTAAAAATCTATAATCATTCTTTCATATTTTTTGGCTACAGACTGAAAAAAAAATATAGAAATCTGGAAAATTTTAATTTCCTTTCCTCACTTCTGGTTGATAATTTTTTCAGAAAAAAACTTGCCACTTGATGACCACAAAAAAGGCAACAAAGGGTTTTTTTAATTATTTTTTAATAATTTAATTTAATTTATATTTTAAATGCAGAAAATTCACCATATTTGGAAGCAGAAACCTCTTAATTTGCCGTATTTAGACATTGCCTTCTAGCTTGTTGCCATAAAGTAAAGGGAATTCCTATAAATTTTGAATTCCCTCTCTAAGTTGTAGCCAACTTTCACTTGCTCCTCCTCTTGTACATGATCCTGGCTCACCTACCTCACAAAAGTGCCCCAAAAAAAGGGGGGAGGAAAAAAACCTACTTCTGGCTATTGCAAATTTCCAAAGTCTCTTTACTTTACAGTTTTTTAAAAAATTGCAAATTGAAAATTTTTTTTGGAGAAATTTCGCCAGAAAAAAAAGAAAGAAAAAAAAAGAAAAAAAAAAGGGCTGTTGTTGCTGTGGGAGACATTGCCAGAGACTTTCCCAGCAACTTTTTGGTTCTGAATTATGTATGAATTGCCATAATTGACTTTTACTACCTACTACCTGGGCAGCTTCGACACTAATTATATTATTTTCAGGAAATTTCAGATCTTCAAAAAATAAATCCCAAAAAAAATAAAAAATTGTGAAGGAAAATATCGAATCTTATCTTTTGCATGCCACTTTTGATACCTTTTTTTTTTTTTTTTTTTTTTTTTTTTCGTTTTAAATATTCTTGTTTTTTTTTTTTTTTTTTTCTGATCCCTTTTT
>Ga0116231_10011430_pt1 | contig 13642 bp, 11 predicted proteins | sample S1TSphgellanicum_2_FD_89695 | JGI IMG/M metagenome (GOLD analysis project Ga0116231, IMG submission 89695) | Host-associated microbial communities from peat moss isolated from Minnesota, USA - S1T2_Fd - Sphagnum magellanicum MG | ecosystem: Host-associated > Plants > Peat moss > Unclassified... | reverse complement strand
GGGCTCGTGAGGTCTTTCGCGCCTCAGGGACGCGCAGGCCAGTTCGGCCCCAGCCCGTGGGGATTCAGCTTCGCACGCTCCATGGTGAAGCTTGGGAACGTCGGAGTTCTCACAGGCACTAACGGACAGATTCGGAAAACTTGTGGTGCAATCAACACCTAGTTAGTTGTGCACAGCTGCAACTCTTTCTTCCGCTAGATCCGGAATCTAGCAGAATATTCTAGGAGATTCCCCCGCCCCGGTCCTGGGGAGGACAGGTGAATGTACATGATCACGCAGAGATTATTCTGTGCCCATTTTTTTTCAATGTTTGACTTCAGAATATTATTACACACAGATATTTCACACTTGGTACTTCAGAATATTTTGAACTACAGTCATCAGAGACGAGGTACACGAGTTCAGGAAATTTGGGTCACTTTCTTGTGAATAGGTAACTGTTGCAGTTTGTTGATTTATACTACGCATGCCTTAACATATCTTAATCGCATTTAAATAAAACCAATATTGGCTGAAGAAATCTGTACAGTTTGGGACCGATTATATATTTCGCATCTGTAGAGCTGCGTAATTAATCTCTCAGCTTCTTCTCAAGTTTTGGCTCCGGGGCCAACAAACCTCCGTTCAAGAAGTTTCTTTACCTATCTTCGTTCAGCGTTGCAGTTACTCAAAGAAAAACACGTTTAGCGATGCTGATCTCATAGTTCGTATTTAACTACGAAGGCCTTCGTCTGACTGCTAGATAGTGGAGAATCGGTATGCATGCGAGTTCGAAACCCAGTACTGTGTTCGTGACAATGTTAGAGCTTAGGGGTTTAAGGTTCGATTATCTTGGTAATGAGATAATTGATTATCTGAAATGTGCACCTGGTTGCATATGATTTGATTGATTATTGACTCATCCAATGACTCAATAGTAAGGGGGATTGAGACCAGCCATTTTTGTTTCAAGTATGGCTGGTTGCCAAGGGGGCTACACAGCTCATGTATGAAACAGCATAGGTGGTCAAAATTTTTGACTTGGAGATTTTTTTTTGCGAAGTGACGATGATGGAAAATTTTTAATTGCAAATGTTTGCACAGTGGCAACAACAATCGAGTGGCAACAACAGCCCAGAATGTGATCGAACATACTGACGGCACATGCATTGCCACAAGTACATACTTGGCGATGCAGCTGTTGCTGAAGGGGAATTTTTGGTTACATACAGCAACAAGTTGAAACAAGAGTCATTAAATTTTGCAACAAAAAAAAATCTAGATATGGCACAAAACTTGTCTTAACATTCACGAATCTTCTCACAATTTACAAACAGTCTCCAAGAGTCCGAAGTTGACTTCCTCATGTCCTCCTATTTTCAAATGTGAAATAATTAGTCATACAAAAATCCAAGTACCAAGATCCAATTTCCCCACAAGCTCAAAAGCTATGCATCCTTGAAAAGGAGATTAAAATGTTGGACAAATACAAAATCAAATGATTTTGCAAATTACAATGTCAAAATGGGCAAAATGCAAACAGAAACTCATTGAAGAAAAATTATAAGCAGAGAAAAAGGTAGTTTATAATTCAAAACTCTACCACATTCTTATTTGATGTGTTCAACTTTTTTTTGCAAGACCCATAAAATCTTCCAAAACAATACCCTAGATTCCAAGAGTTAATTGCTAGGGACTATGCATTTGCACAATAACAGGTTTTAGCTTGCCACTTGGCAATGGCTTGGTCGAAAGGAAAGTTTTACAATGTAAAAAATTGTTGACTATAAAATTGGGTATATAGATCCAAGTGTATCTTCAACTGGTTTCACAATCAGTTTCATGAAGCTAACAATGTGGAAAGTGTGTTCATCTTCAACAAAACCAAGTACCTAAACAAATACAATTTCAATTAGCTTCATGTACTCTAAGAGTTTATGGTGAAGGATGGGAGATGTAATGATCTTTGCCAAAGCCTAGTTGTTGGGTTTAGGCTACTCTCTTTGCACACGACTACTTTGAAGTTATGGATCATGGTCATCTTGAAATGGGAGGACTATAAATTTAATATGTGATTCAAAAGCAATGCAAGGACAATTTTCCCACTCTCACCCACCTTGCGAAGCACACTAAAAGTTGCCTTCTTGACATTCAAGTAAAAGTAAAAATTAGTCTTTGCCTCTATAATATTTCTAACCCAAAACTAGGGGTAGACCACATCTAGAACAATCATCACTTCATGCTTCAATGGGAAACATTTTTCCAATTCAAACACCAAGCTTCGAGTTGCACCTTCACACAAACATGTTTCATTTTGTTGATTATTTGATTAAATGCGAGCTTAGTGACAAGTAGAAGACCTCCAACACCATCATCACTTTAGTGTAGTAGACAAAGTACTTGTAGCTAGCAAATTAAGTAGAATGCAAAGTAATCTTCTCTGCCATTAAGATTGAAAAACTATTCTATGGGAAGGTTGGTGTTGGCTAAGTCTTCAAACTTGACATATAGGTCATAGTAGAGCTTAAAAAGCTCTTGTTGGGCTATTTTCACATACTCCACAAAATTGGAAACAAAAACATGCCTCCAATAATGCAAGGGGATATGCCCAGACTCAAGACCTCAATAATAAAATAGGGAAGAGTGGAAGTATGAGTAGCTTCTAGTTGACCTATTTATAAGCTTAAAAAATATCTCTCTTTCGTCTAGACTCCAAAAAAATCGTGGTGTTCACTTTGCATTATGTAAAATGCTAATTAAAAAAAAAAGATTTTTTCATCATGACTCTAGTTTTCTTATGAATTTTTTTTTCTCCAACTTTTTATGACTGTGGCCTGTTTGGCGACAAGATTTGCTTAAAGAGCTTTAGCATTAAGGACTCAAAGAAGAAAACTTGTTTTCTTTTCTTGTAATTTAATAAATATTTAAATCAGTATTTTTAAAAAATTTTAAATGCGTCAACTAGATCAATTTACGTATTTGACGCAATTTGTTTGGTTATGTGTGTTTTATACAACTCTTTATGTATTATTATATAATGACGGATTACCCAAAATAAGTCACATTCTCAAACTATGAAAGTAGCTGATTTCACATCAAAATGTAGGCACAGAGCTGAACAATTACAGTGTTGAACAAGATGTGCTTTTCCAAGAATGTTTCGACACCAGTATATCCTATCTGTATTCGAGTGTATCTGGAGCATCTAAGTGGTGTAACGAAATGGTAAAAAGTTTAAATGCTAATCAATTGAAAAAAATGAATAAATTTTATGTATGTTTTTTGGGAGAAATTAATGTCTCATAAATAATAATAAAAACGCACTCTCAACCATGAGTCCCTCTATTTATCATCACACTTTTCTAGCTTTACGTCAATTAAAGCACCACTCTGAAAAAAATATATATGTTTTACGTGGACAGAGGAACACTCTAGTAAATATCCAAAACGGACCAAGAAAGAAGAGAAATAAACATTTTTACAAGTTGTGCAACTTTTATTAACCCATGAACACCTCAAGCAAAGGAAGGTGATGAAGCAAAAAGGAGACATGATAGCCTTAAAATGACCTCCACATCACACAAAGAATTCAAATTCTTTCCCACACCATCACTCCTTGCACTCTTCACATGCATCTTGACAACTAAAAAAGAAATAACATGGAGATCTAATGGGTTTTCATGTATTAAGGAGTTTTTTTGCTTTTGGTTTGGAGGAGATCTACTAACTTCTGAAATTCTACAAATGTTTTTGGGCTATGAACAAAAGTTGAATATAAACCTTGCAAGAGAAGTTCTAGCCAATGCACTATAAGGACATCAAACAAAGTGATGATAACAAGGTTAATCTTTTGAGCAAAATAGTGGACTCTAATGACAAAAGGCACAACCTTTTCCTTGAATTGCAAGGTGACCTTTGTTTTATGGCCGTTTTGAAAAACATTTTTATCATCACAACCAATGTTCACCATAATCAAAATTTCTACACAAAGGAAAATGGGAATCCTCTTCCATTGTTGGACCACATGCAAGTGGATGGATAGTCACTAGGTGTTCTCAATAGCAATAACCTCGTTTGTAGTAATTGCAATGAAAGAAACTTGACAACAAATGTTACTTTTGTGACTTCCAACAAAATCTCATGCATGACCTCTACCATCCCCCATCCTGAACTATCAATCTAATTTTTCTTAGAAATATTTTTAACTTTCAATAATTGAAATAGATCTTTCAAGCTCTCATAATCAACCATGGGACATTTGTGGACAAGAAGGTGATAAAGAACAACAAATTTAATATATTTTTGTTTCCTTTCAAAAGGAACATTGGGTTGGAGGCAATCTAGGATAGAGGAGTGGTTGGCAATTGTGTAACAATGTTTGTTTTTGGCATGCATGAAATCTTTGTTGAAGTAGAAGGTGCAAGCATTAACCTTGGGCATGGAAACCTTAGCTTTGCAACGACATTGGTGTTTGAACAAGCTATCTAGCTTGGGGGGCCGAAAGCTTCTTTTTCCCTTCCACAAATGTGCATACCATACATTGAACCTAATGCATTTGACCATTTTCACCTAAAATCGATTCTGCCCATGGTAATTGAATGTTCCAAACATCTTGAAATTTATGTGTTCTTTTATACAACTTCCTTTTCTTCAAGATCCTCTAGGCCTATTCCAATCAAATTAGAGAAAACTTTCTTACCTTTATCATCACCAAGGGACATTATGGCATTAACAAATGGCAAAGATTTGGGGGGGTTGATGGACTAGTATCATTTTTGCAATAGTGAAGAAAAAAGGAAGGTGGGTTTTAAATTGAAATTTTTAAAAATTTGTGGAGGGGCCATATATGTTGTAAGTACTCAAAATTTGAGCCTTGTAAGTTTGGACAATGAAATCTAGACTTTGGAAACTATCTATCCAAATTTAAAATTTTAAACTAATAGCTCAAAATTTTAGATATTTGGATAAACAATTTGGAATTGCAAGCTAGACTTTGTAACAACCTTAAAAGAAGAATCAAACACCTAGCAAACAACAAATGAAGCTTTGAAAAAAAATCAATTTTGCAAACCTTAAATTCAAAAACTTGCACAATCTAGATTCTAACCTTTGTAAGAAATTTGAACTTTTGAAGGAAAATTCACCTAAAAAAACATCAAATGGAGTTTTCAAAAAGATTTGTAACAACCCTAAATGAAGGACTTAAAATCATTCAAAGTTCAAACATTAGGGAGATAACAGGTAGAGCTTTAAAAAAGAAGCTAATTTTCAAACCTTAAAATAAAAAAACCAAAGATTTTAGAATTTGGAGTTTGGACTTTGTAGCAACTTTGAAAAAAGAAAGCACAAATTTACAATCCCTAAACAATGATACACTAAGCAGATAACAAATGGAATGGGCATGAATTGAAAAATGAAGCAAATATTGAGCAAAGAGAAATTGAGAATTCTAGAATCATGACTCATATCTAAATTTTGTACTTCTCATTCAAGCTCAAAATTAAAGGTTGGTTTGAACTTGTAACTTGTGGATGTTTGCACAGTTACATCTTGTGACTTGAAGATAAAATAACAAAATTACATTCGCAACTTTACCAAACTCCATCTTCTCATTCATTGAAATGGAATCATGTCCATTGCAACCACTCCCTCTAGCAATCTTATTCTCATAAATCCATTGCTCAACGTTCATATGCCGTATTTCCCATTAATAACCACAACTTCAAGCTTTCGAAAAGCATCTGCCATCAGCCTGCCAAAAATGTAAATGAAGAAAGAAGCAACTAATGCATAGATAGTTGAAAATCATATGACATCATCAAATTCATCAAATCACTAATAATACCACCCATATTTTTTGATATATATTCCCCAAAACCCAATGCAAGCTTACAAAATTTACTCCTCAAATAGTTGCTAGCAATTTTCTACTAGGAATGCATCACCATTGTTGGTGATGGAGCTAGAAAGCTTGGAGTTGCTATGGCAAAAGGCTCCCCTCCCAACCACCCTTCCCAAAAAAAAAGGGAGGCCCCTTCACTCCATTACACATCTCATTGGTTGCATGAAATTTTATTTGTAAAATTGGCCACCATTATTTTTGGCTCAGACTAATAGCCGTTCCTAAGAACACCCTACCTATTTAAATCAACATTAATTTTCAAACAACCAATTATATGAAATTTCCAAAAAATAAAAAAATGAAAAACCTTTGAACACCTCATTCCATGTTTGAAGATTATCTTATGATTATGCTTTTCTTCAAAATGGAAAGTGGAGAGGAGGAACTTCGAAAATCATAGTTCATTGAATAAAACTACTCAAAAGGGGTCGATATGTTGATTTGCAGCTTCAACATACTTTGTTCAACAGGCAGATTTTTTTCATGAACATCAATGTCTTCTAATAGTCATCATAACATGGATCACAAAAAACAGTTTAGTGGTCACAAATCATGCACTACTGGATGTGATATCAATGTTTCACATATATCTAAATGTTCAAAATATGAAAAAATTTGCTTTTTATAGGCAGTGTAAGACAAACACTGGAGGTATGAGATAGTTTAGATACTTAAGGTGACTTGTGCCTTGTTTGGGGATTGACACATCACATTCTATCAACCAAGCACCTAGTTACTAGTGATTAATGTAAGACTTTTTAAGGTTAGGGTTACATAGCATATTTCTTGGCATATTTGTACGCTGACCTTGAGTACACATGTAAAATGTAAACTCAGAGGAATGTAAAACATTTTTGGTAACATTGTCCAAATTTTGTCAAGATGCTTTGTTCAAATTAAATGATTTTTAAATCATTGAAAAAGCTCTTTATAAGGGTTATAACAAAATCTGTTTTTGCCTTGGGGATTGGGACTCACTCCAGCTTAGGTTGGCTAATTTGGGTTTTTAACACTGTCCACTCAGAAGTAGTTTAGCCCTGCAATTCAAAACTAATTTTGTTCCTTGTTCATTTCATTCTACTTCCACCATCAAAATAAGATTAAATTCAGGAAGCAACTGATATGTTGGTGCCATTGAGCTGTTACCTTCGCTAGATCTTTTGTTAGATATGGTCTTGCAAATATAAGATGAGCAACAACCAAGTGTGGATTTCAATGTTGAACCAGGCATTACTGTGTGAACACTGAATTCAGTTTTTTGACAGCTTCATGGAACATTTCTTATTTTAGTGGTTACTGGTTTAAATTTGGCATACGAGGTAGAGCTAATATGCAATGAGCTGTTTGTTGGGACTTACACAACTTGCAAAATTGGACAAGATATTTTAGGAATGAATGTGATGTGAGCAATTATATGAAAAAATATGTTCCATCTCTAGAGACTTCAGATTACAGTAATTGTTTTGTGTGTTCTGGGCCACACAGCTTTACCATCCATAATTTTGAATGTCTTGAAACAGACTCTTCAATCAAAGAATTGAAATTTGGTTCTGAGAGAACTCAAACAATGTAGAGATCATAAAGGAAAATTGAGATACAGCTGAAAAAGTGAGTCAAAGTAGATCATTGCTGTATTAGATAACAAGATTATAGAGGTTTGCTGAGCATATCAATCATAATTTGTTTTCTGGCAAAAGGAATACAACTCAATTTCAAGGCAAGATTCAGAATTTGGGTGAATTCTGGCAGTTCAATAAATTCCCAACGACTATTTCACAGTGCCTAGAAATATTATAATCTGTTTTTGGCAACATCAAGTATTCCCTGGTGATGAACCAAGAATTTGTAACTGTTTGCAATCTGGTTGGGAAAATGTAGGTAAAAAGCATGTGGACAAATTGCTACAAAATGATGTAGAAGGCTTCATAAACTCAAGCATCCTGAAATTTTGAACCTTTGATGTTGGACGCTTGTGGAAACAAATTCTGTTACTTTGCAATTGATTATTGAGGTATTTAAATGCACTCCCAGGACATGTTCCCTTACGTATGAATACTAAAATTTGCAATGGCAGCTGATATTGTCATTTAAGACATGCAAACTTGCTAGAATGATAGGTATGGACATTTTCTATGTAGAGGATAGTACTTTTACATTAAATGAATTTTACATGTAAACTTCAGCATTGAAGGGGTTGGTGGTCTGTAATTTATATAGACCCTGAAAACCTTCTTTCTTTCTTTAGAAAACATTTTATCTAATATTTGAGGTTTTAAGACCTATAAACTTCAGGATAGCAAGAATTTATATTTAAAAACAGCTCAGATTGAAGCTGTCTGGTGTTTAGGGATTAAGGACAGATGTTCAAGGGGAGGCAGTAATGAGGAGGATTGGACAATAGGATAGAAATGTGAAAGTAGCTTTACAAGAACCCTTCATGTGTTTCAAATGTGTTTCAAATTGTAGGTGGGTTTGAGACATTTGCATGAAACAATTTAGTAGTGGGTGCATTAGATAGTTTGACTCATTCATTTTCAAGTAGCAAAATAAAGATTTGCAGAGGTTACAATTTGTATGTTTTATTCCTTTTCAGTTTTACAGATCGTTCATTACAGTTACTATAATTGTTAACTGGAGAAAGCCTATAGTTTAGGAATTGGCTTTAAGGTTTAGATAGAAAATGTTATTTATATTTACAGTTTGCAAAAGTATAGAAAGCATGTAACATGCATTGCTGTTTGCTATTCTCTACACTTTATGCTGAGCAAGGGTTACTAATTTGTTCATTATTCTACATGAAAGTAATGAAAAATTGAACAATTGATACAATTTCTCCTTCTCATTTGGGATTAGCAGACTATGGCTCATCTTCAATTTCCAGAGCAAACAAGTATAAATAGCCAGCTATGGTAGTTAAATTTCAAGCAGTCCGGCACATGTGAAAGATAAGTCAATTATTTGGACACAACAGGGAATAGACTAGTTATGATACAAGTTTGATGTCATAACTATTTATCTATCGATATTGCCATATCTCAGGTTTCTCTCTGTTGATATTGCCTTTCCATTATGGTGTAAAACCCTCTCAGTTTGTGAAATTGTCTTCCCATTATGGTATTTGCCATTCAAAATTCAGTCATTTTACAACGGCAATTTCAATGCATTTGTGCAGGGAAAAAGATTGTTCTCTCACTGATTAAAATCAAATCCAACTGTAAAGTTGCTACTCATGCTAACCAATAGAAATTGTAATTTAGTTTTCAACGTCATGCTTGTTAAATTACAAAATCAAATTGAAGAGAGAGAACATTCATACAAGAGAGATGGGGCTCACCTATTTTAGAAATAGTTCTGTGTCACTAGAAAAATTTCTCAGTACTACGCCATCAGCAGAAGCTCACATATGCAACTAAAAATCTACTAAATCAATTCTCAAATACATAGTTAACAAGATGCAGCAGACAAATACATCCAACCAGAACACAGGATCAAAATGGTGAAGCATCACATTGTTAAGTCCCACAGAGCCAAAAGGGGGGAAAACAGCAAAATGATGTCAAGTCTCTTCTTCCATAAACACACAAAAGTACAACAACTTGCTTATTGTCAGAGTGACATGGGCTGAGAGTTCTCTGATGATACTTGAGCTACCACACACCCCTTTCACAAGATCTCAAGGTGCTGTTTAAAGGTGATTTGTGAGATTAACACAAATTGTACACCATGACATACTATATGGAAGGCTGAAAAACTGTCAGAGTTTTTTTTGCATATCTGGAGAAGAGGACCAGCTTAACACACCTGTGTTCCTGGCCGCTGTTGAGGGACTGATATGCAACCTATTACCCCTTCCAGCAGGCACAGTTGTCTATTACCTCCGAGTTTTCAGCCAGTTACATAAGTGTGCAAAAACTTCAAATTCAGCCCACGGTGACCTCAATCGTCTTTGGCTTCACCGGTTCCGGAGGGGGAAGCTTAGGTACAGTGACAGTGAGAACTCCGTCCTCACAAGAAGCTTTGATAGCTTCCAGATCTGCATCTGCAGGGAGTGTGTATTTGCGCATGAAAGTGCCAGCACTACGTTCCATACGAATGTACTTCACCCCCGGAACATGCTCTTCGCGTTTGCGCACTCCACTGATCGCAAGAACATTGTGGTTGTCCAATTCCACCTGCATCAACCAACCACGGCATCAAAACCATACATTGCCCGCAAGACTGAGGATCTTGATCTTTGTGAGCGTGGAATTGCGTAATTTTCAAAATGAATTTCTTCTCAAGCTGTGGCTCCTGAAAGTCGTCGATGCTTTTCCGGTAGAGCTGTGAGACGACTGTAAGCACAGCTACTCGAGAAAAAAAACATAATGGAAACCTGCTGATTTTGTGATCACAGCACCCAAATGGAAAGATGTCCTGATATCCTAAGCGGAAAGCGGGCCAACAATGCTGTGTCCGTAATATTGTCTGGGGATCGGTACCTTGATGTCTGAGGATTTGAGGCCTGGCATATCGGCGACGAAGATGTAGGATTTCGGAGCCTCCTTCACATCCACAGCAGTGCTGTACATGGCCTTGGTGTCACTGGCGTACTTCTGAGCCGACGGGTTCAGTGACCTCTCAAACTCATCTGGGAAACCAAGAAGCTGGAACAATGGATGATCCATTTGATCCCGAAGACGTGATCGGTCACAGTAGAGGCACTGGATCAACCGTTGCCGGAATATTGAATTCTCTTGAACCTCCTCCTGAAATGCAACATCAAATGGAAAAAAACCCTCGACAATTTAGCAACTAACTTATTATTCATACATCACTGAGGAGGCAGAAAAGAAACAAATTGGGTAAACACCAAGCCAAATTGCAGATACATGTGAGAAATTTTGACGATGCACCAAAGTGTTCACTACACTAAGATAGCAAATTTCAAGTAATTCTGCCCTCCAAAAGACCTAAAAACTTTCCTCTCCAAAACCCTCAAAGGACCTGGAGATCACCTGACAAACCCAATGATCGCAAGTGAAGGATTACAAAATCAAATCGATCGAGATTAATGCCGCGCAATAGACTAAACAAGAATTTTTTTCTGTGGTAATGAAATCAATCTTCGGGATGCAATGCTCATATAGGGTCGTCGACCACCGGGGAGGGCTTACAGAAAACATCCGCGTCTTCGACGATTTCTAGTAACTTCCAGTTCTAGAATCGTCGAGTGCTAGAAGCGTCCAGGGCAGTTAGCGCGCGCACGTCCATTCCAGAACCGTCGCGAACGTACTGAAATGGGTGACTGGCACGTGTCGGCAGCCATCCCGGCTAAAGTAGTTATCGCGCGCGAGGAATTTGAAAATGTTACTTCACTCCTCGCGCGGAATTCTTTTACTTTCCTTAGGGTATCCCTTTTTGTGCTTATGAATTAGGGTTTTGTAAGGCCCACCCAATCCCCCTTTCCTAGCCCTTGCTACTCAAGAGGTTAGTAAAAGGGCCACAGTGAAACAGCACCCACCAGCGCACCACAAAGGATGAATAGTAAGTGGTCAGGAAAAAGTTTTCTGTTGGGTTCCAGTTCCCTATCTAACCATGGTGGTTAGCTAGGTTTGCTTTTTTTTTTAACCTACCTACTAACAGCCCACAAGCAGGTTGTTAGTAGGTAGGTAGTAAAAACAGCCCTTACCTATGTATAATCCATCTACATACCTAGCAGTTGCCTATTTTCTTACCTTTTTAGCTATATGAGAGACCTATTTGCTACAGAATTGGTTACCAAGGTGAAACCAAATATTAACTCAGTTGAGGTTCATCCACAACTGAGTAATAACCAGCATCCAGTGGATGGTGCACTGATAGATGCTGTGTCATTGTGGCCTAGTAAAAGGTCATGAGTTAATACAGCAGTCAAAACCCTCAGATGAGGGCCTTAGTAAAACTGGGCTTGCACTAAGCTCTCCCTCACAGTTTTTCTAATTCCAGTAGGGTAGAGAGGCTGGTCATAGTACACTTCAAAACTCAGACGAACCATGTGATTGAACCAGACCCTGGTTGCTTCTGGGGTCCAAATATGGATTGTAGAAGAGATCATTGCGCACCTGTTGCCCTTTAGATCGCTTGATTGGTGCACAGATGCAAAAAATATGGCTTTTGATAGCTCTCAGCCTCACTGTCTCAAAACCATTTTTTTACCAATCAGCTTCTGCACCTATCTTCAAGCAATGCAAACTTGTAAAACGCACATACAGCATTTGACGCATGTCAACGATCCATGCCATCACCAAACATTTTCATCTTCAAACTGATCAACATCCTTTGAAAGGACGAACACCTTTATTCAATGGTTGAGATTAACACTCAAAATAGGGCAACAAATGTTTGGTGATCGATACCCTAATCATATGCTAAACCTTAAAACTTGACCACTCTCTCACATGGCGGCACTCCAAAACCCTAAACCCTTTCCCCCAAGCCTCTCCTCTTTCCTCCCGTTCCTTCTCATCACATGCTTCCATTCCTAATCAAGCTCAGCTCCTCTCTCTCCCTCTTGTTTCCTACTTTCATTATTCTTTAAGCAAGAGGAAGAATCCACTCAACTCTTTTCTTTCCCTCTCATCTCCTACTTCCGTCACTCTTCAAGTGCTCTTCAAGCAAGAGGAAAAGTATACTTAACTCTTCTCTCTTCTCTCTCCTTCTCGTCTCCTACTTCCATTGCTATTCAGGTGAGAAGAAAAGTCCACTCAGTTCCTCTCTCTCTCCCTTTGGTCTCTTGTTTTCATCACTCTTTAGGCAGGAGGAAAAGTTCATTTGGCTCTTCTCTCTCCCCCTCATCTCCTATTTCCATTGCTCTCCAAGTGGGAGGAAAATTTGGGCTCCTCTTTCTCCCTTTTGTCTTTTGCTTCCATTGTTGTTCAAGTGGGAGGAAAATCCCATTTGGCTCCTCTCTCTTGGTTCCCTTGCTCCTAGACACATGCTTTGAACATCATGTTCTTCTCCCAAGTTTTGTGAAGTTCCACTTTAATTTTAGGTTTTATGAATATTAGAACTAACACCAGGTGTTTTGTTGTTATAGGTGTTAACGCATTTCATGGTTTCATGTGTTGAATCGAAACTCATGGTGCCACTTCCAGTGAATCAAACCCTACCCTTCCTTCTCTATTATGTTGTTAATGGTCTTCTTCCTAGTGGTCTTAGCCTTCTTGGTGTTTATCTTCGTGTTCTTGAACCTACCTCAATGCTACTCCTCTCCCTTGATGTCATTTTTAGTGAATCGAACCACCCTTCCTTTTTTGTTATGTTTTTCCTAGTGGTCTTGAGCTTCTTGGTGCTCTTCCTCGTGTTCTTTAACCTCCTTTGGAGTTGTTCTCCTCCTTTAGTGTTACTCTTCTCCTTTGGTGCCACTTCTAGTGAATCAAACCCCCTTTCCTTCTTTGTTGTGTTGTTGATGGTCTTCTTCTTGGTGGTCTTGGCCTTCCTAGTGCTCGTCCTCGTGTTCTTGAACCTCTATTAGTGCTACTCCTCTCCTTTGGTGCCGCTTATAATGAATCAAACCCCCCCTTTCCTTCTTTGTTGTGTTATTAATGGTCTTTTTCCTAGTGGTCTTGAGTTTCTTGGTGCTCTTCCTTATGTTTAGCAACCTCCTTTACTGTCATTCCTTTCCCTTGGTGCCACTCTTGGTGAATCAATCCCACCCCCCCACCTCCCCATCCCTAATCTTCTTTTTTTCTCACACATTCTTTTTTTATTATTATCACTTTTTTCTTTTATTCTCAATACCGT
>Ga0116231_10011429_pt1 | contig 13643 bp, 6 predicted proteins | sample S1TSphgellanicum_2_FD_89695 | JGI IMG/M metagenome (GOLD analysis project Ga0116231, IMG submission 89695) | Host-associated microbial communities from peat moss isolated from Minnesota, USA - S1T2_Fd - Sphagnum magellanicum MG | ecosystem: Host-associated > Plants > Peat moss > Unclassified... | reverse complement strand
TCGACCTCGTCAAGCTCAACGAGCGCCCCGAAGTCCTCGACGCCCTCACCCTCGCTCGCGCCCTTTTGAACCCCGCCGACCGCACCGCCTGGCTCGGCGTCCTCCGCGCCCCCTGGTGCGGCCTCTCGCTCGCCGAGCTGCACCTTCTCACCTCCGCCGACGACCCCACCATCGCCGCCACGCCCATCCCCGTCCTGCTCGAAACCCGCCTGCCCACCCTAACCCACCTCCCCGACCGCGCCCACGCCGCCGCCACCCGCGTCGCGAATCTCCTCCGCAACGCCCAATCCGAACGCGCCGCCGCCAACACCACCCTCGGCACCTGGCTCGAATCCATCTGGAAATCCCTCGGCGGCCAAGCCACCGTCGACCGCGCCCAGGCCGAAAACCTACGCATCCTCTGGGCCGCACTCGACAACCTCGACCAGGGCGAACTCGACCTCCTCGGCCCCAACCTGACTTCCGCCCTCGACGGCCTCTACGCACTCCCCGACCCCGCTGCCGGCAGCGAATTCGGCGTCCAGCTCATGACCATCCACAAATCCAAAGGCCTCGAATTCGAACTCGTCCTCGTCCCCGACCTCGAAGCCCACAGCAAGCAAACCGACCACAGCCTCATGAGCTGGCTTGAAAGAGGCCTCGCCGAGCCCGGCCCCGAAGGCGAAATCACCGAATTCCTCATCGCTCCCATCAAAACCAAGGGTGGCGAGGCCAGCGCCGCCAAGCAATGGGTCGACAGCGTCAAAAAAGACCGCGACCGCCTCGAACTTCGCCGCCTCTTCTACGTCGCCGCCACCCGCGCCCGCGAAGAACTCCATCTCTTCGCCCGCCCCAAATTCACCCTCAAAACCACCGGCGAGGCCGTCCTCGCCAAGCCTACCGGCCTGCTCCAAACCGCCTGGCCAGCCTTCGCCCAGCAGATCGAGCAGCAGTTCGCCGCCTGGTCGAGCACCCTCCTGCCCCCCGAAACCGCAGTCGCACTAGACACCCTCGCCGCGGAAGCCACCCTCCTCGCCATGCCCCCATCCCTCCCGCGGCCCACGCTGCTGCGCCGCCTACCCGCGAACTACGTCCCGCCTCAACCACCCCAAACCGCCCCCTCGACCGGCGCCCCTACCCGCCCCGAGCCGCTTTTCAACCGCACCGAAGGCAACCTCGAATCCCGCCTCCTCGGCACCGCCATTCACGCCTTTCTGGAAAAACTTGCCCGCCTGACCCACCTGCGCCTGACCCCAGCCGAAGCCGCGCAACAGCTCCCCGCTGAACTCCCCGCCATCGCCGCTCAAATCCGCAGCGGCGGCCTATCCCGCCCAGATGCCGAAAAACTAGCCGCCCAGGCTCTCGCCACAGCCCAGCAAGCCGCAGCCCATCCCATCGGCGCTTGGATGTTCACCCCCCACCCCCAGGCTGAAACCGAAGCCCAATGGACGATCTGGAAGAGCCCGACCGCCAGCCAGCCGCGCAATCTCCGCCCCGACCGCGTCTTCTTCGCCCCTCCCCATACCCAGGACGACGACCCCGTCTGGTGGATCGTCGATTACAAAAGCAGCCACGCCCGCAATACCCTGGCGACGCCCTCCCCTGCTCCGCGGAAGTCCGCGTCGGAACGCCTTCCCACCGCGCGCGACTTCAGTCGTGCCGAAAACGCCAACCAAATCAACGGGGGAATGCCTCCTCCTGCCCTCCACCATTCCTCCGACATATCCGCCACAGACTCCGCCGAAGCTCTGGCATTCCTCGCAGACCATCGGCCCCGCTATGCCCCGCAACTCGAGGCCTACGCTCACGCCCTGCGCAGTTTCCATCCCAAAACCACCTCGCGCATCCGCCTCGGCATCTTTTACACTCAGCTTTTGCTCTTCGATCCTTGGGAGTTTTGATGGCATCAACCCAGCCCGACCCCACCCCCGAACCGCTTGAGAAGAAATGTTGCCATCTGGCGCAAAGCAAAGGACCCCAGGTTCGCTCCGTCACAGAGACATTGTCCTCCTGAACAAAGGGAACGGCCTGCATTATCAGCAATTTACAGTCTCTCCCGCCCTGTCGGCTTGCCCCTCGAGCCGCCAATCCATCCCCCATCGCCCCAGCCCAACCACGATTTCTCGGAATTCTCAATCCGCCACAACAAATTCCCAGAGCTGGTGTCTAACTTCACGACGGAAGGCTTCCTGCGCGACCGCCCGGCCAGCTCCTCGGCAGGCGATAGACTGGAGTGGAACCGTCGAAATTGCCGTTCAATCTTGCTACGCTTCGGTCCGAACTCTTATCTGGACCCTTTCCAGGGGAGCCGCAACCTTCTTAAGCTCACGTTAGAAAGTTGCCCTTCACGTCTCGCTCGTTGTTGCTCTGCGCAGACTTCAATGGTGCCTTTTTCCGCTGGCATGCGTAGCCAATCCCACGCATGGACCCCAGGCGGAACCCGGCATCTGAAAATCACGCACCCAATCCAACTTGCAGGGACGGCCATGAAAACAGGAATCCAGCGTTTGCAGCACTCACTCTCCCCCACACTGGCGCTTTCCGTTGCGTTCGCCACAGCGCTCCTGGCAGTCGCCATTCCGCAGGCTTCAGCCGCGCCGGCAGCCAGAATCACCGCCGAAATCTCCAGTTCCCAGATGACGCCGCTCAAGCCCTCGCAGCGCGCCGCCGCTCTGGCCAAGTTCGACACCGGCAAGCTCGCCGAGGACACCAAACTCCAGGGCATCAGCATCCACTTCAACCGCACCGCAGCCCAGGAAGCGGCCCTCCAATCCCTCATGGCCGCGCAGCAAAATCCAGCCTCCCCCTCCTACCACAAGTGGCTCACCCCGGAACAGTTCGGCGCCCAATTCGGTCTCAGCGACGCCGACATCGCCAAGGTCGAAACCTGGCTGGAGCAGCAGGGCTTCTCCATCGACGCCGTCGCCCGCGGCAAAACCATGATCCGCTTCTCCGGCACCGTCAGACAAGTCAACGCGGCCTTCGCCACCGAACTGCACTCCTACTCCATCAAGACCGCCGCCGGCGCAGTCGAAACCCATTTCGCCCCGGCAACCACGCTCAGCGTGCCGTCAGCCATCGCCGGCGTCGTGGAATCGGTCCACAATCTGGACGACTTCCGCCCCAAACCGCATTTCGTCCTCAAGTCGAGACTCACCCCAAAACCGAAATTCTCCGGCGATGACGACTCCATCTACTTCGCGCCCGGCGACATCGCCACCCAATACGACATCCAAAAGGCCTACAACGCCGGCGATAACGGCGCCGGCCAGTCCATCGCGGTCGTCGGCCAGTCCGAAATTACCGTGACCGACATCGAGAACTTCCAATCCGCCTCCGGTCTTCCCGTCAAAGATCCCACCCTGGTTCTGGTTCCCAACACCGGCTCGGCCGCCTTCTCCACCGGCGACGAAACCGAGTCCGACCTCGACCTCGAGTGGTCCGGAGCCATCGCCCGAGGCGCAACCATCAGCCTCGTCTATACCGGCCAATCTTCCAATTTGGGAGCCTTCGACGCTCTCGAATACGCCATCGACAACCAGATCGCCAACATCATCAGCAGCAGCTACGGCACCTGCGAAGCGGAGCTGGACGGCTACTCCCTCGAAACGGAATTCGCCAAGGCCGCCCTTCTTGGGGAAACCATCGTGGCCGCCGCCGGTGACGACGGCTCGACCGACTGCTTCGGCGATACCGACCTCTCAACCTCCGCCCAGGAAGCTCTGGCCGTCGACTACCCCGGCAGCAGCCCCAACGTCACCAGCGTCGGCGGCACCGAGATCGCCCAGTCCAATTCCGCCTATGAAACTCAGGGCTCCGCCTACTGGGAAGCGTCAAACGGCTCCAGCGACATCGTCACCTCGCTCCTCCAGCCCGTTCCTGAGCAGGCCTGGAACGAGGACTCCACCTGCACCGAATACGCCAACGCCGGCGATGGCGGTTCGCCCATCTGCGCCGGCGGCGGCGGTGCCAGCACCTTGTTCGCCAAGCCCAGTTGGCAGACCGGCGTCGCCGGCCTCGATTCCTCCATCACCATGCGCGAAGTGCCGGATATCGCCCTCGACGCCGCCGTATTCAACCCCGGTTACCTGTTTTGCTCCAGCGACTCAGGCACCGGCGGCGCCTGGCAGCAAGGCCAGCAGTCCAGTTGCACCAGCGGCTTCCGCGACTCCGCCTCGCTCTACGTAACCGCCGCCGGGGGCACCAGCTTCGCCGCGCCCATCTTCGCCGGCATGGTGGCCATCATCAACCAGCGGCAGAACTACACCACCGGCCAGGGCCTGGTAAACCCCACCCTCTACAAGCTCGCCGCCGGCAGCTCCTACGGCACTGCCTTCAACGACATTCAAACCGGAAACAACAATTGCAGCGGAGCCTCCGGCTACTGCTCCGGCTCCGGCAACTCCGACTATTCCACCGGACAAGGCTACGATCAGGCCACCGGTTTAGGCACCATCAACCTGGCCAGCCTGGCCTCCATCTGGCCGGCCAACTCCGGCGCAACGCTAATCGCAACTACCACCACAGTCACCGCCGCCAGCTCCGCACCCACCATCAACACATCGGACAGCTTCACCATCTCCGTCACGTCCGATAGCGGCGGCGCCACTCCTACCGGCACCGTCAATGTCTCGGTCGACGGCGGCACAGCCGTCGCCGAAACGCTGACCGCGAACGGCACCTACGTCTTCACCAACACCTTCACCAAAGCGGGCACGCACACCGTTGTCGCGCAATACACCGGCGACACAACCTACGCAGCCTCCACCGGCACCGCGACCGTCACCGTAGCCGGAACCACCTCCGGAACCGGTAGCTTCGCGCTCTCGTTCAACCCCAACCCAATCACCGTCTCGCGAGGCAGCTCCGGTACTGAAACGGTCACAGTCACCCCCGCCGGCGGATACACCGGCACCGTGATCGTTCAGGTGGGCACGCTTCCATCGGCGCTCAACAACCTCTGCGGCGGATTTGGAGCCAATGGCGCGAGCAGCCAAGGAACCGCCACAGTGACCGGTCCAAACGCACCCTATCCCACCGTGTTGATCGACCTGGACACCAACGCGTCGGACTGCGCCACAGCGGAAGCTGTCGCTAGAACCGGCAAGCATCGCCTCAGTTCCCGGCCCAGTACCGGTAGCCAGCAGAGCAACGGCAAATCGGCGGCGATCGGATTGGCTGGATTGCTGCTTGCAGGACTCCTGGGACGGCGCTCGAAGAAACTGCGCTCTCTGGCTGCGGTCATCGCCCTGGTTGCCATCGGGATGGCAGTTTCGGCTTGCGGAGGCAACGGCACGTCGGCGCCTTCCGATCCGCCCAAGGGAACCTACACCATCCCAATCACCGCGCAGGATTCCACCAACACGGCGATCCCGAGCGTCACGACCAGCTTCACCTTCACCATCGACTAACGATCCTGCGAACCGGCGGACGTGACTCCCTGTTGCCGAGTGGGTAATCCCCACTCGGCAATTTTTATCGTTTTCGTATTACCTGGATAAATATCTACCGGCGAGCAAATGTATCTAATTCGCTATGAGAAGACCCTGCGAATTCGACCGCCGTGAGCCTGCTCAGCCTCTGCCTTCGGGTCTTTTCTCAGCCCTTGGAGCGCCAGTTTCGGCTGGCGCTCCGGGCCTTCCGCGAGTCCGAAATGCTCCACGTGGAACATTTCCAGCTCTTAGGCGGAGGCTGAACAGCCTGGCCGTCCAGCCGCTTGAAATCAGCCCGAAACGAACGGGAAGCAAGGAGTCCGAATTGTTCCACGTGGAACAATTGCAGGCGAATGGGAAGGCTCTGGAAAACTTTGTTGCAAACGCTTTATTTTCTTTGGGATACATTTGCCGAAAATTATGCCCATTTGTGCCTTGTTACAGCGAATGGGGATTTTTCTCCGGCGGACGGGACAATCCGCAGTTTTCCGTGATTTCCAGTCCTAGAGAATTGCTATTCACGTCATATGTATCGTATTTAGCCGATTTCGCCCAGCGGAGCGTCTTCCGAGACGCATTTTTGCACCGTTTGCAGGGCTTCGTAGATCTGCTCGAAGCTCTCGATGGCGAAGAGGCGCTGGTGCATCCGGTCCACGCGCACCGCGGCGTTGAGGACCGCACCCAGTTTGAAATCAACTACTTCGCATCGTCCTTCGAGCACGTTGGTGCATTCGCCGTTGGAGCTGATCAGGCCGCTGCCATAGACCTTGACCCGGCCATGCTGACGGATCAGGCCAAATTCCACCGTATACCAGAACAGCCGGCCAATGCGTTCGCGGATCGCCTCGTCTTGAATTCCCGCACAAAGCCGGCCGTAATCGGCAAGAAAATCGGCAAAAACCGGATGCGCATGCATGGGAACATGGCCGAAAACGTCGTGGAAAATGTCCGGTTCCGGCGTGTATTCGAGCGAATCGCGGCTGCGCAGCCAGGTTGTGGTGGGAAATTGACGGCTGGCGAGCATCGAAAAAAACGCCGGTCCGGGCATAAATCCCGTAACGGGAACGGTGCTCCAGCCGGTGCGGGGCTTGAGACGGAGGGAGATTTCTTCGAGATTGGGCAAGGTGTCTTCGCGTAAACCTATGATTGCAAAGCCTTCTAAGTACTCCTCCGCGGCGTGGCGAGCCAGTTGCGGCATGCGCCGGCTGACCAGTTCCGCCCAGGTGGCGTGCTGATCGGGGGTGTAGGCGGCGTGGTCCTGCTGTGCTAGATACGGGGCGTAGGAGGGGTTGATGGTGATGCTGGCCATACTCAGTGATTGTAGCGGTTTGGCAAACTAGCGGCTGCTCGGCTTGACGGCCTGTTGCGTCTGGGATTGGGCTAAGGCTTTGTCTTCAAAGTACTTGCGGTCCCACAAGGAGCGGTAGAAGAGACCGGTCAACTCGGCGGCGCGGGGCCCGAACACGGGCCTTCCGCCTTCGAGGAAGAAGACGGTGACCAGCGAACCCATGGGCGAGTCGGAGAAGCTGGCAAACCAGCCGTAGCGGGTGCCGGCATTCGAGCAGGTGCCGGTTTTGCCGAAGACGGGAAGCTCGTGGAAATTCACGCGGAGGGAGCGGGCGGTACCGTACTCGACGGCGCCGGCCATGCCGTCCTGCAAGTCCGGCACGAAGCGGGCTATGTCCAACGTGCGCTTGACTTTCGGGGTGAAGTTGGCGATGTCTTCAGGCGTCGTTGGATGCTGCAGGTAGTAGAGCGTGCCGCCGTTGGCGATGGCGGCTACGAAGGCTCCGAGCTGCAGCGGGGTGAGATTGACGCCTTGCCCAAAGCTGCACATGCGGCCCACGCCGCCTTCCGAGGCAGGAATTTCGTGGTCGGGATAGGTGCCCAGTTGCTCGCCGGGGATGTTGTAGCCGGCCAGTTCGCCGAGACCGAATTGGGTGGCGTAGTGGCGGACGCGCTCGAAGCCGAGTTCGCGGCCCATCTCTTCGAAATAGAGGTTGTTGGAGTGCGCGAGCGCTTCAGTCAAATTCATGCGGAAGCCGCCCAGGTTGACGGGCGTGTCGCGGGTGATAAGTCCTTCAGAAAGAGCCGCTAAGCCGACGGAGAGCTTGATGGTGGAGCAGGGTTCCGCGCCGGGCGCGAGGGCCATGGACTGGTTGACCATGGCCAGGATGCGGCCGTTGGCGGGATTGATGACCACGGCGGTGCCGTGCATGTTGCCGAGCGCGTCGATCACAGCGGCGCGAATGGTGGGGTCTTCGCCGGCGGTATTGTCGCCGAGGCCCTGCGCGTCAACGAAGGAAGCCGCGGTAAAACGCTCGTACGAGACGTGGCGGCGCGCGGTGGAAGCTCGCTTGAGCCGGCCGTGAACGGTTCTGGGCGCCGCCGCGCGAGTTTTCGCGGTAGCGCCGGATTTCGCGGCTGTGGCGGATTTTGCCGCGGCGTGGGGCGCGTGCCTTGTCTCGCTCAAATGCGGCTTGGCACGGTGGAGCGGATGGATGGGGTGCTGCACGTTCAGCGGGAAGGCGGCGGGCAAGAGGAGAGAGACCGAGGCGACGAAGGCAACACAGGAGACAGCAAGTTTCATCAGGAAAGCGTCCTTTGGCGTTTGAGTCTCGTCCCTGGGCTGGCTTTCCGTGCTTGGTTTCCCTGGGTCGGTCTGTTGCGAGTTCTGCGTCCCTTATCGGCTGAATTGCGAACTTTGGATGCCTTCCAGCCAAAAGTTTAACAAATATTGGACTGCGAGATCGGGAATCGGTCTCGCCAGGGGCAAGCGACGTTCCGATTTGATTACGTTTATGTGCGCTGAGTGCTTAATTCGGAATGTACAGAGGGGATTTGGGATTTGCAACAGTTGATTTCGATTGGACGCGGGAGGGTAACTTTTCCGTTTCAAGGCTGCGGCGGATGCCGGACGGTCCGCAGGATGCGGGTCAGGCGAGTTGAAATCCGAGTAACCGCTTTACGGCGTCTTCGTCGAAGGCAACGATTGCCGAGCAGCCTCGCCAGATGCCGAGGGCTCCGATCAAGGGGTCCTCGAACATTGGACGGGATGCTCCTGTCTTTCCATTTTACTAGAAGTAAAGAAGCGCCAGTTTGCTTCGTTCGCAGCGCAGGTGTTGGGTTGAAAAATGGCAGGGTGGAGGATGGGCCTCGCGCCTGTTTGACCGGAGGGTCATTTGCCTGGTTTCTAATGCGATTCTCTCCGTGGATCGCGGTGGCACGAAACAGGGGAAAAGCGCTTGGCCACGGGACGGAATGTGCTATACCAGCGAAATGCATGGTCTTTTTTCCGGTGTTTTGCTCCTTTTGTTTGGCACATCCGCAGCGGGCTATGCGGATTCGAACCCGGCTTGGACGACGGCGATGGCTCCATTTCGCATTGCCGACGACCTCTGCTATGTGGGGAGTCAGGATCTGGCCAGCTATCTGGTGGTGACTCCGCAAGGGGATGTGCTGATCAATGCCAATCTGGCTTCTTCGCCGCCGCAGATACGCGCGAGTGTGGAGAAGCTGGGATTTCGCTGGACGGACATCAAGATTCTGCTCAACAGCCAGGCGCATTTCGATCATGTGGGCGGCGCGGCCGAGGTGGTGCGGGAGACGCATGCCAAGAACATGGTGATGGAGGGCGACGAGAGCGTGGTTGAGAGCGGAGCGCGCACGGATTTCCTATCGCCTTCTCCGAATATCCCCGGCTACGGTCCATTGCGTGTGGACCGGGTGCTGCACGACCTGGATACTGTGAGCCTGGGTGGTGTGATCTTGACGGCTCACAAGACAGCCGGACACACGCGCGGGTGCACGACCTGGACGATGCGCGCGCATCTGCCGGGGGAGCCGGCGGGGAGGCTGCGCGACATTGTGATTGTGGGCGGGGTGGGTTTTTGGTCGGAGTATCACTTTGCGGCTGCGGCTGGCCATCGCGTGAGCTACCCGGGCATTGCCGGGGATTTCGAGCATACGTTTGCCGTGTTGCGGGCTTTGCCGTGCGACGTGTTTCTTGGAGCGCACGGCGGATATTTCAATATGTTGGCGAAGCTGGAGCGATATCCGAAGGATGGTCCGCGGGTCTTTGTCGACCCGGCGGGCTATCGGGATTTTGTGGCGGATGCGCGGAAGACGTTTGAGCAGGCGTTGGCGAAACAGAAGGCTGAAGCGAAGTCGAAATAGGCGGTTGGCGTCGGCATGGGAGCTCTGGGAGCCTGGTGACAAAGGCCGGAGGTGTGGGTCGGGCGAGCCCGCAGGGGCGGAAGTGTCTGTGTGAGAACTCGCGGGTCGGGAGATCGGAGGGTGGTGAAAAGCCCGCGGGTAAAGCCGCGGCGGCGATGGGGCTGATGGCGGCGACTGCGGTTGGCCGTTCGTCCGGGGCGCGGCCGATTGTGAGGATGGCCGCGGAACAAAGCAAGGTGGTGGCAGCTTCGACGCCAATTCCGGTCGGATCGGTAGGGGTTGGCTGTGAGGGTGGGCCGCGGCGCTAGAATTGGCCGCGGCGGAGGAAGGCTGGGACGTCGAGGTCCTGATGTTCGTGACCGTGGTGCTCTGGGGTGCTGGCGAGGCCGTAGATGGAGTTGGCCTGGCTGCGGGCAGAATTCGAATTGGGAAGGATGTTGGGAATTTCGGTGGCGTAGTCGCGGGGGAGCGGGGCGTAGGTTTGGGCTGGATTGGCTGGCTCGGCCAGTTCAGCGAAGCGCGGGCGAGCTGGGGCGGATGGGGTTTCGGGTTCATAGGCGAAGCGGCTGGCGGGGATGACGGCTGGCTCGGTTTCCCACGGCTGGGGTGAGGCAACGGCTGCGGGAGCGGCGGCCATGACGGGGGCCAATTCCGGGGCCAAATCTGGTTCTGGAGCCGGGGTTGGAACTGGCGGCGCGGATGGCTGGATTGCTTGCGGGGCTGGAGACGGGATGGGCGACCAGGCTTCAAGTTTGGGGGCTGCTTCTTCTTCGACTTCGCTGAGGAAGCGCAGGGGAGCGGGGTCGCTCTCTTTCATCCAGCTATCGGGGGCGACTACAGGGACGGAGACGATGGGGGTTGAGGCGACGTCGAGCATGCGGGAGCGGCGCTCGGGCATCTGGTCGCGGAAGCCGGTGGCGATGACGGTGATTTTGACGTCGTCGCCCATGGACTCGTTGAGGACGGCGCCGAAGATGATGTTGGCGTCTTCGTGGGCGGAGCTTTGGATGAGCGAGGAGGCTTCGTTGACTTCGGAGAGCTTCAACGTGCTGGAGCCGGTGATGTTGATGAGGATGCCGCGTGCGCCGTCAATGGCTCCTTCTTCGAGGAGCGGGGAGGCCATGGCGGCCTGGGCGGCTTCTTTGGCGCGGTTGGCTCCGCTGCGGACGGCGGTGCCCATGACGGCGTGTCCCATGCCGGCCATGGTGGTTTTGACGTCAGCGAAGTCGCGGTTGATGATGCCGGGAATGGTAATGATGTCGGAGATACCCTGGACGCCCTGGCGGAGGACGTCGTCGGCGATGCGGAAGGACTCGAAGAAGCCGGCGTCTTTGGCGACGGCGAGGAGTTTTTCGTTGGGGATGACGATCATGGTGTCGACGGACTCGAGCAGCTCGGCCATGCCGCGGTCGGCTTGCTGGAGGCGGCGCTTGCCTTCAAAGGCGAAGGGTCGGGTGACGACGGCGACGGTGAGGATGCCCATCTCAGACGCGAGAGACGCGATGACCGGGGCTGCGCCGGTGCCGGTGCCTCCGCCGAGGCCGGCGGTGACGAAGACCATGTCGGCGCCTTCGAGGGCCTCAATGATTTTGTCCGAGTCTTCCAAGGCGGCGCGGCGGCCTACGTCGGGGTTGGCTCCGGCGCCGAGGCCGGCGGTGAGGCGGACGCCGAGTTGGAGCTTGACGGGGGCCTGGGAGAGCTTGAGGGCCTGAACGTCGGTGTTGGCGGTGATGAATTCGACGCCCTCGACTTTGGCCTCGATCATGCGGTTGATGGCGTTGCCGCCGCCGCCGCCGACGCCGATGACTTTGATGCGGGCGCCGTGGGGGATTTCGTCGTGGAACTGGATGCGGAGGGCTTCGGCGCGCTGGGCGTCGGAGGATTCGGGCTGATGGGAGCTGAATTCGATCATGGGTGGTGCCTCCGTCCGATGTTGAGCAGGGGCTAAAGCCCCGATTTCTTTGCTTCGTTGTTCGGCACGACTGAAGTCGTGCCCTGTTACAAGACTTGTCGCCCGTGTTGGAAACCGCAGCAGTTCGGGCGCGAGATGAAAAGCAGCAGCATATTCCCGAAGGGAATGACAGCAAGAAAAGCAAGTGCAACGGCAACAGCAGATTCCCAGAGGGAATGACAGAAAGAAAAGCAAATGCAACGGCAACAGCAGATTCCCAGAGGGAATGACAGAAAGAAAAGCAAATGCAACGGCAACAGCGGATTCCCAGAGGGAATGACAAAAAGAAAAGCAAGTGCAACGGCAACAGCAGATTCCCAGGGGGAATGACAGCAAGAAATGCAAATGCAACGGCAACAGCAGATTCCCAGAGGGAATGACAGAAAGAAAAGCAAATGCAACGACAACAGCGGATTCCCAGAGGGAATGACTGCAAGAAAAGCAAGTGCAAGAACAAAAACAAAAATCAAGTGCAAGGGCGCTTGCGCTGTTAACTCATATTACAAACTTGCGGCGAAAATAGCGCGCAGTTTGGCACGCAGACTGTTGTTTTCGGCGGTACGTGTGACGCGTTTTCTGTGCGCGTAGAGCAACATGCCGACGAGGGTGGCGTTGGCGGGGTGGGAGAGCTCCGGGGGCATGCGGCTGAGCTGGACGGGTTGGCCGATGCGGGCGCGGACGTGGAGGGTGCTTTCGGTGACGTCGAGGAGGCCGGGCAGGACGGCTCCGCCGCCGGTGAGGACGCAGCCGGCGCCGAGTGCGCCGAGGACGCCGCCGTCGCGGAGGGAGCGGCGGACCATGTCGAAGAGCTCGCGGGCGCGGGGTTCGAGGATTTCGGCGACCATTCTGTGGCGGATCATGGTGGGGCCAGGGTTGTAGATTTCGATTTCGTCGAGCTGGGGGACGGCGGTGACGACGGCGTGGCCGTAGCGGAGCTTGAGCTGTTCGGCCTGGGCGACGGGGATTTGGAGGACGACGGCGAGGTCGTTGGTGAAGTGCTGTCCGCCGAAGGGGATGGAGCCGGTGTGGGCGACGGCGCCCTCGAAGAAGACGACCAGTTCGGTGGAGTGTGCGCCGATGTCGAGGACGCAGACGCCGAGTTCGCGCTCATCGGCTGTCAGCGTGGCTTCAGCGGCGGCGATGGCTTCAAAAACGGTGTCGGTGACTTCGAGTCCGGCGCGGTTGGCGCAGGTGACGATGCTTTGCTGCGCGCTGCCGGAGCAGGTGGACATGTGGAGATCGACTTCGAGGCGGCTGCCGACCATGCCGACGGGGTCGTGGATGCCGGGCTGTTCGTCGAGGACGAACTGGCGGGTGAGGAGATGGAGGATTTCGCGGTCGGGCGGGAGGGAGACGCCGCGGGCGCGTTCGACGGCGATGGAGACGTCGTCTTTGGTGATTTCGCGCATTCTTGCGCCGAAGTTGAGTCCGGCGGTGGTGTTGACGCCGACAACGTTGGGACCGCCGACGCCGACGAGGCACTCGTCGATGTTGACGCGGACGAGCTGTTCGGCGCGGTCGCTGGCGGCTTTGACGGCGCGGGCAGCGGGGCCGAGGTCGGCGATGAGGCCTTTGCGCATGCCCTGGGACTCGACTTGCGCGTGGGCGCGGTAACGCAGGGCACCTTCGTTGAGGTCAGCGGCGAGGACTCGCGTAAAGGCGGAGCCTACGTCGAGGACTACGATCAGGTTTTCCTGCTTCTGGCTCATGGATTTCCAGTGGTCGGTGGTCAGAGATCAGGGTCCGGTTGGCTACTGGCCCTGTCTGACTGCGACAGGGGGTTTGTGGGCGGCGGTTTTGGCTTTGGCCGCTTTGGCTTTTTCGGCTTTGAGTCTGGCGGCTCTCTTTTTGGCTTCGGCGGCTTTTTGGGCGGCGGTTTGGGGTTTGGCTGGTTTTGCTGGAGCAGTCTTGACGGCTGAGGCTTTGGATGGGGCTGCGTTCGCGGCGGCTTTGGTGGGTTCTGACTGCGCGGGCTTCGGAGTTGCCGCTGTGGCTGGGGTGGTGGTGTCCATTTCGAGGGGGACTTCGCCGTTGTAGCGGAGATCGACGCCTTTGAGTTTGGGGTAGCGGCTGCGCCATTCGGCGATGTGGGACTGGTAGATCTG
>Ga0116231_10011427_pt1 | contig 13646 bp, 8 predicted proteins | sample S1TSphgellanicum_2_FD_89695 | JGI IMG/M metagenome (GOLD analysis project Ga0116231, IMG submission 89695) | Host-associated microbial communities from peat moss isolated from Minnesota, USA - S1T2_Fd - Sphagnum magellanicum MG | ecosystem: Host-associated > Plants > Peat moss > Unclassified... | reverse complement strand
TAAAAATATTTGTTGTTTTCCCCTGTGGGTGGGAGGGTAATAAAAAAAATTAACTTTCATAGGTGTCGCCCCCCCCCCCCCCCCAAGGCTACAATCCCTTTGATGCATGCAACCTTAATGTTCTTCATATCATTATTAATGACATCCAAAGGAACTTTTGTGACAATTACTTGCTTTGAGTTCTGTTTTGATTATACATCTCCAATTGAAAGCATAAAAACATATTCACAAAATCAACAACATAAACACACAAATAAAAGGGCTATTTGGCAAGAAACAATAAGGCTCTTGGTGACAATGGTAAAAAGCACCTCATTGCTATAGCAAGAAGCCTTGAATGGTGCAAGTAATTAATATGTTGTGACAACGTGGTTAATGGGCACCTCATTGACATTTTTTTGGGTCAAGTTGTCAAGAACTCCATAACTCATTGATGTGGTGTAGATACTCTTACCTACTTCTTACTTGTTATTTGGTTTATCAAGAATTTGGCATAATAAGCTTCAAAATCCACTTTGTACACAATACACACAACGGACAATTTGTTGATACTAATGGTTTTGCTTTTCAATGTTGTGACATATCCACTTTAGTAATCAACTACATGAGGAAGTAGCCAAATTTGGCTATAGGTCATAGAGGAAAGTAGAAAAGTTTAAGATCCTTCCTATATTTTGGTGACATTTGGGAACCTATCATCTAAATATGGCAATATAAGAAAAAAAAATTTCCTGACCTCCTGAAATTTTTTATTACAAGAATCCTTTTTATGAATCATACTTGATTTTTCTTTTGTGACCAAGTGTCATAAATTAGCCTGAAAAATTAGAAGGCTGGAACTTGGTACCTTAAGTGCACATTAGAGACTACATTGTCAGGGTGCACTGAGTTTAATAGTGCACAGTGCATCCTATGGATATTGCATAATGCCATTATCTCTCACATTGGGTACTCTTATGAGATTTTTTTAAAAAAACAGTTCACATAAAGAAGCTTTGGGTGAAGGCAGGAATCTCTCCTGAGTGATAATTATACATTGGGCACAATGTAGTAGCACATAATTTAACCAACATACTTACTAGTATACAATGTGTACCCATTACTATGCTCTGCATTGCATGAACCTTTTAATCATGTATGTAATGTGTACAATGTACACATCATACAGGAATAATCTACAATTATTAAGCATTTAATTTATTATTATTATTTTTTTGGGTTTCCAATTTTTCCAAATGTTTAACCTGAAAAATATAATTTCAACCTATACCATGGAATATTTTATGAAAAAATGGAAAAATCACGAGATTTTTGGAGGGGAAAAAAAAACACACTCTAGAGTCCTTCAATAGGTTGTGGTAGGTAGCCAAATTATAGAAGGGTGCTAGTTTTTTTATACTTTCTTATCTACTTTGTTACCAAATTTGGCTAAATCATCTTATGGACGATCAAAACTTTGGTTACATCACAAAATTGAGAAAAGAACAAAAAACAATGATATTAAGAACACATACAACACTCCGATGCCAATGCATATCACTCACACGCGCATGTGTGTTGCACACATAGAGTTGAGTAGGACAGTTGCACAACAAAAAAGGACACATGATAGACTGACTATTTTTGAGATTGAAGCCCACGATGAATATTTTCCAAACACCATCATCGGAGAGGTGTTCTTCGTAAGAGTCAACATTCTGAGTCAAAGCTATCTATTTATGTTACCCATGTATGTGTATATAGTAAGCAAAACTTCTGAGGAGTTAACTTCCAAAGACTAATAATTTGTTGTGATTTGATTGTCGGGATTCTAGGATTGGAATTCACATACATGTTTCTCATGTTAGTAGTGTTTTTACTGTTGGTGATTCAGTTCTTGTTAGAAACAAAGGATTTATTTTCTGTACCTATTATAAGACTCAACTCAGTCTTCTTCCTTTTTTCTTCTAGTTACAATAGAACTTTTCAACCTCAGTGCAAAAATGTTAAGACAAAAGTTGCTTATGACACAGAGATTTGAAACAAGAGTGGTCAAAAAAGGGTGGTTACATGAGAAATCACATAACATTGGTCTAGAGTCTAGACATCCAAAATAGTAATCCTTTCACCAGCAGAATATTTTCAATGTATCTGAAGGGCCTGCTATCCAGCTCAACCTGCCCTCTGCAAATGACAGACAGTTCCACCAAAAAAAACACACCTGCTCTAGAGCCAATTTTTTGCATTTTGAAAAGCTTTTTTCCCGTGAGAGGTAGTATCTTCTGGGTAGCATAGGAAGAGATAAAATAAATAAATTTCTGCTGGAGATGTGTAGGGTTATGCTCATCACTTATTTATAGAATGCCATGCTCCTCAAGAGTTCAAAGTCTTGAACCAATATGTGGGTGACAATTGGAGACACCCATTTTTATCAAATTCATTTTGCATTCAAATTACGTAACCCTGTTATGGAGTCCCAAGGCTGATTATCACTCATGATTTTGTTTGAATCTGTCATGAGGGGTGGAGTCAATACATGATGACACTCTTGAGAGTCAACTGTAATTTCAGTCTGTGAGACTGTATCAAAGGATTAGAGATGCCAGACTTTGAAACTCTGTGGAGTCTAGAGTCTAGACTGAAAGCCCACACATATATTCTTTGCACAGTAAAAAAAAAGTGCACAAGAGATTAGACATAACGAGACAAAACTCTTGTTCACAAACACTCTTTGTCTCATTGAAGGCTCATTAGAGCCGTTCAGAGGTGATCAATGATTCATCAGCTGGGTCACACAAGGGGAGGACGATCTGCATCATTATTGAGAGAATACAAACATCTGTATCTGATGATGAGATGAGAGACTTACATAGCCCCTGACTTCTAACCCTTTTTGTAACATCTGAAACTTCTTCAGGAATGCCTGATGTATCACCAGTAAAGAACAATCTCTTGCACATGATTCATTCAATTAGACATCTCAACATCAAAACTCACCTCTGATGAATTGCAGATATGAGAAAGTTCCTTCTTTTGCTGCCAACCAAAGTTTGCCCCACCTGTCCCTCCCTCCCTTCTTGGTTCCTTTAACAAAGCTGAACTCTTTCTTTGTAAACTTGGTTTGTTTGTTTGTTTGTTGCCACTTTGTGGTGTCACAAACTTCATGATGGTTACTCATGTAGTAGTCACGTGAGTACTTTGATGAATCATCACAACAAGTGTGGCTTGTGTCATTGGCCCAAGTGCAAACATGATAATATAGATAATTGCTTCAAGTGTGAACAAGACCCTAATAATAGAACCCACTTGTGAAAAAACATTTTAAATTTAAAACTAAATTCCCATGATGAAAATTATTCAAAAACTCAATATCTTCCCCACCTTAGGTTTTTAAATTACAAAATCACCTCCAAAAAAATCCCACTCATCAAGGACTTTCTAGCAACACCACCAAAATCATGCCCCAATTTTCTTAATTGTTTTAATTTTAATTTTATTGAATTTTCAATGAGAAAAAAATATTCAATATTCAATAAGTCTTGCATCATAAGTCTAAAGATTACTCAAACCATCTCAGTGCACACCTACCTACTCATCAAGGGCTTTCCAATAATACTAAGAACTTGGTGAGGAGGGAGGGGACCATGGTTAAGGAGATTTTGACATGACAAACAAAAAAATTAGCCTACCTTCCATAATATATAGATCCACAAACTATCCTTCTTGATAAAGGGGACAATTGTACCTTTTTTAAAGAGGTAAGTTATTTGAAGAAGAAAAATAGAGTTTACGAAAGAAGAGATGTGTTGATGGGTATCGTGGAGTTGGTAGGATTGGATATGGTCCAAAAGAAAATTCAATAGTCTCATGATGTACAATAATTCCTAATTTACAATCAAGCTCTTGGTTCCCAAAGATTTTGTGATAACATTGTGTACAATCAAACCATTGCAAGAGTGTGATTCAAACGTTTGTCTACAACCACACCCCATGCAAACCATTGCAAGTTTGCATTGCAAGAGTGCAATTCCAAAATGGCTCCAACAAGTGAGACCCTTTTTTGGTAGGTACATCATCCCATGGTGTATTTGTTGTATTGAGGAGGACTCAATTGATGGTACACAAAATAAGGGATCTTTAATGAAGCAAACATCATTACACTTGTCCCAATGCAACTAATCACTACCTCACTTCAACTGAATATGGTTTTTCCTACTATAGGGAAACCTCATGACACATGTGCATTGTGTACTATAAACTATGTGGGTTTATCCATTTTAATGTAAAATAGTTTGTCATTAGTGTAAGATGGGCAATGGGTTTAGGGTATTTCCTCAAAACCTTACTACCTACCCAATGAAATACCAACAACTATTTTACATATGTAATTATAATTTTACCGTTTAGTGCATAGTCTCCCACTAACACTCAGTGCTCACCCTTTCCCACAAGTGATATAAAAGTCTTGAATGCTATTTTGCATTAACCAAACCCAACTATGGTTCCTTATCATCGAGTCCAACGTTTCTTTTGGGTGTGAAATTTGGCCAAAATGCAAAAAATGAAAGTAAAAATGCAATATTTTGTCACAATATTTCTTTCGTCTTAAAAAATATTGTCAAATTTAGAGACTTTTTTTCCAGAAAACATTTTGCCACATTTGGACTCTGCTTTTAGTTTGGTAGCAGTTTTGAAACTAGTTTTATTACTGTTTAAACAGTTTCTAAAAACCTGTTGCCGTTTAATGCTAAATTCCTCTTGAGATTTTAGCCGATGACACAACATCTGAAATTTAAGAAAAATTCACTGATTGGGTCACCTTGTACCCCATGTTTAAATAGCCAATATTATCATCACAACTTTTTCTTTTTCAGAAAATTAAACAGAAAAGAAAATGGCAGACCTGACCTGACAAGCAATTGCCAGCCCCAAAGTCAAGCTCATTGTCAGAGGGGGGCCCTGCAGGGGGTTTCACTTGCACTCCACTGGATTTGAACCCAGGACCTTTTTCATCATCACAAAATTTAACCTTTTCACTGGCTCACCAACTACCCCATCATAGGTTCTTAACAACCCCATGCACATGCACAATCTCCCCCCCCCCTTTCCCCCTAAGGTCTTTTATACATTCACATTCCCTGGCAAAGTTTTGCCCCAGACCCTAATATTTCTGAAGATATTAAGTATTACATAGAAAGCCATGTTACTATTCAAATGTGATTGATATAATAATATGGATCTGATGGTCATTGATTTCAATGAAGTTTCATTGGAGTGGGGGTTTTAATCGTTCATGGGGACAAATGTCTCCCTCTCCCTCTCCTCCTCATCAAGGTTTTTTTATTCAATTTTTTGATAGAAAAAAAATGGTGTAAATTTCCCCCAAAATTAGCAAAATTAGTCGAATTTGCACTAGAACAACTAAAATTTCCATTCAAACTAGTTCCATTCAAGCTTTCAAATGTCAACACTTCACTACACGTTTATGGGTAATATTTCACTTAATCTCCTTGTACATAATCAATTCAGTCAGCCACAAAAGTGGCTTCATAAAGTGTTCAAAGTGGCCAAAGTTTTGGATTTCAAAACAGCTTCTAGTCCTAATTAAACATTTATTGAGAAATCAACAGATGGTTCACCTTCATACCAAAATGCCATAATCTTCACATTGTTAATGAGATGGCAAAATTATCCACTTTCTACTTCATTTTATTGCATGTTTTTTGAACTTTTGACGATTCAAGGGTTTTATGTTGTTTTGAATCAAAGGAAAAAAAAGGGTAAACAATTGCACAATATTTGAGTATTTCTTCCAATGTAATATATACCCTATGCACGATGCATTATATTCTTACACTTTTTTTTTTGTATTATGTTTATTACATAGGTTAACTTGCAAGTATTATTTTGAGGATTTTACAAGGGATGTACATTGTGCATATTTAATTTTAATTAATTAACAAGCATCAAAATATACTATTACAAAAAAATGTATTTCATGCCCTAACATTGTGATTATGATGACTTCCATAAAAACCTAGATTAATAACATGTGCAAGATGTGTCTAGTTACTTAATCGTCAACTTTCAAAAACTCTAGATTATATGAATTGTATCCAAGCTTCCAAAATATCCATGTCCATAAAAAGGAGAAGGGTGGGGAAATAACTTTAGATTTTTTTAACCTTTGGACATGATATAAATGGTGGGAGAATCCTATTTGTCCATCTTGTAATCATTTTGTTGTAGTCACCAAAGTTAGGACATGAAAGTCACATTGATCAAAAAACAAAAAACACTAGTTTGCAAATCTCCCCAATGATGTACATTCCAACTATCTCCACCACATAGTTCACATTTACAACCTAGAAAAGCAATGGTGAATCAATTGCATTCATTACCTAGAATAATTGTCCTTGAAAGTGAACATGCCCAAGAAGGTTGGCCAAGGCTGTATATTAAAAAAACTTTATTAACAAAGATGTACACACCTTTGCCTTTGTTATGGTAAAATACATTGGTCATTATTGTTGGTTGCATGGACCAATGAATCATTTACTTCGAGAGCAACAACTAAAGTATGTTACAAAAAATTATGTGACACATCTTCAAATTCTTATGCCTATGATTAGATTTTAGAACACTATTCTTTTACATGACTAGAGGAATGGGTACAAGAACCCATTGAAGTTTATAATCTTTAAAATCTATGTTTAAAAGAAGCATTCGTTGTGAAAGTTGTAAAAGGTTCCATAAGGTTATGGTAGCAAAAAAAGTTAGAAGGTCAAGTTGATGGAAGAATCTAGAAAGCCAAGTTCGTGGAGAGCTTTTGAAACTTAGTTGGTGAAAGGTTCTACAAAGCCTAGTTGGCAAAAGGTTTCAAAAACTTGATGAAACCCTATGAGGTTCCATAAAATAGTATAAACAAAAGGCTTCAAAGGCACCACTTCTCATGAACAAAAGCCCAAGGAAATCATTCCTTGCATATTTTAGAAAGTGCATGAAATAAAAAGGTAATTTTTAATATGTTATGCAATATTGAATATTCTAGATATATTTTTAGGTATATTTGAAATATATTCTCATAATGAATTATAGGCACTTTATTTATATTTAAGTGATATATATATATATATATATATATATATACATCCTATATATTTTTGCATATTTTTTGGAATAAAATGGAAATGACATCATTAAGAACACAAATTATGATCTATGTAATGCACTTTTGCCTTTAGTCCTAACATTAATGTATATTGTCCTTAGTAACCATTTTGAATTGTGTAATGACAACAATGACTTGGATGTTTAGATAGGAGCCCATTTGTTGTTAAGTTCTAACATGTTTTTTAATGCAATAGCTAAATCCATTTTCAAGTTTATGGTGATTGGCATGGAATATATATATATATGTGTGTGTGTGTGAGAGTGTGAGGTTCTATTTTCTCATCAATGACATGCATTTGAAGGGGTCAATTTTTGTGAACATTGTCCATGAACGTAAAGGGAAAAATAGGCACACATCAACAAGTGACATGTAAGGAGTTTGAATGTTATTTTGGAGTATTGTGGGGGTTGTTGGGCAATCATTCAAATCTCACTGAAGTTTTGGGATCAACAAATAATAGTGGACATTATGTATGGTTGTGAAAGGTGATAGGGAGCTAAATCTAGAACCTTTGTTTGATTACTAACTTGTTCAATTAAAGATTAAAGATATAATATCCTAATAATGATTTGATATAATATGTGTGGATTTTCAAAGGCAATGCCTATTATCATTGAATAGAGATGTGAATGTTGATCAAGAATTCCATTTTGTTTTTGTCTTTTTATTGCACATCAAATCGCATGCCTTGCTATTTATACCTTGCAAACTTAAACAATTGTAGTTTTTGCACATTTCATTGAAGGAATTAACCCTTAAATGACATTTGACCAAAAAGTCCCATTTGAAAAAGTGACCAGCCCATACAAACCTTCCTAAAAATTATGTAAAATGTTAGAATCTGGGAAATTCAACTTCATAGTGTTGTAGGTGACTTTGAGCCAGATCTTTCCATTTGAAAAAATAGATTTGGTAGAAATATGGAAAATCCCCATTGTTGAAAGTGAAATCTTTTTGGTTTTGGGCAGCCTTGACAGTTCCAAGTTTTTGGAGATTTTGACCTTACTACCACTTTTCAATGATAGAAAAATTTCATGGGTAGATAAAAGGCATCCATATGAATTGGATGAAAAAAAACTGGACAGAAAAGGCTTTGGATGAGGAAGAAATGCATGGTCAAAAATGCATGGAGAGTGCATCCACACGTAATGAAGCAAAACCAATTTTTTGAAAAACTGCTCTATAGACCCAGCCCCTATTGCTTTCCCATTATTTTGTAGCATGGGTAGATAAAATAAACATTGGAAGTTGGAGTTAGTAAATCTACCCAAACTTGAAAAAAAGTGTCAAATTGGCTTGAGAAAGGTAAATAGGAGATCAAAAGGGTGGGAAACATAGTATGACATGTATCATATAACGTGGGGTTGTCAAATTTTAGGTTGAGAATATGTAGGTAGGAAAAATGGGTGGGCACTAGACCAATATGGTGCATTGTGACGTTATGGGTTAAACTTTGAAGATTGTTAATTCTTGTCACAATGAAAGTCATCAAGTTCATGTTGGGGGTTATGTCATTGCTAGAGGATTATAGGTTGTTGTCATTGTCATGATGACCAAGTTTTCACTTGGGAGGTTTGTTTTGTTCTTACATACATTATAAAAAATTTGCTTGCAACCAATTTTAAAATGTCGTTTGTAATTGCTTTTTAATTGCAAATGACAGTTTTTACTTGCAAACAACAATGTTTAATTGCAAAAATTGTTTGCAAATGACATTTTTTTTTCTAGTGATTGTAAATCATCATTGTTATGGCCAAGTTCATGCTCAAGAGGTTTTTTGTCACTTCCACATTGTATATGGTAGACAAATTCAAACTAGTTCATAACTTTTGGAATTTTTAAGACTTTTAAAGCTTGAAGTAATTATAGGTTTCTTAAGAGGAAATTTGAACATTTGGCATAGTGAACATCATCATGTTCTAGTCTTCCAAAATGGAAGCTTTATTCTTGATGTTATGGCAACCATGTTTACAATTTTGCTTTAACTTGAGTTCACTTAATGCATTTTGTGAGTTTTGACATTAAATATTGAATATTTCATTAAGATTGATCGTTATGGGTTTGTTGGAACAACTTAGGTTATCTAGATACAATGTTAGCTACAACAATCTTTAGCTTACTTTGACCAAGTTCAGAGTTGTAGAATGTGGTAGTTTCATGCATGGTCTTGTGCTCCTTTTGCACATCAATCTAGCCAAGAAGCTCTTGAAGCAATAACCAAATTATAGTCCAAGGAGGTGAAACTTTGTTATTGTTCTTGTTTTGATTTGATAAACTCATTCAATGATGTCATGGATAAGTGATGTCTCATAAATTTAAAACTCATTATGTTTAATGATGCTCCAACCTTGCTATTAGTTATGCTAAACTTAATGGTTGATGCTTGTTGCAATGGTTACAACTTTGCTCCTAGAAATGGACATTTTTTTGCCCTCTTTTCATGATTAGATATTGGGAGACATATATGAAAAGATGCTAAAGTTGAGCCTTCTTTTAACTACACAATTTTTTCCTTTGCTCCTTAGCATGTTGATCTATCTTCCACAATTGTTGATGAGGCCATGTGACAAAGATTTGCTTGTTGAAGGTGTGATGAACTCTTTTGAAAGCTCGACAAAGTTCATACTATGCTATTACAATATGGTAAATGAAAAGAGGATTCTTGCTTGGGCCTTTTTTTTTTTACAATCTTGCATTCTAGATGGGTTTTGGAAGTTGAGGTGACCCTAAATTAACACAACAAGTTACCCTTCAAATCTTGTATAACATTGCATGAAGAATGAAATTGCTTTAAAGCCTTTCTATAGAAAAATGTTCCTAGATGAATATTTTAAATCTTTAAATATTTGGGTTCACAAATGTGATTGTCACAAAAATACAAATTAAAAATCAAAAGCTTATATTTTCATACATGTTTTTTCACACGTTATTTCCCAGCCATGTAACAACTAGATATTAATATGTGATAGATGCTTGAGAGCAAATTCACATCCATTCATGAATTCAATTTTTTTGAGACGATGGAAATGAATTAAACAATGAGTGGATAGGATATGGTTAGTTATCAAGTGACATTGTTTGGCAACTTCTTGATAATACAGTCGGCTCCATCAGGCTTGTGTGATACTTCATAATGGAGTTGATGCAAAATTCAGTGAAAATAACCAAACAACACTAAATAGATTAAAACTGAGAAACAAAAGAAACATCAAGGCTGGGCAACATCTAATAAAAATAGGGAACTGTGCTTTGAGTAAATTGTACATCCCCCACTTCACTTCACTTCTCTTCTCTAGTTCCTTTTCCATTAGGAAATATCTTATCATAAAGTGTGAATCGCACTCTGTACAATATGACCTCAATTCTGGAATCTCTGGCTAACAAGAACAAAAGTAATGGAAAATAATAGAACTACACTTTGAGGTAGTACTCAAAGTGTGGTTTTATTATTACAAACACCCCATTCCATTATACATTCCCTTATCTATATACTATGTAATTATATGTTACGGATACAGCTCTCCCTAGGAAACCAGCTGCCAGATTCCCCTCACAAACGAATCATTCATTTGATACTTGGCGCAGTGTGTGTTTGTGTGCTCTTGCCATGCCAGAGGATTTCTTGTCTTTGGTGGTAATAGCTTTCAAATTTGCTAGGAACCTACGGCAGAGATCGCTAAAGTTAAGTTTTGTCATTATCAGTCTAGTGACGAGTGACCAAACTTCTAAAGTCGTTGACCAGAAGAATATACACCCATAGTTCATGCCTCTGCAATTAGGGTAAGCCAAAAATGGCAAAGAAACCTTCTAGGAAAAAATTCTTGCAGCCACCAAGGTGATGCAGCGGGGGAGGGGGTGAAGGCTGGGGGTGTGGGATTTTGTTGTTCTCAATGTGTTCCCTAACGAAGTTCCTATTGTGTTCCCAATGATGTATTTTCAACATGTTCCCAATAGTTCCTCACTTCATCCCATATTCTTTGCCTTATGTTTTACTCCTGCAACATATATAAACAGCCCAAAGGAGGAGGTTACAATATATCTAATCTGGGACAGTCCAAAGGTTGATTTTTTTAGTTTTTTTGGGTGATGGGTCAGACAAAGATGCCCATCACAAAAGAAAAGAAATTGAACTTTCGAAGGTCTTCACAACTAATTAATATGAATCACAATGTCCTACCACGTAACAGAGTTGACTAGAAGAATATTCTTGTTAAGTGAAGTCTGAATGTGACCTTGAGGGGGAAGAAAGGGGTCTTGCTTCTAGGACTAGTGTCTCTACTACCACAAGAAAATGAACCAGACAGGAAATATGGCAAAGTAGTTGTAAACTGGATACACAGGCAAAGCCACCGAAAGGTTTATGACCTGAAGCAATTGTTACAAGCGCGTCATATTGATTTCAAAAGATGAGAATGGCAGTATAGCCTACATAACATCACGGGGTGTTTGTAGTAATGTGCCAATTTTTGGCTGGGAAAGGTTGATATGAAAAGTAACTGCAAAGTGGGTGTATGCTCAACTTGCCTCTTGGAGATCCTCACTTGGGGTCAGCTTCCACATTAATGAAATGAATGATTGATGTTTTCCAAAACAATCAGTTCATATTTTACATTCTCAAATTATTATAAGTCCATGATTTACAATAGTCTACTATAATACTCTCATATGAGTAGTGAAAGTATTCAGATCATAGCCAACAATAATTATGAAGGTTTACAACATCTCAACTTCATATTTTCACAAAAAAATTCAGTTCAAAATCCAAAGAATTGGTTGATGATGAAACTGACCATAGGTAAGAAGGTATGTCAGGATTTTTTACATGACATGCGTTCACAGTTCACACCTGCTGCTAGCTATGCATAACTGGTGTAGTTGGCTATCGTGGACTTGTCAAGCAGACGCTATCTAGCACCTTTGGTGAGAGGAGCTTAAGTAAGTTGATGATTGACACACAAGTTTCGATGTTAGTTCACTTGGGTCGGCGTCTTCCCTCTAGTGACAAAATGTGACTGTAGTTTGGCAGGTTGGAATCTATGATGCCAAATGGATATACATAATAAAGTTATGGCAACTCCAGTGATATTTTGTTAGCTCAAGCTTGCAATCTTCCTCCTCCTCTGCATCTGTTTTATTGTTTACACTGTGGCCAGCATTGCACAGAGATTGTCTAGCAGCTTGTTTCCACGTTGCTTGTCAGGTCCTTTGTTCCAACAGCATCTCTTTCTTCCCAGGTTGGTTGCTAGTTGCACTCTTGGTGACTTGGCTGGCCTCTTTGCAATAAATGAAGTGTACATTAACTCAAAGAAAAGGAAAGGAAAATATCCGTTTTCCATTTTCTTTTTTAAAAACTAGTCAAATTTCTCCTTTTTTTTTGGGTTTTGTTTCCTTTGGAGAGCTGGCTACCACAGGTCTATCTACTGTTTTAATGGTGTTGGCCCAAGTGTGAACACATTGAGGGCTCAACTGATTTTTCCTTCCCAATCCAATTATTGTAATTTGTTTGAATTTTCAGCAACAAATCCACTCACAAATCAATATCTTCCACATCTTAGCTCTCAAAATTTGTGAAATAAAATCTATTAAATCTGACTTCCCCAGGGCTTTCCAAGAACACCAAGAAATCCCCAAAATTCCAATACAGTTTTCAGTTTCAATTGTATTTAATTTTCATTGAGAAAATGGTTCAATAAGCAATAGCTTTCACACAATAGCTCCAAAAAGTCTCAAACCAAGTCAGTGCATCCCTCCCTTACTCATCAAAGCTTTCTGAAGATACCAAGAGAGTGACATGAAGTGCTCTGACATGAAGTGCAGTGGTTTGGGAGATCTTAGCTTGACAAACAAAACAAAACAAACTACCTTGCTTCATAGATAGATGTACAAAAGTGTTGTCAATTAAGTCAACATCTGTCTGATATGCTCGTCACTACAATACAAAATTGGAAAAAAAAAAACACCCATCTCTTCTCACATCAACCCACATCCCATATTTGATCATCTATCCATGTTTACCACATCCACCATACAATTCTTCATTATTCTCCCATCACCATCTTTGAACATGAAAATCTGTACAATATAAAGTGAGAGACTATTTAACTCTCACCACCCATACCAATCATTATAGTTGGCCAATCAAAAACAGTTATTTCCATGTTCACTGGCCCTTGTGGAGGGCACTGTATGTGGGTTGTATTTAGAGGCCCAAATTGAGTTTTACACTACTTGATCGTGGAAACTTTCATCCAATATATAATGTACAGGCCATTTTACGGCTGTGAGTGGAATTGATTTAATAGCTCTGGCCTTCAAGGCAAAAGTGCAAAGTCATGAAAATGAATGGAATCATGTATAACATGGTTAGATAATTTGAATGCAAATGAATTTGATAAAATAAACAGCTTTTGCCCAACACCTAAGTTTTCAGCTGTCACCTGCAAATTGGGTTACTATTACAAGCTGAAAGTTTATCCCAAATCTAACACGGATG
>Ga0116231_10011426_pt1 | contig 13647 bp, 13 predicted proteins | sample S1TSphgellanicum_2_FD_89695 | JGI IMG/M metagenome (GOLD analysis project Ga0116231, IMG submission 89695) | Host-associated microbial communities from peat moss isolated from Minnesota, USA - S1T2_Fd - Sphagnum magellanicum MG | ecosystem: Host-associated > Plants > Peat moss > Unclassified... | reverse complement strand
TGGCACGAGTCCGATCGGTGTAGGCGTGGCTGCGGTCGTGCCGGCGAGCAACCCCAATTGCGGACAGACGGGCGGGTGCCTCATCGGCGAGGTCGTGGGCCCGCAGATCGGAGCGGTGACGGTCACGGCCACGAGCAGCAATGCGAGCGTCGGTGAATTGCAGACGGGCACGACGAATGCGGCGACGGCCACCGCGCAGATCCCGGTCGGCGCTCAGTACCTCAACAACTACCCGTATTCCGGATTCACGTTCGTGCCCTTGGCAACGGGCACGACGACCGTGAGCCTGTCGGCCCCGGGCTTCTTGACGGCGTCTTGGAACAGCGGCGGCTACGTCAGTGCGGAGACTTACACGGTCGCGGATTCCGCTCTGAGCGTGCAGTCGGGTGTTCAAGTCGGCAGTGGGTTGCAGGTTCAGATGAGCGGTTCACTGCAGGCCAACAACGGCACCGTGACCATTCGGCTGACCAGCGGCGATGCGACGTCGTTGCTGCTGTCGCCCGACGGGGTCGCGGCCGGTGAGCCGTTCATCGACATCACGGTCGTCAATGGCGACACGTCTTTTACGTTCTATGCGATCGGCGTCGCGGGCAAGGTGTCGAACAGCCCGGGCGTCACGGTGACGGCAACCACGTCCGACACGAGTTTCGCGCCGGGCAGCGCGGTCGTCGAGGTCGTCGAGCCGGAGCTCGTGTTCTACAACGGCTTGCCGTCGAGCGAGTCGGCTACCAGCGCCGATGCGCCGTTCACGATCGCGACGCTCGTGCCGAATTACACTTATGAGAACGTCGCGGCCGGACAGACGCTGACGATCACGTTGACCTCGAGCAATACCGCTGCGGCGGATCTGACCACCTCGTCGGCGACGCAGACGAGTCCGGTCACGATTACGCTATCGGCAGGTACGGACCTGTCTCCGGGCACGGTCTCGGCCGGCGGGGTCGCGCTGCATGCAGTAGGTACGGGAACCACGATTATCAACGCAACGGCCCCTGGAGTAACATCGGCCTCCCAGACGGTAACGCTAAACTAAAATATGCATAGCCCATCGGAGCCGAGGCCTCTGGCGGGCCACTCGGCGCGCTCCGAGGGGGGCGCCGACGTGGCACCGCCGCGTCGGCGCCTGGTCGTCGAAATGTATTCTCCCGAGCCGGCGCGGGCAGCGATGCCGCGCGCGGCGGTGCGCGCCGCGATTGGCGGCCGCGCCGATGCGTGGGTTCCCGCGGCGCGCTGGATCCGCCCGGCCGCTGCGGCGTTCGTCATCGCCCTGCATGCGGCGCTTCTCGCGGGACTCTGGTCTGCGGTCCCGCCGCCCCTCTCGGCGCCGTCATCCGGCATACCGCTCGAGGTATTTGCGGTTGCGCGACCACCCTCGATCCGGCTCGCGGAGCTCGGCGCCGATCTTCCGCAGCCGGAACCGCCGCCGCCGATCATCGCCGCAAGACTGCCGTCGCTTGCGATTCCAGCCGCCGCCACGGAAATCGCGATCACGATTTCTCAATCGACCGCGGTCACGATCAGCGAAGCGAATCCCATGGAGGTCGCCAATGTCGTGCTTCGCTGTGGCACGGCGCGGCGCGCGGCATCGGCGTCCGGTGGCCGCGGTCCAGGCATGACATTGCTCGTGCGCGTCGAACAAGACGGCCGCGTGACCGACAGCCGCGTCGAGGTCGGCAGCGGCAATGAGCGCCTCGACGAATCGGCGCGCAGCTGTTTGCGCGAACACGGTGTATTGACGCCGCAACAGATCCGCGGTGTGTCCGTGGCCTCGTGGCAGCGCGTGCACTGGTCCGCGAGCTGAAGCTAACCTGTCCCGGTAAAGAACGGCAGATCCGCGGCCGGAACCGCGGCGAGCAAATCGCGAATGAACCGGTCCTGGAGGCGAAACGAGGCATCCGGAGCCAAGCCGACGGTGGACGTGCGGATCAGGGCGCCATCCGGGATAATGCCCCGCAGCCCGAACTTGAAGCGCACGATCTGTCGATCGACGATGCCGTGCGTCAACGTATCACCGACCCGCATCCAGTAGCTGACGGGTTCCAAGCGGGCGCCCTTGACAGCAGTCAGGCGCGTGATTGGGATGGGCGACGTGCCGTCGCGATAACCGATCGCCGCATCGGTTTTGTCGGTGATGCGAAAGCCCGATGCGACGTAGCAGAGTTCCGGTCGGTGCGCTTGCAATTGGCCGCCTTGCGCCGGTCCGTAGGCGATCATCAGCATCACGACATCGCCGTTTGCGCTGCGGTAGCCGCGCCCCAAGACTTGACTATAAATGCCGAACAATTTTCCGGGCGTTGCCAGATCGCCATCACGCTTCTCAGGACTCGGGGTCACCAAGACAATGCCGGGATCGAAGGTCCATTGGCCGAAATGCATCGGAATCAGCTCGCCGAGGTCCCCGGGAGCCGTCGCCGGCGCAATCGACGCCCGTGGCGCGAGGGCGACGGCGAGAATGGCAGCGAGCAGAATTGCGGCGGAGGCCAGCAGCAGTTGAACTCTATTGACCGGCACGACCTCGCGACCCATCTCTGGTTTCACAGCACCCCCCTGCGCCCTAGATGATAGTCGACCGCAACTGGTCGCGATGCAAAAAAATCCGATTCTTGACATAAGCAGCCTGTCGCCTGCAACGGGGGCGCGCTCCGGCGGCCGGGCGGCCGATCACTGGCTGGCCTCGAAGGCGTCGTGCTAGATTCGCGGTCGGCCGCGGGGAATTCGCGTAAACGACAAAAATGCCGTGCCGCCAGAGAATTTTACGGGAGCTCAGCTGCCATGTTTCGCGCCACGGGAATGCTCTGTGTATCTACGCTCGTGCTGATTGCCTGTGCACGGAACCCGGACCAGCAAAAAACGCTGACTGGCCAGGTAGCGGCGCTGGTCGCGAGGCAAGTCGTGACGACGCTCGAAATCGACAACGAAATGCGTTTGGCCGAGGTGCCGCTCGACCGGCGTAAGGATCCGGCCGTCGTAAGACAGTTTCTCGACCGGTTGGTGCTGCGCAAATATCTCGTCCAGCAAGCGATCAACGCAAAAATGGACGAGGAGCCGAACGTGCTGCTGGACGCGATGCGGGCACGCGAGCAGGTGTTGGCCAATGCGTACGTCGCGCGCGACATCGCGAGCCGATCGTTCGGTCAGGCAGATATCGAGCGCTACATTGCGGCCCACCCCGCCAAGTTTGCACAGCGTCAAGTGTTGACCGTCGAACAAATCCGCTTCGCGCTCGGTCCCGGAACGAAGGGCTTGTTGGAGGCCAACAAAGAAATGAAAACCATGGACGAGATCGACCGAAAGTTGACGTCCAATGGTGTCCCTCACACGCGCGCGGAAAGCGCCTTGAGCGAGACCGAGATTCCCGGCGATTTGGCCAAGGCGATCGAAAACCGCAAGCCGAACGAGGTCTTTTATGGACATGCAGGCCGCACTGGCATTTATTTCAGGATCAAGGACGAAGAATTGAATCCACTTGCCGGGGAAGCGGCCGCCAGTCTCGCGCTGCAGGCCCTCAAGACCGACGCCTTGAAGGCCCAGATCGATGCGACGACCGAGGCGGCCCGACGCGTGACCAAATTCCAGGGCGACTACGCGCAGATCATGTCCACGCCTTCGGTGGCGCCCGCCGCGCCCGGTCCCGCGTCCAGCGAAACGGCACCCTCTTCGGCCGCCGATACAAGCACGCATTGATGCATGGCCGATTTTCCTGCGACAGCGCCGAGTCGATCCCCCGCCATCGGTGAACTAATCTGGCTCTTGATGCTGCCCGCCGCATTCCTGACCGCATATGCACCCCTGTTCTCGAGCTTGATTCGCGGTCCCTGGCAGACGGAGCAGGAGGGTGATGGGCCGCTGATCATCGCCGCCTCGTTGTGGCTGGCATGGAACGCGCGCAGCCGGATCCGTAGCGCCCGGATCGCCCCCCGCCCGGCCTGCGGTTGGGCGATCCTGCTGTGCGGATTGGCGCTGATGTTCTTTGCACGCACTCAGGGCGTGCTCACGGTCGAGGCTCTGTCGGCGATCATCGTCATCTGCGCGTGCGTGCTGCTGTTGGCGGGCGTGCAGGTCTTGCGCGCCTGCGCATTTCCGATCGCTTTTCTGCTGTTTGCGGTGCCGCTGCCTTATTGGCTGACCGATGCCGCCACGGTCCCGCTCAAGGTCTGGATCTCCGACGGCGTCACGCGGCTGCTTTACGACGCCGGCTATCCGATTGCCCAAGACGGTGTGATGATCATGATCGGGCCTTACGAGGTGCTGGTCAAAGACGCGTGCTCGGGGATGAATTCGATCTCCGCGCTCGCCGCGATCGGCGTGTTCTATGCGCACGCCTTCCGCAGTCGCGGGAGAATTCGCAGCGTCTTATTGTTGCTGGCGACCGTCCCCATCGCGATTGCGAGCAACTTCGTTCGGGTCTTGGCGCTGGTACTGCTCGCCTTTTACGGCGGCGTGGACGCGCTGCAGGGTGGCTTGCACGAACTGACGGGTTTTGCACTATTTGCAATCGCGGTGGCCTTGTTCTGTCTGTTCGACGCCACTCTCGGAGTGGTCATCGCCCGGATGCGTCGATCCGGCGTGCGCGCGTAGCTGCCTGCCGACGCAGGGTCTCGCGGCGTTGCCAGCTCGATGACGAGCGCATCCAAGATCTCATCGACGACTCGGGCGAACGGCCGAAAAGGCCGCTCGGAAGCTCTGTTGCAAAGAGCTTTTCAAGCTGCAGTGAAAGCTTGATGAAACTGAAGGACTGGGTGGTTGCGCGCAAACGCGAGGTGGTGGTGATCTTCGAAGGACGCGACGCCGCGGGCAAGGAGGGCCTGATCAAGCGCATCTCGCAGCGGATGACCCCGCGAGTCTGCCGTGTCGCAGCGCTGCTCGCGCCAAACGGCCGCGAGCGGTCGCAGTGGTACTTTCAACGCTACGTCGGTTATCTGCGGGAGGGGCGGCTGACGGGGTCCGCTTGTCCTACGCTCCACAGAACGGCAGCGTGGGTGGGTTGCGGGCGGCGCCGCACGCTCAATGGTCGACGCGGCTCCGTCATGTCGCGCGGTGCCGACGGGCGGTGGACGAAGCTCACGGCGGCAGCAAGACCCAGACCCCCATCGCCGTCGGATACGGGGCCGAGAGCGTCGTCGTCGCGAGCAGCGTCGGGGCGCCCCCGTTCAGGCCGGCGAAGATCGTCATGCTGCCGCCCGTGGCCGGCATGTTGGCGACCGCACCGGAATTGCTGCTCAACACGTAGAGCGTGCCGAAATCGAAACTCTGGACCAGCGCCACCGCCATTCCCGGTGTGTCCTGCGCGGCGGGGCTCGCCGCGACCAGAGCGCCCGTGCTCCCGGTTTGATAGAACTCGAGCGAGCCGCTGTCGGTGTCCACGCCCATCATATTGGTCAATACATAACCCGTGCTGCCGCTGACGTCTTGCTCGAAGGTCATACCGACGCCGTGGCTGTGGCTGCCCGTCGTGACGATGTCGCCGGTATCGGTCAAAGCACCGTTGGTGCCGACACTGAACTGCCGGATCGAACCTTGGCACTGCGTCCCGTCGCAGTTGCTGAACACATAGGCAAAGGTGTCATATGCGCCGATGGCGATGACCGACGGGTTCGTACCCGCCGCCACGGGGGCGAAGTTCGCCGGCGAGAGCGTGCCGTCCGATCCCTGGATGTATTGCGTTACGCTGCCCGCGGCGCCCGGGGCGCCGGAGTTCAGGACGTAAAACGGCAGAACGCCGGAACTCGTGATGACGGAAGAGCGGATCACGGACACAGGTGCGACACCGGTGGCCACCGTCGCCGGCACCAGGGGTATCAACTGACCGTTGCTGCCGATGCTGAATTGCGCGATGTTGTCGTCCGCCGTGTTCACGACGTACAAATAAGCACCCACAGGGTCGACGGTCGCGGCGCCGCCCGTGATTCCGAAGGTATGCATGCCCAGGTTCGTCACGGTGGCTGGAGACAGGGGCCTCAGCGTGGCGTCATTCGCGACGGCATACTGCGAGATCGTGCCATCACCGGCGTTGACCACGTAAACGTAAGACCCGTTGCCGATCACCACCAAGGAGGACGGGTTGACGCCGGCGGCGATCGAGGGCTGCGCCAGCGGCGACAGAGATCCATCCGCCCCGACCGCATATTCGTAAACCGCGCCCGCACTGCCTGGAGTCGGTCCGGTCGAGGCCACATATACAAAGCCGGATGTATTGGCGGGGTAAGGTTGCTTGTTCTGAGAGACTCCCGCCCCGCCGTGGCCCGAGCCACAGCCGCCGACCGCGAGGATCGCGGCCAAGGCAAGGGATCTCCATCCGTGCAATCCGCCGAGCTCGATCGAGAGGCGCATGTCGTGTCTCCTGCATCCGTGAGTGCCGTCTTCCAGCAAACGAACACCAGCGTAAGGGAGTCTTAGCCGCTCAACTGTGTTGATTTGTAATTCCGTGAGCCGCGGACGAATTCACCACGAGCTCGCGTCCGTCGTACCACCCCCCCGCGGCAGTCCGGCCGTGCACGTCCCACCGTGGCGACCCGCCCTGCGGCGCCACGCCCGCGGTGCCGCTCGGATGCGGCGTCAGCCGGGCGCTGCCGCGCGCGACTGCTCGGCGAGCGTCTGATAATCCGTACGGGCCGCCGGCGCAGTCCTCGCCCAAGGCCGGCGGTCAGCCAGCGCCAGGGGCCCTGTGCGGAGGCGTACCCGAGGCCGATTTGCCAGCCGAGCCACCCGGCCCCTAAGCTTGGGCTCGATGTGAGGCTGGTTACGTGCAACCGATGACAGGCAGCCTTTAACCGCATCAGCCTGCCACGTTTGCAGTCTCACTGGACACGTCTCAACGGTTCTTGAAGCGCTGGAGGCCTGCAAATGGGATCCGCCAAAGTAAAACGCGCTAGCACGATCAACCCGTTCGATCCTCCGTCGGAGGCCCAGGCCCCGACGCTCAGCAGGCGCACCGCGTCCATCAAGACCTGGATCGAAACCAAACCTGGCGCGCAGGGACTTCCGTTTGCGCCCCGCAAGACCTCGCCGCCGCTCGTGATCATCTACAAGGTGATGGGCAAGGTGTTCGCGATTTTGTCCGTCCGAGGGGTCGAGGACGTGATCCTGAAATGCGATCCTACGCTGGCTTCCGTGCTCCGCAAGGATTACCAGGGGGTCGGACATCGATCGCATCTCGATCGGCGCTATTGGATCAGCGTTCGGCTCGATGCCGATGTGCCGCTCAAGGAAATCAAAAGACTGGTGTCGCTGTCCTACGGTCTCGTGAGCAGTGCGCTGACCGCGAAGAAGAGGGCCGAGCTCGAGCGCTTGACGCCTTAAAGGAATCGAGGCGCATCAATCCCACAGCTCGCTGAGTTGAACGGGAGAGGGGGGCGGAACGAATCTCATCCGCTATAGGGGTTCTCGTGCAACCCCTCGGCCTCGCGACGATCAACGGCGCTGCGACGCTGGCGCTGCCGGTCCGTTGAAAATCCGTGAGGATCAGGCTCGGCTCGAATCTAATGGCGTCGTGGTCTGCGGATGCCGTCGGGCATTGAATCGCTTGCCCGCTGCCGCGAGCCGCAGCAAAGGCCCGGCCACCGACAGCACGAAGAACGGTGCATAGTTTGCGATATGCGCAACTCCGCCCCCGAACGGTATTTTGGAAAAGTCGACGAGGAAAAGGAGCGCGATGTACTCCACGCCGATGCTGCGCAGAAGGCGGCAGGTGCGGGCGCTGAATTTTGCCGCGAACGCTTGGATCGACAAGAGTGCGATCAGATAGGTCCAGATTACCCCGATACCGAAAAAGATCAGCGTCCAAAGTGAGGGCACTCGAGTGCCATGCGAGAGACCGTACCAGTAGATCCACACCACGAGGCTCAGGTGAACGAGGTGAGCCGATGCGTAGGACAGGCCGAGATCGCGAGCATGAGCCGCGAGCCATTGGAACCTACCGAATAAGGTCAGCGACGCACGACCCACGGTCGCCAACCAGAACAGGGCGAATGACCATCGCCCGGTCGCACCCAAGGCGCCCGCCACTCGTTCGCCGGGACCCGTCATGAGACGAAAGGCGACGACCAACGCGAGTGCCACGGCGAATGCCCCGGCCATCCAGATAGTCGTCCGATGTCGGTGCATCGCTTGCCCTCGCTCGGGGTCCGCCAGGATATCGGCAGTTTGTTCTAACATTTCTATTCGGCATCGAGCAAGTTTCTTGTATTCGTCTGTATCGTCTTTGTTGGAATTATCCGGCTCGGGGGCGCCAAACATACGCTCGAAAAAATGAAGGCTCCAGCATAGTTACTCCGGGTCGCCTCCCAATTCTGCGAATAAGCAGGCTGTGATGCTCGGCGGTGTTGAACAGGAACAGCCACCATCGCAGCGAATCAAAGCGCACATTGGTATGTTGGAAGCCCGATATTGTCAGGGGATTACGCGGCCTGCATGCGATTTCTGACCTGCTCGAAGAACTGGGCGAGCGCCGCGCCGATACGGCCTGAGCCGCTGCGCGTTTCCGCAACTCAAGTGCGACTACCCGGGCTTTTTTGCCATAACGGAAACGAACGGGCTCAAACGCGGAATGAGCCGGATCAGCGCGTGCCTGAAAATCCCGGCGTATTCTCCCCGGTACATGATCGCGATCACGTCGAAACCGATCGCCTGCAGGAATTCAACGACTTCGGTTGGCGTGTATTCCCGCACATGCCCCATGTGACCCAGCTCGTCCAGCTTGCGATATTCGGCGTAGATACCTGCACAGCAGGAAAAAGCCCGGTCGGCGAACATGAAATTCGTGATTCCGCCGAGCGATTTCAGGTTCGGTGTCGAAAGCGTCAGAATGCCGCCCGGTTTCAACACGCGCAACAGCTCCGTGAGCGTGAAAATCGGATTGATACGCAGATGTTCGAACAGCTCATTGAAGATGGCCGCATCGAATGAAGCGTCGGCGAACGGTAGTCGCTCTGTCTCGATATTGCACTTGACGACGTCCAATCCCGCCGAGCGGATCGACGAGGCATACCGCTCGGGTGCAATGTCACAGCCGGTGACCTGGTAACCGCAACGGACGAGCGCCGCCGTGAGGACCGGCGGAACCGAGCCGAATTCCAAGACGCGCCGCCCTTTCGGAACCGCCCGACCGATTATGTCCAAGTCGAGCGCGAGCCTCGCTCTGTGGTCCGCCAGGTACCCGGTATGCCACCGCAACAGCGATGTCTGCTCGGGGAGCAGGCCCCGAGCACAGTTGTCGATGAGGTCGAGGGTGGCGGTCGGCGCAGCGGCCACCCGACCTGATGATACAATGCGCATGTCGAGAAATTATACAGTGCGTACACCCCAACCGGGCGTACACCCCAACTGGTCGACCACGAGCCTCGCGCGTCGCCGGCATCGAGAAAGTCACGCGTGATCCGTCGCCGACACATGCCCTGTTGCACATGCGGATCGCGTACTATCATTTCGCGGGTGAGCGAGGCGGCCGCCCGCTCTGCAGCGTCCGCCGGCCAGACAGCGACGCGCAGGCCGTTTCGCCGGCCAACGCACTCAGGATGATTCAGATGTCGCAAGGATCAAGCCCGCAAGGGCCCACCATGCCAGGCGTCGACTCGCACACATCCAGCAACCAATGGCTGATCCAGCCGTACGAGTTCAAGCGGCTCAAGCACAACCGCGTGATAGCGGGAATCGCATTGCAGATCCTCAAACTGCGGACTCGCAGGCTGGAAAAGGTGATATTCACCGCCACGACCGGCCGCAGCGGAACCCTGACATTGTCCAAACTATTCGCCGCCGTGCCGGGTTGCAGGGCCGTACACGAGGGATATCCGATCATGAACGGTCCCGTACTCAGGGCGGCGAGTTTTGCCGACACGCCGCTCGTCGATCGCGTCTACCGCCGGATCAAGGCCGTCAACATTCGTAGGGCAGCTGTCGGACACCGTTACTACGTCGAGGCGAATCACCTCTTCATCAAGACGTTCATTCGCAACGCCATCGACGACTTCGGCGAGCGACTCGCCATAGTCCATCTCGTCAGGCCGGCCGTCGAAGTGGCGACCTCCATTTACTGCCTGCAGGATTACCCCGGCACCGCACGTGGCAATTACTGGTGGCTGGATTACAGGGCTCCGTCCAATTTGATTTCCCTTCCGGACCTTCTTGCCACGGATCCGGAATTTTCGCACCCGTTCTACAAGGCGCTCTGGTACTGGCATGAGATCGAGGCGCGAATCGCACTCTGGCGGACCCGAATGCCGGCGGTCAAGGTCGTGCGCTTCGAGACCCAATGGTTGAACGACCGCGAGCGGGTGTCGGAGCTGCTCGATGCGCTCGGTATGCAGTACGACAAAGCATCGATCGACGCGACCGTAGGCAGGAAAGAACACACGAAAGAAGATCAAAAATTCGCCACGGGGCTCGCGCCTGGGGCCGCAGAGCAGATGGCAGCGCGTTTCCGCGCGCTCCTCGAAGGTATTCGCTTGCCGGGCGGCGATGTCCACAGCTGCGGCGCTAATCATGGTCGGCGCCCCGCGCCGCATCGCCCGGGCGAGAAAAAATGGATTTAGCGCCGCGCTTCGCAACCAGCCCCATGATGGTGATGAAGCCGCGGAGCGTCCAGTTGGGAGCGAAATACACGCACATCGGGTGGGTCTTCGGTCTGAAGCTTTGCGCCCAGTACGGGTCGTTTACCATGCTCAGCAGATCCACTTCAGGATCTGCACAGGCGTGGCGGATGGTGCACTCCTGCAGGAGAATGCCGGGCGCATGCACGGAGTTTGCATCCCGGTACCCGACCTTGAGTACGTGAAGCGTTCGCCCGATCTGCAGGCAGAACTGCGCCGCAACGGCAATTTCTCCGAGCCAGAGTAGATTGACCACGCACTCGTTGCGCGCCCCGAACTGCCGCACGACTTCCGAGTAAAAGGCCAGCACCTTCGGCCGACAAATGATCGCGGAGGAAGTTCCAGCTCGCCCTTTCCAGCCCGAGGCTTCTATCTCGAGGAACAACTCGAAGGCCCGGGGCAGCTCCTCCTGCCGGCGGCAGGATTGGAAGCGCAAAATCGCCGAGCTCTCCGCAAGGCGCCTACGCCGCCGCAGATTGCTTTTGAACTTGCTCGTCATTTTGCTCGTCGCTGCCTCGAAGGTCCCGCGCGTATCGAAGTAGGCACTCGCGTCATAGGGTAAGGTAACGGTGAGCCGCGGGCGCTTGAGCCCCGTGGCGTAGGCGATCGACGAGTCACCCGGCACGCTCAACAGGCGCAGGACGTCCCAGCGAAACGGGCTCTCCCGGCGCAGCCAATGCATGAGCTCATCGATCAGATTCGCGTTTTCAGAAGTCTTCGCGAATATGAAGTCCGACAACTGCAGCTCATCATCCTCGATCGTGCCCAAAAACCGCGGGTTGAGCACGGCGACACGGTGATCTTGATTCTGCAGGGGGAACACGGCGACGAGTCGTGGGCCACGGTAAGCAGCGACGAACGATACGGTCGCTGCGTCGCAGCGCTTCGACGACAGGTAGGCCCGGTACCAACAGGGAAAGTGCGGAAATCGCGCATCCGGCATGGACCGTGCGAGCCCGTCCCAGGCGGGTGCGAGCTGTTCGAGCCCCGCCTCTCCTGGATAGGAACGGAAGAGCAGGCAGACTGTCGCGGGAGATGTCTGAGTCTGAGCTGCCAAGGGCGTCTTCAATGGGCGTTACACGAACTGCAGGACGGCGCGTGCCCAGAGCTTCATTGCCATAAAGGACAGCACACCGTGCGTCTCGCGGAATCGCTCGTGAATCCGGCGGTACGAAACCTGCAGACGTTCGTCATTCGGCGCGAGCGAACGCATCAAGGATGGTGCGCCAGTCCGATAACGGACGACGGTCCGATCCAGGAAAATATACCCCGACGCATGCGCGACACGCGCCCAGAGATCCGTATCTTCGCAGATCGGAATCGCCGCATCGTAGCCGCCGACCGCCAGAAAGGCACTGCGCCGCCCCATGCAGGCAGAATTGACCAAGATCGTCGACAAGAACGTGAGCCTCGCGCTCAATTCCAAGCGGCCCCGCAGGCGTCTGGCGATACGTCGCGCGTCCCCGAAGTACCTGCTCTCTTGACGAAGGAGGCTCTCGTCGTCGCCGAACGGCTCAATTGCACCGAAAGCCATTCCGGCGGACGGCGTGGCATCGAGAGCCGCCCGCATGACGGCGAGCGTCCCGGGCTCGAGGAGATCGTCGTCATCGAGAAAGTACAGGTAGCGACCGTTAGCAAGTCTTGCACCGTCGTTGCGCACGAGCGCCGGGCGGCCGAGGGAAGGCTCGGGTCGCCTGATGTAGCGAACACGAGGGTCCGCGATCGACGCCATGACATCCCGCGCCGTCGCCGCCACACTGTCGTCGACGACGATAATTTCGAGGGTGACCCCGTCTTGCTTGCGGACGCTGTCGATCGCCTCGAGCAGTGGCCGTGGCCGATCGCAAGTCGGAATGATCACCGATATCTCGATGGAATCCAAGGATGGCCCGTCCATCACGAATAGGGGAGAAGCGCCGCGCGTTCGGCGCTGCGGGGTCAGCAAAAGATCAGGCAAAGCAATCACGCTCGATTTGCTATCAACCGATAGTAAAACAAAAGGCGCCGGCAAATACAAAAAGCCCCGGCCATTCAATGCTGGCGGGTCTCGTAGACTGGTCGGCTCGCGTGGAATACTAGAAAGCTCCTCGCCGTGGTGAGCCCTTAAGGTCGGCGGTCAGCCGGCGCCGGGGGACCTTTGCGGAGGCGTACCGGAGGTCCGATTTGCCAGCCGAGCCACCCGGCCCCTGAGCTTGGGTTCAACATAAGGCTGGATACCTGCAACGGCGATTGGGCAGGCTTGGACCGAACGGGCGTTTGAAGTTCCTATCTGCACCCATTGAGTGGCCGAGGCAGATCTCGAACTGCCTGATGCCATCATTCAGCGGCGACTGCGGCAACACCACCCGACGGCCTTCGCACGAGCCAGCACAGCGGGACCAGCAACATCACCAGCCACCCGGAGAAATAAAAGATATCCAGACTCGATAGCAGGTAGCCCTGCCCGATCACTTGGTGCATCACCATCGCCGCGGCAGAGTCGCCCACGAAGCCTTGGGCATGAAGTTCATTGAGCGTGCTCGAGTAGACCGGGTCGTAGGCCGACAGCTACTCCACGAGGCGCGACTGATGCAACGCCTCGCGCCGGTCCCAGAACGTGGTCGTGAGCGAGGTCGCAAAACTGCCGCTGGTGATGCGCAGAAAGTTGTTGAGACCCGAGGCGGCCGGCACACTCTCGGGCGGTAGGCGATCCAAGGAGATCGTGAGCAGCGCCACGAAGAACATGCCCATTGCGACCCCCTGTACGAGCAGCGGCACCACGAACACCCAGACACTGGCATCCGGCGGGTAGGCCGCCCGCATGAAGTACGACACGGCGAAAATCACGAAGGACACGGCGGCAAATGCCCGCGGGTCGTACTTGCCGATATAACGGCCCACGAAGGGCGCGACCAGCACGGCGGTCACGCCGCTGGGAGCGGCGACCAGACCCGCCCAGGTCGCGGTGTAACCAAGCTGCGTCTGTTGAGAGCGGCATCAGCACGACATTGCCAAAGAACACCGCATAACCCAGGCACAAGGCGAGAGTCCCCAAAGAAAAACTGCGCGACTTGAACACCGT
>Ga0116231_10011425_pt1 | contig 13648 bp, 10 predicted proteins | sample S1TSphgellanicum_2_FD_89695 | JGI IMG/M metagenome (GOLD analysis project Ga0116231, IMG submission 89695) | Host-associated microbial communities from peat moss isolated from Minnesota, USA - S1T2_Fd - Sphagnum magellanicum MG | ecosystem: Host-associated > Plants > Peat moss > Unclassified... | reverse complement strand
ATTGTTTTTTCCTTGATATGAATGTCAAAGAATTCAAACCAAAAATCCATTTGATGAAATTTTAAGTTTTGATTTAGGACCTCTAAAAGTGAATAACAATGCATTGGACATGAGTTAGTTTTGCAAAGGACTATAAAAAGGAGTCATATAATAAAACACATTTGATGAAAAAAAAATTAAGAGGATAAAAACCTATTAATCACATTAAAAAAACACTCATACTTTAAAATATGTGAAATTGTAAAACTTTAAAAATTCAAAAAACTTTCCAAAATTGATTTAGAATTTTAGAACTTCAAAAGTCCTTTGCCACACATAAATGGGGTAAAATGTACATGATGTATTAAGAAAAATTATAGGTTATTATACAATAAAACATAAAAATGTAATAAAAAAATGGTTATGATTTGAAATTATTATCATTTTTAAAGATGAAACACTGAATTTATAAGGAATCAAAACATTTTTTAGAATTCATATTTATTCAAAAATGATGGAAAAAAAACATGTCATGTACTTGGACAACTATAATCATTTATTATGACAAGTTGCAAAAAAAATTGTTCCAAAATTCATTTATATGAAAAAGTTTTTTTGGAAAAAAAAGACATACAATCATTTTTTACAGTAGTCCCATTGATTCATTGTATCCCATTTGCACCCAATTACTTTTTAAAAAAATGCTTTTGGACACTTTGTATTCATTCCACATGTTTCAATAACAATATAAAAAACATCCATTGTTGTATAAACATTTTAAACACTCTCAACATTGATTTAATCTTTAAAAACAAAGCATGTAAAACTAAATTGTTGTTCCCATTGTTGGGGTATGTATTATTATGTTTAGACCCCAATTTGACAAGATGTTAATTTACTTTCAACTTATATTAGTCCATCTTTTGTCATTTAAAAATGTCACAAGCATGTTAATATGTTGAAGCTTCAAAAGGCTCACATGGAGATTGAGAAGCACACTTTGAAATATGTGAAAACCCCCCAATTTTACATTACATAAAATGCCTATGTGTAAAAATTGTCATTGCAAAATTGTCAATGTAAATGCACAACCATGAGCACAATGCTTACCATGTAAATTTGTTTTTTTACACTTACCCTACTTGTCATGTAAATATTTTTTTAACACTTACAATTACATGAGGAAAATGTTAAAAAATTCAATTACATTTACATGGCATGGGGGTAAATGTATATATCCAATACCCTTAATGACTATACATGTTCACAATCCACATTGATTAGTTGTGAGTGTATCCTAAAGTGTAATGTTTTTCTTGCAATGGGCCACTTTGATTGACCCTTCACAAAAAATTTAAAAACTTCTAAAACTTTTACTATCAATAAGGTAGTGTAGAAGTGTTGGCCTTTTGCCCACATATATACAATACAAACTCACACTTTTGAATGAAGAGTATGGAACAAATTGTGGTGTTGTAAGGGAATATCTTGTATGCATGTCGCTCTAGCTCATTGTTTGAGTTGAATTTTCCAATCTTAACGCTATTCATCAACATTTTTGGCCTAAGCTTTTACAAGAGCTTGGGCACCTATCGTGATTCATATTAGTTAGTTTAATTAGTTATGGTGCACTCCTCTTTTCGCTTTTGTGGCAATGGGCCACTTTGATTGGCCCATCAATAAACATTTTTTTTGGCTCATTGGCACCTATATGACATTTTTGGCATGATTTTATTTTATTTTTTTCAAAAAATTACAAGGATTTGCAACTGATTTACACAGTGAATAAATGTAAATCATTTACACTTACATAATTTTACATGGATTAAAATGTATTTACATGGTTTGATACTCACACATCCAAGGTTAGTTATTTACACTCACACACACATGTTGACGAAAAGTCTATACACTTACACAAAGTGTAAATAAGGCCCACTTTAAACGAGGGTTTAGGGTCCAATTTCCTAGGAACCTATTTGGACTGATTTGAAGCAAATTGAATCCTTGAGTTGGAGTGTACCTTTGTCCTTAGCCTGATTCTTGGTTCTCCAAATCAGGAGCTCTCCTTATAGCACTGTTTTTTGGTCCAAACCAATTGATTTTCCCTCCAGAACAGGTGCCATGTAGGTTTAGCCTCAATTTGCCACTTTTTGGTCTTGGTCCCTCATCTAAAGAAGGCCTTGGGACCAATTTAAAGCTTTCGACCAATAAAATTGCTTGAATTCATGGGTCCCTAGACCTTGGACCCTCATCTAAATTCATCCTAAGTTTCAAAATTTCCTTCACACTTACATGGAGTGAGTGTATATTTAAAACCACATTACCTACATGCCCAATAAACATTGGTTGTAATTTTGTTGGTTTGGTATGGACTTTTTGAACATATATCAAAGTACCTTGGCAACTTTGACACACTATTTGTCGAATAATTAATTAACTTGGGCTCTACACTACCACGGATGATTAATAATGAATATTAATTCATCATGTCTGTCTGTGACAGTGATTCCGGACGGTTATTTCACTGCGTTGGTATTTGTAGGGTAGGTAGTAGATACCTACTAGCTTAGGTCACAGAGCCTGCTAAAGACACGGGATCATCCTAGGTACCTACCACCCTACCCTAGACCGAACCAGACAGGGCCTCGGAGGCAATCAGCCCATCTCCCAAGAACGATGCCTGGACCATGGACAGTTGTTTGAAAAAAAAAGTTTTTTTAAAAAACCAAAAACATCAACCAAACATTGTTGAAATAACACACCTATGCATTATGCACAGGGTTCACATTAGTAATGAATAATAAAATAAAAACGAGAGACCTAATCACTAAATTAACATCATTTGGGTATCTAACGAAAACAAGATCTCCACTTTCCCTAATTTCACAACCATGACAAAAGCCCTATTTGGTCCTTTTCCCAATACCCCATTGCTAGTGCTCATCATCTCTACATACATTCATTGCCTCTTATACCTGCATTGCTTGTTGTTTCCCTATTTTGCATTCAGGTGTATTGCATTGGACCATAGCACAAAGAGCTTGAGTTATCTTATCAGGTTTGAATTGAGGATCCTGTTTGAAGAAGGTCCATAACAGATGGGAAAGAATTAGGCACCATAAACCCTAAACCTTAGCCACAAGCTCTTTGATGTTGTGTTGCCTCTTGAGTGAGTTCTCTCACCAATCCCTCTGTCTTTTGCATTTTCTACACATTATCATCAATCTTCTGCCTATGCAACCCTAATATTTTGTAGAGGTCTTTTTTTGCTGCTGTTGCTGACGAGTTTGCATTCTTTTTCCTTGACCTCTTGAACTCTCTGTTATGTACTTTGTGCAATGGCAAAGTGCAATGCCTGCAGTTATAGCTAAGCTTCACACTGGCACCTGTGGCTCCAAGATCCACTTTGTTGTTTCTGAGACCCACCATCACAATCCCCTTTATTTGTTTGATGTTGCAGTTGTTGAAACGAATGGGTGTGTACTGGCATCACAATCACCATTGTGTTGGTTGATGCTGCTGCTGCATTTTGCTGAAACAAATGGGTGCTGGCAATCATCACCATTTGTGTGCTTGTTGATGCTGCTACATTGTGCAGAGACAAATGGGTCCTGGCATGCTGGCCCCAAGCACCACCGAGTTGCTACTAGTCATGACGATGTTGAGATTTTGTGCAGGATTTCTTTGATCTCTAACATGCAGAAGCAACCAAGGAAAAACTAGCAATGCACAACAGCAAGGCTACCAGGTACACTCATTAACAAACAACAGTAGTTCTATATACTCGAGTAGTGTAGTGAGGCTCTTCGTGGCAACAGAGTTGCCATGTGCCCAGGATTCTCCCTTCCACAGTCCTCTTTCGGAGTCTTGGCATGCATCCCAATTATTGATCACTTCAGAAAGGATAGTGGGTTGTTGAGAGAATTCCATACTCATAAATCTTGGGGTGAGCTGCAGCAACAGTGCATCAGATTTAAAAAGCTCTTTCGTAAAAACCTCAAGGAGACTAGGCATTGGATCACCAGTGTTCACAACATTTGCACTGTTTGCCCAAGAAGCTCTGGATTCTTGGACTTTGTAAAAACAAGTCTTTGAATTCCAATGAAAATGGGAAACATTTGGAGTTTTGGAATTTTGTTTGCAAAAACTCCAACATTTCTAAAAACTTCAAAACTACTCTGAATGGAATAGAAGTGTCTTTTTATATTCATGTCTTTGCAAAGCTTTTTTTTTTCTCAACACCATAATCATAAATAATGAAAATGATGAGCATATTCTCAATACCTTGTGCACCCATTTGCACTGCATTTCTTGTCAATTGAGTTTAAATTGAATTCAATTGAATTCAATTTGATTCAATTCAAGTTCCATGCAATGCCATTTTTCATGTTTTTATTTGAATGAAACTTAATTTTCACAAAATGAACTAAATTTTTTTCATCACTTCATTGCCATTGCTAGTGTGCTGCAGTGCGGAGCCCAGAGTAATATTATTAGTGTCAAAGCTGCCAAGGTACTACTAGGGTACCAGCTGGTCCTGGTATTGGGTCCAAGAGTGGATTTTTGGCTCACATGAGGCAGGTATATATCCCGGGTATTGAAACCGATATAAGATGTAAAAACTGGTATTATATACATATCACCTCAGGTACCTAGTCCTTACCAAGCTGGTACTGGTATCAGGCGGGTATTTCCTTAAGCCATACCAGTCCGGGTAGGGTCCTTGCTACCAGTATTGATAGCCCAGGAGCACACCTACACATATTCCAGACCAACACTGGTTTGTAACCAGTCTTCATAAAGATGCACTCATCAGGCACATGTGCAGGTGAGAGATACCACTACCAAGTCTCTGCACAGAATAGATCTTTTGAGGACTGTCCAATGAATCACTTGAGAATGCGGCAACTCCTTTTCATACTATGACAAAAAAAAAAGTATTAAAACAAAATCACCAGTTGCAGATTTTCTTACACTCTGGAGAGAGAGAGAGAGAGAGAGAGAGAGAGAAATCCAACATCCTCTGCAGTTCCACCACCACCACCGCAAGTTGCTCATTTTTCTGCCATTGCCAGAATGTCAATTGAATCCAACGTCCTCTGCAGCTCCATCCACCACAAGTTGCCTCTCATGTCTGCCATGGCCAGAATGTCAAATCAAAACGTCAGTGGGTTTGGCAATAAATCACACAAGACAAAAAATAAAATAAAATGCGCTACATGAACAGGAAACACTTTTGCTTACAAGAGACACAAAAAACACAATGTTATACTTTGCTGGAACAACAAATACATGAAGGAAACACACAACTGTGAAATCAAAGAATTCAAGGCACAACTTGAACCTGGAACAGGATGTCCTGGAAAAAGGAAAAGGAAAAATGGATACAAAGATCAAAGCTTCATGATTACACCCAAAACAGGCAGGTTTGCACAATTGGGTTATGTTTCTATACAGAACATTTTATATACAAGTCCAAAGAAACAAGAGTAAGAAACTGTAGACAACGTAGCCACTAAAGATTTTTTTAAAATTTGGTTTTTCAGGGGTGTTTCTATTGTTTTTCTAGAAATTTAAGGGTTTCAGGTTCAGGCATCTCTAAGTCTATGCTTCCAGCTTATTTGTATCCTCATTTGGCGTTAAAAATCACCTGGGGTACCTTCCTATGTGGGCTTTTTTTTTTTTCCCTCTCCCAGTGACAAGACTTTCTAGACCTTCATAACCAAGGAAGGGGGTGGGGGGTTCGCTGGCTTTTATTTTACAACAACAAATCTTTAAGCTTAAAACCTCTGTTTGACCACTCATTAGAATAGCATCATAGCTGCTGCTTGAGTAAAGTCTCCACGCCAAAATACTGGGGATATTGCACCAATAGATATCAACCCAGGGGTGCTGCCACATCTAACAGTCTACACCAGCACAACATGCCTCCTGACTGATTGGAGGAGATAATTTTTTCCCTACAGATAATACGGCAACCCTGAAATAGAGGCGCCTTCAGTTGTCAGTAAAAGGAGGTTGCATGCCGCTTTTGTTGATGTTGCCGACCTGCGTCATTAGGCCTCCAAGCAAGGCGTACAGGTTGCATATTACAAAGCCGACGAAGCCATGTATGCTGGGAAGAGGCAGTTTCACTGAAGCTTGTGGATGGAGCCTGAGGAAAAGATCTGTTTATTGCTAGTCAGGTGGTACAAACCTCCGACAGGCGGGAAGAAAATTGCAGCCATGCCCAGTTTGCATCTAGCAATCTGCCAGTCAAGATAAACCAACATTAGACCACCACAACATTTTATGGTACATCCTATGCCTTACAAAGAATACTGGTTTTCAAAGCCATGCTGCAGATAAGTGACACTAGACCAGATTATCATATACTTTTATCATTAGATATAACAGCAAGCAGTTTAAACATCAGTTGGCTCTTTGGAAGAAGAATCTCACCTTCACAGAAAGGGAACATAGCGCCTTCCCAAACATCATCTCCTTGCTCTACACCCTCATTGTCTTCACTCTTGCTATGTGCACCAACACTCTCAGCATCATCAATGGCTCCATTCAGATCTTCATGTGCTGGGCTCCCATCAAGGGTCCCCTCACTCACAACACCACTACTTCCTTGGTGCCCGTCATGATTGTAGAGGAATGCAGATTCAACTTCTGGGTTTGTATTTGACTTGGAAGTTGAACTGCTGCCAGAGTGCAGCCCAAGTGACAGTCCCCCATTCCCCACAGACTGCACTCCAGAAACTTTGGCTGTTGACCTTGTGTCCCATGGAGATTTTACATTTCTTTCTGCTCCCAGGTCTAAGTGCTCAATCCCCTGAGTTTCTTGCAGTCCTAAATCCCCAAACACTTGGTTGGTGACAACCATGGATTCAGTATCTCCTATTGGTGCAGGAATATGTGTCACTGCATGGTTCAGCTGCCCATCAATAGAAATATCTGAGGAAATTGGTCCTGAACCATTCCTTTTCAGGCCCTCGAATCTGGTGTTGTTACCATCCCTGCCTCTGTTGGTTGATCTACCTGGGCTAGTGCACCCAGTAGTTTGATCAGATTTGGCATACCCAGAGAGCATTCCTACATCCCTTCGATGGGGCATTGAAATATAGATGGGGGGGGATCCATTGGCAATCCCTCCACCCTCCAAATTGCCTGCTTGACTTCCAAAACTAACCTGAAAGAATTCCGCTGTCCCATCCTTTGGGCTTGATAGAATTCCCTGAGATGATCCTGGCCTCCCCATAGATGGTGGGTCTAAACACCGCTGGGCTCGATGGAAATAGGATGGAGAAGATCCTTCAAATGATGATGGATGGTTGCTCGTTACAACAATGTCTGGGGCTTCTGCACGCCATCCACCAAAGATGTATGTTTCATGCAGCTATGTGAGTTGAATGATGATAGATCATGACCAACCATGATGTAAGAGTACTCTACACCCCATAATTTGACCATTTCATTCAAATTCACAAAACCTGCTGTAAGGGGCTAAGAAGAGAAACCTTGATATGCATGGTGAAACCCATTCATGGCTACAGGGACATCTTCAGAAGCTAAGCTACTGCAGCTGCTAGTGCTCTTGATCTGCATGGGCCTTAAGCCTCCATTTATGAACCCATCTTGCAAGCCCTCATCCCCAAGCAGCTGCTCATGAACCCCTGACACTCCAGGCAAAGCCTCAGAGACCATAACATCCCTGCAGAAGGGGGAGAGAGTCACGTCTTGAGATTGGCAATACACCAAATATGCATGCAAACTCCATCTAATAGCCAATGAACCAAGTTGTGATCACACATGCTCCCATCCACAGCTTTGCATGGACAAGCCAATTCCCTGAGAAATAGGGGTTCAGAGGGAGCTGTACCGAGCACCCTGAACTTGGGTGAAGTTCTGAAGCCTTTTGATGACAGGGACCAAATCCTTCCTCCGTACTTCAACCACACGAGTGGGAATATTCTCTATCTCTGTCTCAGCAGCACCATCTCCATGTAAGCCATCATCACCCTCAGCTTCATTGGGGACCCCCGACAGCATCACGTGGAAGTATATCTGACATAAGCCCCATAGACTGGTCAGGCAAGGTAGACAGCCATCTCAGATAACAAAGCACCATGTTATGCAGCAACAGGCATCCCTTGAAGAGACCAAAATGCACTACATCAATTACACCTTCAGTTTATAGACTGCAAAGTATGCTCCACTGCCATTTACAGAAGTTCAAGGCCAAAAACTGAAACATAGAACCAGGGGAAAGAAAGAGTGGCCAGATATCTGCACACCTTGGCTTTAGCCCAAATTGGCAATGGCCTCGCCTGATGCATCTGGACTTCAGCATTTGACATGAACCAGCACTGCATTTCTTCAATTGTCATACCCTCCTTCCCCAGCATACCAGGAGACCCACCTTGGCTTAACATACCAGATGATTTTGCTTGGCCCCCATGTCCAGCATCCTTGTGGAATGCCCGTTGAGAGTCAATCCTCTCCTCTCGCTCCATCCAGTTAGGCCGACGACACACATCCCATCTTTCAAGAGGCTCAACAACTACCTTCAACTCCTGTGGTAAACCAGGGCTTCCAGGAGCACTCACACCTGCCATCCCTGTCACACCATTAGAGTCTCCTGCTGTTGGATGCAACACATAGCGGAGAAGGTGTCCTGTAGGATAGAGAATCCACAGCTGGTCCTTCAATGTTCCAGTTTCTATCTCTGACTCAACACCTGCTGCACCCCCAGCATGGAAGACAGCAGCAACTGCACCAGCAAGTGCATTAGGGCGTCCTGCTGCTGCCACAGCAGCACTTGTAACTGTTCCTCGCCATCCACTGTTCCCATTCTTTATCCTGCTCACAACATTGAGATTGATGGCAGGGGGAGGGGGAGGCAGAGCCTGCTGGTTAACCCTAGCAGGCCCTGTGCTAGACCACCAAGGGAACGCTGGTGCAGGTATTAATGTAGGCCCAATTAAGCCATCAATGGGAACCGTCCCGTGTGTTTGGGGACCCACTACTCCTCCAAATGGAGATATGGCAAACAAATGGTTGGTCCCTCGTGATGAGCTGACTGCAATCCACTGGCTGTCACCACTAAAACTGATGTCTTGTATTACCTGTTCCATTGACACATAAAAAAAGTAACCAGATTAGACAATTTTAAGCTGCAAAAAGGATAGCATGACAGACCGAGAAGGTGAAAGCATGAACACCACAGTGCTCACCGCATTTGTGACCCCACGGTAGAGTTTATAGAGGTGCACGTAAGATGTGTTGACATCCAAGCCAGCAGTGTTCGCACCGGCAGTGGACGGAGGGGTGAGACGGAAAACATTCAAGTTGTGGCCATAAACAGATGCAGTAACCAGGAGAGTACCACTAGGGTCAAAAGCAAGGGCTGATAGTGGGCTTGAATGTGCCCTGAACTGTGCCACTATGGTCTTGCTCACAAAGTCCCGCACAATCACCTGTAAATCCAGCAACCAAGACCCAATCACCTATGCTGAATCTTTAACAGAACTCAATGCAATTGTACAACTTCACGCTATTATCCTGCAAGTACATAAGATGTCAGTCATGGCAAGCAGAGCCACCAAGGGACCTAAGAGAAACCTGACAAACATGAGTTAATGTCAACCAGGTCTACAGAGAGCAACACTTACAGTGCCAGCATATTCTGGCTCAATGGGTGGGCCACCTTGCCAAGTATTGTGACCATTACTGCTATTCTTCCAGTTGGGGCTGCCAGTAACCGGAGACCCAGTGCCACCATCTGGCATGAGCTCTGAACAATACCGTGATATTGTCTTGTATCCCATGTCCCCAAGAGTCACAACTCCAGCAACTAAATGTTTGCTCGACTCCTTTGCATAATGGGCAACCAGGCTCCCATTCGCTGGTGAGGTTGAAGGGCTTACACCTGGTGATGGTGTCAAATGCTGAGGTGAGATACGCCCTGTAGTAGCCATCAGGGGTTGATTTGCTGCGTAAGCTAGCCAACGAGGCCCCAATGCCATGGCACCATAGCCTGCATGGATGGTGCCAGGCGCTGGTGCTGGTGATGGATATGTGAGTACACTGAAGACATTGTGCAGTGTCCCTGCATCAAAGCAATAAATCTGCACATAGACAAGTAAGTCAACCATTAACACCCTTGGCAACAAAGGAAGAGACTAAAACACCATGGCTGCTGCAATAACTACATTCATTAATATCAACCAGGATTTGAGAGCATGCTGATCAACACCTGCACCAGGAGGAAAATCTGGGTGAGAGAACAATGTGAGGAGCAAGGTTATTATAACAAGCATGTGGAAGCTTTTCTAACCTTTTCTTCAAGATAGGTTCATCAGGGAAAAATGTTTCACAGCTGCTAGAACTAACAACCCAGAGCTCTCTAGCTTTTACAGCAAGAGGGTAATTTTCACCTGACAGGCCCCATCACCCAGATCGATGTAAAGAAAGAGGCCCAGACCATGAAGCAAGAAGAATATACCCTCTTCATTGAGGCAGAAGGGTTCATGGAATGAGAATGGCTCCAAAAGAAGAGGTTGAATAGGAAAAACTTTGAAATCCACTGCAGGGAATGGGGTGTGGCTAGGGTTGGGGTTTGCACTCTCATGTACCTGAGCAACCAAAGCCACTGCTACAACGCGTGGGCTGCATCGCACTGCATATATGCCCGTTCGAAACTTCAGCACATGGACATAAGAATGGTTCTGGAGTGAGTAAAACCGAATAATTGTTGGTACCAAGTTAGAGCCATTGACTCCCAAGGGACTTCCAGCTGCACCCCCGCCATACCCACCTGAGAACCCTCCAGGACTTGGATTGCCTGCAGTATCCCCAGTGACAACCAAGAGCAAAGGGCGTGCTCCCTTGAATCCACCACCTCCATCTGGAGGCTCTGGAACTATTGGCTTTGGCTGTAAGCGCAAAAATGCAACTGGTCCATCCCGGCGGGAAACAAGTTCGTGTACATCACTGGCGTCCTCCACATCCCACACTTGGAATCCATTCAAATAGGTGAGCAACAACACTTGGCAGATCTCACCTGTCTCAAGCTCTAACTTATCAAAATTTGCCCATTGCACCTGGCCATGGGAACAAGACCAGTATTTAGTTAGCTTCAGCTTTGGTGCAACCCAACCCTAAGCTGCAAGCAAGGCCCTCATGGTGTAGTGTATCATGCTTTTTCACATCTTATGCAAAAGTGAGTCATAGACATGTTACAGAAGCAGAGCACAAAAAACCCTAGAAATCCACAGGGAGTTACAAAAACCTTCAAAGTGAAGGCAAACACAGAGCCAGAAAAATTGCTCACTTGTTCACGCTGGCGATCATCTTCATTCAGTGCTCCATTTGAGGCGGCTGAGACTGCAGCCCGGCGCACAGTTGATGCAGCAATGCTGCTTGCATTTGCAGACACACTCCGCAAGTAATTGGAGATGCTGCGGATTGAGGAAGGGAAAAAGCTGCCTCTGCCCCCACGGGGACTACGTGGAAGGAAGTCGGCATCGTTCCTCATCCCACTCACTGCCTGGCTCTATGGATGTTCTTTCCTTTTCTTTGTGCATGCCCAGGCTGCGTGCGTATTGCCCCCACAGTCCTGAAAACAACAAACTAAATCCCCTCAGTAGAAAGCCTGCAACAAATGCCGAGGCCCAGAGCACTCAGGTAGTACAAGGTGCACAATCATAACAAACTCAAAAAGGTTTGCTCAAAATGCAAAAATGAGGGCACCTGGAGATGGCTGACTAGATGTGTTCTTCCATCGCCTTCTTCAGCCGTGTGCAAACTCCATAGCTGGCAAAGAGTTCACAATCTATTCAAAATCAAGGAAAGAGTAGATGCACATTTCTGCAGGTTTTAGTAATTCAGCCTATCAATTTGGTGCAAAAGATGGCCAGCTAAAGAAGAGATCCAGCAGCAAACAAATGATCTCAATCTCGGAGAAAAAAACCAGAGAAAATCAAGAGCCACCAATTGCAGCAGGAAATAAAGAAAAGAGACATAACACTGTGCTGGTATATTCATGCCCTATCTTCTGCCTTCAAAGATTATGCAACAGAACTGGCCCAAAGACAACACCAGGTCTGGTTAGAGCATATAGCATACCCATCCATGTCTTTCAAGCCAAAAGAGAAAAACCACAACTGGCTCGATGATGTCAGAACTATCTACCAAAAACTAAGTTTAAAATACATCCATTTGGAGTCACATTCCATGCTGCAGCACTCAAGCAGGGTTTGCATGAAAGCTATGATGCCAAGACGATGCATCAAATTCCTCCCTGCATAAACAGCATCAACCTGTTTCCTTCCAAGAAGTCCAATCCCAAAACCTAAGAGGCTGGCCACAATCAAGATTGCCAGATGGTGGCAGCAAACAACAAACAAAGAGTCCAAAATTGCACTAATTTCAGACAAGAACAGTTTTTGCAGAGTCCATGTTTTTCCATGTTTCAGATAAACTTTGCCTCTCCTCCCCTAACACAAAGCGGACCCTTGCCATCATAATAATCTAAAGAAACAACAAGAAGTAGTACACACACACACACACACACACACACACACACACATGCACACAAAACGAGATTGCCAAAAACCCTCCCAAATAGTATATTATTTCTGTTTCCAAAAAACAAGGCAAAAAACAGCCGTGCCTCCTCCACTTTACTCCAACAACAGGAGCAGCAAAAGACGAAACCCTCCTCATCCACCAACAGTCATCCCGGCAGCCAACCGGCAACAACGACAGATACGCCACAAAAGAAGGAGAGCGGGGCCCCCAAAAAAAAAAAAAAGGAAAAAAAGAAAGAGCAAACATCCCGCAAACCGCACCGCGCACCGCACTGCACCGCTCCTTTTCCTCTTCATAGGGACGCGCTCAACCAAAGCAAAAACCTCGAAGAAGCCAAGCTAAAACCAAAACAAAGCGAAGATGGAGACAGAGATTGCAGAAACTTACGAGATGAGATGAGAAGCCACCCTTGGGAGATGAAGATACGGATGAAGCTCCGGTAACGATGACAGAGCAAGCGATGATGCGAACCAGAAGGGGGCGCGGGGGCAAGAGATACCGCAACGCAACGGAGGGAAGGGGAGGGGAAGGGACGGAGGGCAGGGAGTGCAAATTGCGTCCGAGACAGGAACAAGAGAAGAAGAAGAAGAATTGAAAGAGGAAAGAGGAAACAAAGAAGGAAAGAAAAGGAACAAACAAAAACATGCAGTGCACGCACACACAAGACACACATGCACCAAATTCCGATGCAAAATAAGCGAAGAAGAAGAAGAAGAAGCAAAGCGTAAGGCAAAGCCAAAGCCAAAGCGAGGCTTCTTCCTCTTCGCTAGTGTTTGTGCTGAGGATGGCGCCCTTGTTACCGCGTTTTTTTTACTTCCTTTACTTGCTTGCTTTGCTTTTTTTTAAGCCTTACTTCACTTTTGTCTTATTATTATTATTTGCTTACTCATCTACTTACTTACTGGACTTGGGTGGGGTGGGGTGGAGTGGGGGACTCGCAGAGGTTTTTTTTTTTTTTTTTTTTTTTTTTTTTTTTTTTTTTTTTTTGTTTTTTTTGGTGGGGGGGTGGGTTTGGGTTTCTTCTTCTTCACTCGATTTAGGGATGGAAGGTAAAAAAAAAACATTTAATCATCCCTAATGTATTTTT
>Ga0116231_10011424_pt1 | contig 13652 bp, 10 predicted proteins | sample S1TSphgellanicum_2_FD_89695 | JGI IMG/M metagenome (GOLD analysis project Ga0116231, IMG submission 89695) | Host-associated microbial communities from peat moss isolated from Minnesota, USA - S1T2_Fd - Sphagnum magellanicum MG | ecosystem: Host-associated > Plants > Peat moss > Unclassified... | reverse complement strand
TTTGCAAATTTGTGCAAGTTTGCAAATTTACAAAATTAAAAAATCTATAAAATTACAAATTAATAATTACAATTTTATAAGTTTACAAATTGCAAGTGCGCATTTGCAAATTTAAGTTTGCAAATATACAAAATCTAAAAGTTGCAAATTAATAATTGCAAATTTACAACTTTACAAATTGCAAACGTGCATTTGCAAGTATGCAAAGTCACCACATTATCAAATTACCAAATATAAAATTATAAAGTTACAAATTGCAAGTGCTCGTTTGTAAATTTCAAATTTATAAATTAAAAGAAATAAAATTGCAAGTACATGTTTGCAAATATACAAAATTACCTTAATTACCATAATAACAAATTAAAAATTAAAAATTTACAATTTGACAAATTGCAAGTTCGCATTTTCAAGTTCACAAGTTTGTACTTGTATGCAAAATTACCAAATTAGCAAATTAACAAAATCACCAAAATTACAAAATTAGAAATTGCAAGTGCATTTTTGTGTATTTACAAGTTTGCACATCCTAAATTTGCATGTTTTCATAATTGCATGTACTACAAAATTATAAGATTATAAAATTATAAACATATAAATTCCAATTTGCAAGGTTTGCAATTTAGAAATTATGAAATTATGAAATTACAAATGAAAAATGAAAAATTGCAACCTGCAAATAACAATGTTTCTAAGTTTACAAGTAATAAAACACATGCAAGTATTACACAAAATTACAAATTGCAAGTTACAAAATTGCAAGTTTACAAGTTTACAAATTTGTGAATTACAAAATAAAATAAAATAAATCACAAGTCACAAATTACAAATTCACAAATTACAATATTACAATTGAATTTTATTATTTTAATTAAAAATTTACAAATTTACAACATGACAATATTACACAATTACAAATTACAAAATTGAAATTTGCAAGTGCACAATTGTAAATTGCAAGTTTTCAAATGTGAAAATCCACATACAAATAATTTTGTAATTTGATAATTTGTGCATGTCACAAATTTTAAAATTCAAAAATTGTAAACTCAAAATTACAAGAGAACATTGCAACTTTGCAAATTTGTAGATTTCCAAGTTACAAATCAACAATCATAAGGTTTCAAGTCCACAATTTGCATGAATTGACCAAAAAACAAGAGGGCATTTTATGGATCCCATGCTTGTATCACAACCCAAACCACAAAATACCAATGCAAATTTAGGGTGCTATATTTGGGTATTGCAACCTATACTTTAAAACCAATCTTTACTTTGCAAACATTTATGTGGGTATTGCATAATTTGGTAACTATTTTTTAAAGATTTGATTAGATCAAAACCCAATCCCATAACCCAACACCTAAATACAAAAATGATACATCAAGTGCAAGAAACATGTAACTCAATATATGATTATTGAACTAAACGCAAGTATTACATTTTCTTCACAAAAAACCATTCCCTTTTTTATGAAGCTATATACAAATATTGCATAATTTGGTAAATGGTCCACAAAAATTGACTAGTTGAAAACCCAATCCCAAACTGCAATACCCGAAAATGATATATCAAGTCCAAAAAACATGTAAGTCTGTACCTATTTGATTGTAGACCTAAATGCAAGAATTGCATTTTCTTCACAAAAAACAAGTCCCTCTTTTGTAGACCTATATGTGGGTATTGCAAAAATTAACAAATGTTGTGACTTGTTCTTTTGGGACACATGTGCAGGTACATTGCTTTGTGGCAAAAATCCAATCATTATTTTTAATGTTTATACACGGGTATTGCAAATGTGGATAAAATAAACACATATTAGTCACAAATGACAATTACATGGTTCACAAAGCATATGGGTAACAATGCATATGATACACAAAACATAAGCATATGGGTCAATACACATATGATACACAACAATCATTATATTATGTTAATGTTTACGTCATTTACTACTTAATATTTTTTACATACTTGTAAATCGCAAGAGAATCTAATACCAATTATAAAATTGGTTTCTATCTCTTGAAATTAATAAAAAACTTAAATTTGTTCCTAAAATCAAAACATCCACTTTTGAATTGTAGCAAAGTTTTTTTTTAATTAATGTTTCTTTGTTGACTATTTTTTGAATGTTTGATATTTTAACATGTTCTCCAAGTTCCAAATGGATTCCCAACAAGCTTTTAACATCATGCCTTATTGTATCCCATGCACTATTTGCTTTATGTTCAACTATTGCAATATATTTTGCCCAAATACACATGTACAAAAGTTGACAACAATTAATTTATTTTGGTATCATCTAATGTTTTAATTAATTTTTTCAGTGATGAAGAAAGATGACCACATAAATTGAAAAAAAAAAAAAAACTCAAGGGGTGGCATAATGAAATAATACGTTCAAGGTAAACTATATCACATATATAATGTTAATTTAATAAATCTAATTCATCAAAGCCTTTCAAACAACCCATGATTATTCAGTTTTGATTAGACGTATTATATAGCCTTCTTCATCCATAGGCAATGGGCATTAGTCTATTTTTCTAAACCATGTAAATATTTACTTTACGTTGTGCATTTTGTCAATTACACACAAGGGGTTGGGTTGGGTAGTGGTGTTATATATGGAGTAGAAGAAAACACACACCCCTTCCCTGTGGCGCATGCCCTTTGTATAAGTGGAATTGTATATTGGAAATGGTGATAATTTGTCAATTCTTTGCACTAGAAAAAATGTGTTGCAGCCTTAGCCTTGAGCTTACAACCAAGGCAAGGACTTGCAAAGGGGCGAGCCAAAAGTGAAACCCGAGAATTGTTTTCATGCTCCTGGGACTATGGGAGAATGTGAAGGAATGAATCTCCACACTCCCAAATGAGCTCCCACTTTGGGAGTTGGACTTTTGATGGACTCCCAATGGATTCCCGAATCTTCAAAAAAAAAATTAGGGGCTAAAACCCATTAAATTGAAGAATTATTTATATCATTGGAAAGCTCTTGGAACATAGATGTCTAAAATGGGTTCGCATGACCCATTTGGGTACTTAAAACATAAGTTATGGCCCAAAAAAAGGTCAGGAGTCCAAGTGCCAATTTGATTCCTAACCACTAAAAGTCAAGAATCGCCCTAATTTAATTGCATGCAAATGGTGTGCTAGATATTTTTGGAAAGTTTTCGATGAGGGCTACAACTTTTCTTTAAACCTCACTTCAATTGAAGGTTTGCACACAAAGTTATGGGCCTCCAAAGTTGCAAGAATCCCAATTTTGGGAATTTTGAGACTACAACTTGGGAGTCCTGGGACAAAATGACATTTCAATGCTAATCCCATGGCCAGGCATAAAGAATATTATAAAAGGGAAGGTGGTTTCCCCCAAGTCTGGGCCATGGTGGTTCTTGTGAGTCCATGTTTACCCATGGTTCGTCCATGCACCAAAAGTATTTCGATTATGCATTAACCAACTTATTGTTTGGTTTGTGCAGGTTCGTGTGAATAATTGAACCACTTGTCGTTCATCTTAATCCCATCCCAAAGCTCCAACACGCCCGTCTATTCCCAAAGTGCTATGAGCTAGGGAACATGCCCCAACTCCTTCTCCTTCCGTTGTTTTCACCTTTGGACTCACAATTGAATCCATCAAAAAGCTTAAGGGTGTGTCACAATGAGTGCAAAAGGTGAAAAAATGTATGTTATTGACCATCAAATAAGTTGAACATGCTCATTTCATGAAATCCCAAATCCTAAACTTTAAGCCCTACCACCTACTCCATAACAAAGAAAAATGTAAGTGCATAAAAATAAATGTGAGAATGTGGGGAACAATGACATCCAATTCCAATATAAATTCTTGAAGTAATATATTTCACAAAGCCCCAAAACCCTAAACCCTATCAAACCCCAGCCCATAACAAAAAAAATTGCACATACATAAAAGGATCGATGGAGAACATGGGGCGTGATGACATTTTGTTGGTAGTAATTATGGAACAAACCCATTTCATAAAGCCCCAAACCTTAAACCCTATCAAACCTTAGACCATAACAAAGAAAGTTGTAGCTACATAAAAATAAATATGGGAATGTGGGGCACAATGATATATAGTTAGTATCACTCCTTGAACAAAAAACATTTCCTAAAGCCCCAAAACCTATCAAACCCTAGCAATTGACAAAGTTACAAAAGTATATACTGGGAACATGGGAAGTAGTCATCTAGATGCCATTGAATGTTGTCACTTGTTTCATGGAACCCCAAACAATAGACCACTTGCACGACACTTAACAAAAATCTATCTTGTTGTTTGAATGTTTTACATTACTGAGCTTGTAACTATGATCAACTCCTAAATCAAAAAAAAGTTGTTTAAGCTATGTTCAATCTAACAAGTATTTAATGTTCTTAGGATATTGATTTTTTTCACTATTAGGCAAGGTGATTATTGCAAGATTTTGAAATTTGATTTACACGTAAGGTATCAAAAAGAATTTTCAGATTTATGGGACCAACTAGGTATCAATTTGTTTGAATGGCTCCCACACTAAGATATTAATAATTTTTTTGTATGGATTAATAATTGTCAAATATGCATAAGGGTTGGTTTTTGCAATAACATGTTTAAAGCTAGATTCAACATGATTTTACATATAGACCTTTATCTCATAATGAAAGCTTGGAGTGAATATGGCAACCATTAAAGGCCAAAAGGCATTAATCCAAGTGATCAATCAATCTATGTCCATCCATTGACCAAAGACACATGTCGTTGAAAGCTAAGAGGGAGCAATTTCACATAGAAATGAATGAACAAGATGGTATAAAGTTTCCAGGAAAAAGACAAAAAAAACAATTACCCCCAAATGGATGGAAGAGTTACTGGTATAAATCTATTTTGTTGTTCATGTTTTTCATTTAACATTTTGATGATATTTAGTTAAAATAAATCTTTCTTATTGTTCATGTATTTCATCTAACATCTCGATGATATTTATTTAATATAAATTTTCTTTAAACCTCACTCCATTTTTTCTTGAATTTACATTTGAAAATGAAAATATTTAACTTGTTCCCATTGTTTTTCAAATCACATTTGAAAATTCACCCCCAAAAAAATTGTTGGGACTCTTGCTCAAAGGTTTATTTTGCTGAATATCTTCCTTGAACTTTTTGACATTAAATAATGATATATCGTCCTATTAATTATGTTCAAAGGATTTTTAAAAAAATCCACATTCATCATATGATGGGTAGCCAAAAATATAGAACATAATCTTTATAATATTTATACAACTCTAGGATGTTTTTTCCAAATAATTTTCTTCTATCGATAATTGTTCCATCTTCCAACCCACTATTTGGGTAAAGAAAATGGAAGATGAAAATGCAAAACAGGAACATGCGTCAAGTTCTAGGGTTAGGTTGAAGCTTATTTATCAATTAATTTATCAAAAATTTTGGCCATAGAAATTGGGAAAAATCGTATAATTTATATTGAATCACATTGAATAGAATGAAAAGACCCTTTAAGAAAATGATGAAAATTACATATTTGTAATAAAATATGATATTAAACAACACATATCTATATAAATTAGTAATCATGAAATCTACATAATGTTAATAGTTTATATAATGTTTTAGAATGTTTTACATAATATTATATTTTAATAAAATAAATTAAAAAATTATAAATTAATATGATACAACATTTATTGATTCAATATGTGTTTAAAGGGTGAGGATATATAGTTTTTTATTTTTTTTAATTATAAAAAATTGAATATCCTCCCAAAAAACCTTTTCAATGTTAAATAGGTTTATTTATAAATCATTTAAAAAAACACTTTCTTGAAAAAATCATTATTGTTCAAATGTATTAAAATATAATGACAATTCAAATGCATTTTGGGTCAAATCACTTTAGATTATTTTCTTGGAAAATTTATACATTTGTGTTAATATCACTTTTTAGGGGCTTTTAGCAAGTACCAACTAACTTGCCAAGAAACAATAGAAAAAACATATGCCAAATTGTGACTTTCATGACTAGGACATTAAACAATTATGTCTTGTTTATAGTCATTTTTTACCAAGGGCATGGACAAGGTTAATCATGAATACAACTATATGACCATGAATAGTTAAATATAACAATTTTTAGTCATTTACATGATTACAAGAATAAAATTATGACTTCATGACTACTTAAGAATATGACTATAGCATAAGGTCATGCCCTAACAATATGTAATTAAGTCAAACAACATATTTAATAAATGTTTTTGGGTATCCTTAATAGGTATCCTTTAGTATTAAATGTTTTTGGGCATCTTTAATGAATATGTTTTCATTAATAAAACATTCAACGAGTTCATCTACTCCTTTGCAATATCAACACAATAAAATATTATATCAGTAGTTGTGAGTATGAGCATGCACCTTATAGTACTTTATGGTCCACCTTGTTGTCTAGTTCCATGAATAGATTCATTCCTAGATTCATATTTAAGAAATGTATAAAATGAAAAAAATCGATTCTTATTAATTGTTTACATAGACCAAATCCCATCTTGTTAACAAGGTTTATAATTCCAAAAATAATTCTACCAACCAACAAACAATGATCATCTACAACCTTCAAAGCCATATTTTGGGATTCAAAATAAGATATATGTTCACAATGGGAATGATGAACTCCACAAGGAAAGAAGGAATTTTGAAAAGTGATGGCCAAATATGTGGATAAAATTTATCAATAACCCTTTATTGAGTGAACCATCATGATCCTAACAAACTACCGCAATGGTAAATAGCTAAATGGATGAATAGAACATGGTGTAGAAGTTAAAGTAAAATACAATGTACAAGGATGTTGGTACAATCAAGCACCAACATTGTGTTAGTGAGAGTGTAAAAACTAATTTTTCATCATCATGAGGTGGCCATAACACAAGTTCTTCAATGTTGTCATAATCAAGTTTGCCATGTTAGAGCCCAAGAATGCAATTGGTGTTGTTGATTTCAGCATTTTCCATAATCTCCTTGTTCTCCCACGCATAGCAACTTTCCCTTCATTGGAAACACTCCATACATATTGCACCCAACAAAATTAATGCCACTCATCTATCATGAACAGATGAAAAAATGAAACCTTCAATGTCAATATTATCATCCCAAAACATTGATCTATTCATTAAGTTGTTTCTCAAACATCAAAATAGAATAGATTTACAATGAGTGTTTTAACCAAGTCACCCTAGTAAGGATCAAAGTTCACTACTCAGAATCTTTACCACTAGCATCAAATTAACATCTTCACATTTTGGTATTATGCTTATAGAAGTTGCCATAATAGTCCTAAAGTTGCAAACCTTGATTGCATCACATGTAATAATGTTTTAGTAAGAAACACATATCATATGGACAATGGCACACTTTGAAAACTATTTCAATTGAGAAGGCAAGGAAACAACACAAAATGATGAACTAAGAAAAAGCCAAACCTAAGTCAATGACAGAAAGACCAAACCATTGCTGGCTACAAATTAGAAACTTAGCAAAATTTTAACTATGGGTTCACAAACTAGAAAAGTAATCTCACAAGTATTAATATGTTCTCCATACTTACAATTAAAGCTAACGTGAAAAATAACCCCTATAATATCTAGATAAATAGGGGAAAAGTGATAGTTTCCATTGCAAAGAAACATTGAAAAACTCTTAAATCCAGTACTAAAAGTTAAAAGTACCAACTCAATGAATTCCATGTATTATACCACATGATGAAAGGTGGCTATGAACTCATGAAGTATATGCCACCTTTTTGTTAAAGTTGGATTAAGTTTGATTTGCATGACCTCAACCAACAACATTCAACATAAAGTAGGTTAAATAAAGAGAAGAAGCTACATGGGACTCTACAAACTCTAGGAATGAAATATGAATTACCTTCTATCCAATTTTGCCTTCTCCCTCCCCTGATGTTAATGCACCAAATCTCACTAATGGTAAAATTATAATAAACAAAAATAATAACAATTAATGGTCAAGTCAATTGAAATATGTATTTTAGTAGTAATAATAGACAATATGATGCACCACCACCTACAAACATTGATTTGTCGATGCTTTCACAGTTTTAGGGTAATATAATATTCACATAACAACAAGCTAAAAGAAATATACGTTCCTCAACAACATAGCATAAATCAAAAAATAAATAGACAAATTATCAAGGTTATAAAAATGGATGGTGGAGTTAGTTGTTACCACCACCCTTTTTCAAATAGTTGTTATTAACACAAAATTAAAACAAAATCAAATGCAACAAGATTGGACAGACCATAGAAACCCATGCACTAATTTTTGTTAAATTTGTTCTATCAAAAGTTGTAGCCTTAGGGGTGATGATGAGGATGGTGCACAAACCATCAAATGGATCCATTTGAATTTGCAAACTTTTGCAACTATAGACTATCCACTAGTGATTAGAGTAAATGGCTTGTGGTCCCCTTCATCAACTCTCAAGACTTTAGCATGTTCATCCATGGCAGGAACATAATACTAGTCATTCCCTAGATAGTGTGCATCTAAAGAACATGATGCTTCTACATCACCCCTTATTTAATCAATGTGACCAAAAGCTAGTTGGTGAACACAAACCTAGTGCAAATATGGTGGAACTTTAAACCCATAAAATAGCACAATGCACAAGATCATAGTGCACATAATCTTATATAGTGCGCAAAGTCCTAGAGCAAAGGTTTGTAGTTCAAAAACCCTAAATTTGCAATGTTAGGCTAATGCACAAAATCCCAAGGCATATCTTGGATGTCCAAAATCCTAGAGCATTATATTGCAATCACCAAAGCCAGTGCAAGCAAAGAGGTGCACTACATTAAATTTCCAAGCAATGAATAAAATCCAAGGCACTAGGCAAACATCACAACCATTTATGTGTTGCATAATAATAATGTGCACATTTAACTCATTACACCCATTCTAAATGCTCCACATGCTAATGGATAGATTTTTGTCCATTACAAACCAAACCCTTGTGCCGATTAATTAAGGGGCAAAGAGTGTTTTCTTGAACCAGTATTGCACCCTCCACTAGTACTCTTGTTAATGCAATGGAACCAACAACTACTGAAGAATGTGGACTACTTGTGTTGTATCTTGAGGCCCACCAACCAAATCCCTAGCAACATATATTGTATGGTAGATTAATGTTAACACTAACCTTTGGAACATATATTTTGCGATCATGGTCAACTAGCTAGTATCATGGGAACTAGTTGTTTAATTTCTCTAGTACAACAAACTAAAGAATAATTGTTTGCCCCATGGCATATTGTTAAGTCCTTAAGGGAAGTAATGCTTCTATGAATACCACAACTTTGGAAGTTTTAGGGATACAATAAATCCCTTAAGTTTTTTGACATTGGATAAGGTGGGGAGATCATCACTACAAATGTAATCAAAGCAAGGGGGAGCACATGATTGTAGCCAACTTACTTGTTGAAGTTGTATGCTAGGTATGCCCACCATGTGACACAAATTGTGGATAACTAACAATGGAATCAAACCCACTACACAAAAATCAGTTTTCATTAGTGGAAGTGTTATATAGTTTATTTATGAACACATATTTCCAATGTTTTTGCTTCTAGTTGCTGAATTGTTTAGTTGCTTTAATTCCATTCGATGAGGCTATTGATACGGGGAAAAAACAACTTTATCCAAATTCGATCCCCAAAATCAATTTACTTGTAGTCACCCCAAGGTTCCAATTGATGACACTACTCGTAGAGAAAAAAAATGGATTTGTCCAAATTTAATTACTAAGTTGCATTACTTCCAGTTGCCCCCTTCCAATCAATGACACCACCTAAAGAAAAAAATGTCTTTGTCCAAGTCTAGTTGCCTTATCGTTTGACTTATAGTCATTCCCACCCTATTCAAATCCGGTCGTTCCATGCCTTGTTAATCATTATGTTATAATTTATGCTATTGACCCATGACCAAGTTTTCAAGCAAGTCTACAAGTTTGCAAGTTTGCAAAATCAAAATGTTGACAAATTACAAAGTAAAAATAAAAAATTTACAATTTGACAAATTGCAAGTGCATGTTTGCAAGTTCATGAGTTTGCAAGTATGCAAAATTACAAAATTACCAAATTACCAATTACAAAATATGAAATTACAAAGTTACAAATTGCAAGATTAGAAGTTTATAAATTGCATGTGCACGTTTGTAAATTTCAAATTTATAAAATTCAATGCTTCTCAATTTAAAATAATATAAAAACCAAAATTGCAAATACATGTTTGCAAATATGCAAAATTATGAAAACTACAAATTGCAAGTGCATTTTTGCATATTTACAAGTTTGCATGTGCTAAATTTGCATGTTTTCATACTTGCTACCAACCCATGACCAAGTTTGCAAGTTTACAAGTTTGCAAGTTTGCAAAATTTAAAAAATTATAGATTACAAAGTAATCATTACAACTTTACAATTTCACAAATTACAAGTGCATGTTTGCAAGTTCACAAGTTCCCAAGTTTGTAAAATTAAAAAAGTTACAAATTACAAATTAATAATTACAATTTTACAATTTCACAAATTGCAAGTGCATGTTTGCAAGTTCACAAGTTTGCAAGTATGCAAATTTGCAAGTTTACAAGTATGTATGTTTACAAATTTTAAAAAATTACAAATTACAAATTAATAATTACAATTTTATAATTTCACAAATTGTAAGTGCATGTTTGCAAGTTCACAAGTTTGCAATTTTACAAGTTTGCAAGTAACAAAATAAATAAAAATAAAAATCACAAATCACAAATCATACATTACAAAGTTACAAATTTACAAATTACAATATTGAAATTTTTTTATATTTTTAAAATTTTTAATTCTAGGAAATTACAACATGACAGTATTACAAATTACAAAGTTAAATTTGCAAATGCACATTTGTAAATTTTCAAATTTTCAAATGTGAAAATCTACATACAAATAATTTGTAATTTGGTAATTTGTGCACAATAGAAATTAAAATTTTCAAATTTGTAAATGTCAAATTACAAAATAACAACTTCACAACTTTGCAAAATAAACTTCCAAGTTACAAATCAACAACCATAAACTTTCAAGTGCACAATTTGCACAAACTGACCAAAAAATCAATGGACATTTTATGGATCCCATGTGTGTATTGCAACCTAAACCACAAAAGACCAGTGCATATTTAGGGTGCCCTATTCGAGTATTGCACCTCTAACCTAAAACCAATCCTTATTTTGCAAACCTTTATGCAGGTATTACATAATTTGGTAAATGTTCTTCAAAGATTTGACTAGTTCAAGACCCAATCCCAAAATGTAGTATCTGAATATGAAAATGATATATCAAGTGCAAGAAACATGTAAGTCAATATATGATTTTTGACTTAAACGCAAGTATTACATTTTCTTCATAAAAAACTAGTCCCTTTTTGTAGACCTACATGCGGGTATTTCATAATTTGGTATAAACAATGACAAAGCATTGTTGATTAACATCTAGAATCAATATCACCTCTAGCACAATAATGTCCAAAAACATTTTTTGCATTGGATGAAAATATATTGTCTTTAACTTTTGAAAACACTATACACACAAACATCCCAAAATCTCATTGTGTTCTCTTCATTATGTGCCATGGCTTATGGCCATTGCCACTTGTAACAATTGACAAGCAATGACTTTATCATTGTTTTGTTCATTTGTGATTATGAACTCCAAATGGGCATGTAATCCTATGGCACCACTATGCAAACATTCCATAGTTAGTGCCAAGTGAAGATTGAACAACCTTTGCAAATCTCCACCTATTGCTTCTACACCCATTTTGTATGCATGGTCATGCACATTTGCCAAACCCTACATGAGCAAGGTTTTTGGTCAATTGAATGAATTACATATATGTGTGTGTATGTATATGTATACATGACCATATTTTGCTTTCCTTCTAGAATATAAGTAACAAAAAACCATTTCTCATATGGTTTTTTCAAGGAAATTTGTGTTATGAACTTAAATGCGCCTGGTCCAAATCTATTTCCATGTCATTAGTTGCATCTTGTGTAGTACCATCCATTTCACTTACTAACTTGTCATTTGCACCATCATCCATAACAAGTTTGCTTGGTATGCTAGGGGAAGGAATTAAACTACCCAAGAAATAACAATGTAAAATCAACAAAAATGAACATTGAAACAATATCCTCATGAACATTTTCATGATTTATTGCCAATATTATGAATTAACATTGATGTACATACCCATGTTCCTTTTCGTACGACTTGAAAATATGATCTAGAACATGTTCATCGATCTCACGCTCGTTTTCATTATTCTTTCTCACATAGTGCAAGTTCCATGCTCTTACAAATGTGTCGACATCTTCTTGCAAATAAAGTAGAAATACAACAATCATTGACACCTTGTGCCAACTATTTCCCATATTAATGACACCATTTTGCTCCAATAAAGTTAGCATATGCTTGTAGTACCATGCACAATGGGTCCACACATACCTCCAAGAATGTTCAATGCGTTGGTTATGTATAGAAAAACCAAAAAAAAACAATTTGAATACTTCTTGCCTAACATTTTCCATGGCTTCCCACACTAAATTGTGCTCACATGCAAAATCGAACCAAATTCTTAAAGGATGCCCATATTTTGCAATAACTATAAAGTACCTTGCAAAAATTGTTTCCTTTTGTTTGTTCATTGCGACACATGCCCATAACACAAAATGGCTCCCACCATCAATCCCAACATGGATTCTTATACCCCACTTCACCAACTTGTCATATGTTGCACATCGATTTTCAAATCCCTTCAAATCACCATGTTAACCCATGTACACGATACTAATCTACATCCACATTGCATCACATAATGAAATATTTAACAAGATTATGTCCATGGTCATTTCAAGGAATTCTTACAATCCATATGCCAAAGCAACATTGGGTAGTCATTGTATAATTCCTTCAATTTAATCTCCTTACTTCACAATGTGCCATGTATTCTGGTTGTAAACGATGTAGGGAATCTCGAACCATCCTGCTAGGTATTCTATACCCTTTTTAGTGAAGGGTTGCTTGTGCAAAACGAATGCCCCAATTACACCCAGCTCTTGTGAATGGAACACTTTGTGGAATCATTGCATCAAGGTCTTCAGGATATAAGTTATGGTACACCCCACCCCAACCAAGAGACTTCAACTTTCTTCTCAAAACATATCTATTCAAACCAAAGCTTGTTGCAACATCAACAAATTTTTGGTTGTGTAAGTTAAAGCTCCACATGTGCTAATAATTCGTCACCTTTAAGATATTTGTCAAATGTTTGTGTTTGGTCATTATTCAATCCTATTGCTTGATGGTTTGGCATTGCCATATCCTCACATGTGATCTTGTCCAATTCTTGAATACAACGTCACCTCTTTTAATTGATGCAATTCCACTAGAAGAAAAACATGTATTTTCGACTGCTCTTTGCGACTAAATTTTAGTCGTAAGAGACATTTTGCAACTAAAATCCTTTTAGTCGCCTAAGACAAGTCGCATGTGAAAACTAGTCGCAA
>Ga0116231_10011423_pt1 | contig 13652 bp, 13 predicted proteins | sample S1TSphgellanicum_2_FD_89695 | JGI IMG/M metagenome (GOLD analysis project Ga0116231, IMG submission 89695) | Host-associated microbial communities from peat moss isolated from Minnesota, USA - S1T2_Fd - Sphagnum magellanicum MG | ecosystem: Host-associated > Plants > Peat moss > Unclassified... | reverse complement strand
GAGAAGAGCCACGGGTTCCAAAAAAAAGCACCCACCGGGACGTTGAAGTCGCGGTGGGCTGGTATCTGTCGGCGCGGATGTTACGTGAAGGGCGGTTTAACCTGCAACCACGCTGTGAATCACATGATCGTATTCGAAGTAAACGATGAAACCCGGGTAATGCCAGCGCGAGATCGGCGGTTTGCCGACGGGAGGCACCTTGCTGACCGGCGCGCCGAATTGCTGGGCAACCTGGTTCATCGTCATGCCGCGACCCGGCGTCGCGACGCCGGAATCCTTGACGGCGATGCCGCCGTTCGCGGTCGGCACCGTCTCCGCGGCGGCCAGGCCGCTGAGTGCCGAGCACAGCACGAGGCTCATCAGGGCGGCGATTTTTTTGGTCTCTCGGTGCATGCTTCACCTCACGCGCGTTGCCTAAGAATGGACGATTCTAGCATCGCTGCGAAGCCCCGCGACTTGACCGAATTAACACTCTGATTGCATTGATTTTTCCGCAAACCGGCGGCTTGTGGTTTAATCGCGCCGCATGTTCCAGCCCATTCCGGTATTCGTGGGCCTGCGGTATTCGCTGGCGCGCGAGCATGGCTTCTTCGTCTCGTTCATTAGCTGGGTTTCATTGCTCGGCGTCGCCGTGGGCGTGTGGGCCCTGATCACGGTGCTGTCGATCATGAACGGCTTCGAGACCGACCTGCGCACGCGCCTGCTCAGTGTCTCGGCGGACGCCATCGTCACCCGGGGCGGCGACCCGATCGCCGACTGGCAGCGTCTGATGACCGATCTCAAGGGTTCGCCGGGGCTGATCGGGGCCGCGCCCTACCTCGATACCGATGCCATGCTGAGCCGAGCGCCGGCGATGAGCGGTGCGGTCGTGCGCGGCATCGATCCACGACTCGAACCGCGGGTGTCGCAGATCGCGGATTCCTTGCGCGGCGGCAAGCTCGAGGATCTGCAACCCGGCAGCGACCGCATCGTGCTCGGCCAGATCCTCGCCTATGAACTGCAGGCGGCCGTGGGCGATTCGGTGACCGTGATGATCCCGAGCGGCGGGGAGGCCTCGGCCGGGGCCTCGAGCGAACTCGTGCCGCGTCTGCGCGAGTTCGAGGTCGTCGGCATCTTCGACGTCGGCGTCCAGGAACAGGACAGCGCGCTCGCGCTCATCAATCTCGCCGACGCCGAGAGTCTGCGCGGCTTTGCCGGACCCACCGGCATACGTCTCAAGTTCGATGACGTGCTGAACGCGCCGACGCTCTCGCGGCAGATCGCGGCGCGCCTGGCGAAAGGCTTCGAGGTCCGCGACTGGACCCAGGAGAACGCCGCCTATTTTCGCGCGATCAAGATCGAGAAATCCATGACGGGGCTATTGCTCATGCTGATCGTCGCGGTCGCCGTCTTCAACATCGTCGCGACCCTGGTGATGGTCGTCAATGACAAGCGCACCGACATCGCGATCTTGCGCACGCTCGGCTTGAGTCCGCGCGGCGTGCTCGTCGTATTCCTGACCCAGGGTTTGATCATCGGCTGGATCGGCACGGCGGTCGGCGTGGCGCTCGGCGTCGCGACCGCGCTCAATGTCGATGTGATCGTGCCGTTCATCGAGCACTTGTTTCACTTTCACATCATGGATCCGGACGTCTACTATGTCGATGGGATACCGAGCGAGATGCATGGCCGGGACGTGCTGCTGATCGGCCTCGCGGCGCTGCTGCTCACGTTCGTCGCGACGATTTATCCGGCCTTGCGCGCCTTCAAGACGGCGCCGGCCGAAGCCTTGCGGTACGACTGATGGGCACCTGGTACGAGGGCTTCGTCGGGCTTCGCTACCTGCGTCCGGCGCCGCGTCGCGGCTTCGTCTCGCTGATCGCCGGTATCGCGATCTTGGGGTTGGCGCTCGGGGTCGCGGTCCTGATCGTCGTCCTGTCTGTCATGAACGGTTTCGAAGAGGTGCTGCGCACGCGAATTTTGAGCCTCACCGGCCATGCAACCATCTCCGGCCTCGAAGATCGGATCGCGGACTGGCGTCCCGACCTCGTCAAGCTCGGCCACTTCCCGGGCATCGTCGCCGCGGCGCCCTATATCGAGGCGCAGGGCATGCTGGTGCATGGCGCGAGGTCGGCCGGAATCTTGTTGCGCGGCATCCTCCCCGCCGAAGAACAGCGGGTCGTCGATCTCGCGCCGCATTTGCTGAGTGGCCGCCTCGATGAGCTCACTCCCGGCGGCTACAAGATCATACTCGGCAGCGCCCTTGCGACGAGCCTGGGCGCGCATGTCGGCGACCGGGTCATTCTCGTGGTCGCCGAGGGCAACGTTACGCCCGTCGGCATCCTGCCGCGCATGCGCGCCTTTCAGGTCGTCGGCATCTTGTCGGTCGGCATGTACGACTACGATCGTCGCGTCGCGATCGTCGCCATGGCCGACGCGGCGAAAGTGTTGCAGATGGGCGACGACATTACCGGCATGCGCCTCAATCTCACGGACATGTATGCGGCGCCGCGCATCGTGCGAGACGCGGCGATCGCCCTCGGTGGGGGTTTCAATATCGAGGACTGGACCGGCAAGCACGTGAATTTCTTCAAATCGATCGAAATCACGAAGCGAATCCTGTTCGTGATCCTCTCGCTCGTGGTTGCCGTGGCGGCCTTCAATATCGTGTCCACCATGGTCATGGTGGTCAAGGAAAAACGCCGCGACATCGCGATCCTGCGCACCCTCGGCGCCTCCCCGCGCAGCATTCTGCAAGTGTTCGTGGTCCAAGGTACGCTGATCGGCCTGCTCGGCATCGTGATCGGCGTGATCCTCGGTGTCTCGCTCGCGGTCAACCTGCAGCAGCTGGTGCATGGCTTGGAGCGCCTCGTCGGCTTCCAGTTTCTCGACGCCAGCGTGTATTTCATGAGCGATCTGCCCGCGCATGTGCATCTCGCCGACGTCCTGCAGATCTGCGGCATTGCGTTCGTGCTCGCGTGTATGTCGACGCTCTATCCGGCCTGGCGGGCGGCGCGGCTGCTGCCCGCCGAGTCGCTGCGCACCGAATGAACCCAAGAAGACCCCGAGGCGACGAAGGAAAGTTCACCGCGATGACGACAGCGAATGAAATGGTGCTCGAGGGTGCCGGGCTCGTGAAGGAATTCGTGCAGGGCGCGACCCGGTTGCAGGTGCTTGCCGGCGCCTCGATCGAGGTCCGTGCCGGCGAGCGTATTGCGATCGTGGGCGCCTCGGGATCGGGCAAGACGACCCTACTGCAGGTGCTCGGCGGACTCGATTTGCCGACGCTGGGAACGGTGCGCATCGCGGGGGCCGCGATGAACGAACTCGACGACACCGAGCGCGGCCGGCTGCGCAATCGCGCCGTCGGCTTCGTCTATCAGTTTCACCACTTGTTGCCCGAATTCTCCGCGCTCGAGAACGTCGCCATGCCGCTGCTCGTGAGGCGCATGGCGCCGCGGCTCGCTCTGGCCCAAGCCACGGCGATTCTCGCGCGCGTTGGTCTCGCGCAACGCCTCGAGCATCGGCCGGCACAACTGTCCGGTGGCGAGCGCCAGCGAGCCGCCGTGGCGCGCGCGCTCGTGACGCGGCCGCAACTGGTGCTCGCCGATGAGCCGACCGGCAACTTGGACGGCGCGAATGCGAGCCAAGTGTTCGAATTGATGCTCGAGCTGAACCGGGAACTCGGCACGAGCCTCGTGATCGTCACGCACGACGAGCGCCTGGCGGCGCGCCTCGATCGCACCTTGACGCTCATCGACGGGCTATTGGTGGAGCGGGGGACGGCCGCAGCGGCTGCGCCGCCGCCTTAGCAAATAGAGCACGCGGGCGCGCCACAGGCCCTGCGCGAGGAGGTAACCGATCGCCGCCGCGACCGCGCCGAGAAACAGGGCCCCGAGCAGCAGCGGACCCCAGAGTTGGGCGAGGATGCGACCCATGTTGTGGTGGTCGACGTGGCGGATCACCGGCATCAGGTCCCGGCCCATCAACAGCGCACCGACCCAGATGGAACCGACGACCTGCGGCAGCCAGGTGAACGGGTTGCTGACGAACACGGTGGCGAACAGCACCGGCAGGTTAAGGCCGAAAGCCACGCCGATGATCGTGCAGACGATCAGGTGCAGCGGAAACAACGGAGTCGGGGGAATGAAAGCGATGAACAGGCCCAAAGCAAACGCGCGCGTCACACTGCTGCGATGAAAGTTCCAGCAGACCGGTTTCATGACGATCGCCGTGAAGGGCCGGAGAAACCAGAGTCTCTCGAGCGCGTCCCGGTCTGGAGTGATGCGTTTTAGCCAGCGTTGCATGGATTTCTCGAATCGTCCCTATGGTATGCCTGTGCATGCCGGTGGGATAGCCCCGGAAGTGCGCTCCATGAAACGCTCAAGTATCATGCCGGGATACCTCGACTATCAAGGAACCAGTATCTAAATGTGGGAGATTATCCGCGCGGGCGGCGGGTTCATGTGGCCTATTATTTTCTGCTCGGTTGCCGCGGTTGCGATCATTCTGGAGCGCCTCTGGGCCCTGCAGAGCAGCCGCGTGATTCCACGCGATCTCGGCCAAAAGGTCTGGAATTGGATCGAAGCCAACGAACTCAACGACAAGCTGGTCACAGCCCTGCAGCAGAATTCTCCGCTCGGCCAGCTGCTCGCGATCGGTATCGCGAACCGCGACAAGCCCCGCGCGCTGATGGTCGAGCGGCTGCAGGACGGCGGCCGGCACGTGGTTCATGATTTGGAGCGCTTCCTGAACACTCTCGGCACGATCGCGGCGGTCTCGCCGCTGCTCGGTCTGTTGGGCACGGTCGCCGGTATCATCCACGCATTCAATGCGATCACGGCCAACGGCATCGGCGATCCGCGCGTCCTCTCGGGCGGAATCGGCGAGGCTTTGATCACCACGGCCGCGGGCCTGTCGGTTGCGATTCCTTCGCTGATCGCCTACCGCTTCCTGCGCGGCAAGGTCGAGCGTCTCGTGATCCGCATGGAAAAGGAGGCGATGCGGCTGGTCGATGCGCTCGATGAACGCACGCGGCTGCTCGCGGACGCCGGCGCGTGAATCTGCAGCCGCGTCGCCGCGAAGATCCGGAGATCAATCTGATCTCGCTGATCGACGTGTTGCTCGTTCTGTTGATCTTCTTCATGGTCTCGACCACCTTCAATCAGGAGGGCCGCATCAAGGTGCAGCTGCCGCAAGCCAGCGACAGTGCGATACCGAACCCGCTGCACGAGCCCTTGGTCGTGACCGTGACCGCGGAGGGAGCTTATCGCGTCAACGAGCGCACCTTGATCAATTCCAGCCCCGATACGCTGCGCGCGGCGCTGCTCAAGGAGGCCGGCGGCGACCGCGGTCCGATCACGATCCGCGCCGACGGCCGCGCCACGCATCAAGCGGTGATCACGGCCATGGATGTCGCCGGCAAGCTCGGCTTCTCGCAATTGAACATCGCGACGGTGCAAGAAGAGAAGGCGCCGTGAAAGACGGGCGAAAACCCTGGCAAATCTACAAGCGCTTGCTGCGCTACGCTCGCCCCTACGCCGGAGTCTACTTCGTGGGTGTGCTCGGCATGGTGTTGTTCTCGGCGAGCGAGGCCTCGATCGTATGGTTCGTCAAAGACGTCTTCAATGAAAGGTTCATCACGCACAACTCGTACACGATCTGGGCCGTGCCGCTGCTCGTGATCGGGGTGTTCGCGCTGCGCGGGATCGGCGACTTCGTCGGCAATTATTTCCCGAGCTATGTGGGCCGCCAGGTCATCAAGGGGCTGCGACGCGAGGTGTTCGCACATTATCTGCGATTGCCGACGGCGTATCTGGACGCGGAGAAATCGGGTCATCTGCTGTCCAAGCTGACGTTCAACGTCGAAATGGTCGCCAACGCCGCCACGGTCGCCTCGATCGCCTTGATCAAGGAACCGATCACGATCGCCTTGATGATTGCCTGGCTGTTCTATTTGAATTGGCGGCTCGCACTGTTTTGCATCGCGGTCGGTCCCCTGATCGGCTGGCTCATGCAGACGATCAACCGTAGTTTCCGCCGCTACAGCACGCGCATCCAGAACTCGATGGGCGACATCACGCGCGTTGCCAAGGAAGCGATCGACGCGGCTCGTCTGATCAAGATCTTCAATGCCGAGGAGCACCAGGAGGCTCGCTTCGAGCAGGCCAACGAGCAGAATCGCGCCTCGAACATGAAACTCGCGCGCGCGCAATCGCTCAGCAACCCGATCATCCAATTCATCGCTTCGCTGGCGCTCGCGGGCGTGCTCTGGTTCGCGATCGGACAGATTTTCGCGCATCACATGGCGTTCGGGGATTTCTTCGCGTTCCTGGTTGCGGCGCTCGGCGTACCCCCGCCCTTACGGCGGCTCGTCAACGTCACCGGGCCGCTGCAGCAGGGCATCACAGCGGGCGAGAGCGTGTTCGAACTCATGGATCAGCCGGGCGAAGGCGATGGCGGGACGGTGGCGATCAAGCGCGCCCGCGGCGAAATCGAATTTCGTAACGTGTCCTTCGAATACGGAGCAGAGAAGGGCGGTGTCCTGCACGAAGTGAGCTTCCATGCGCGTCCTGGCGAGACCGTAGCCTTCGTCGGACCCTCGGGCAGCGGCAAGACCACGCTGGTGAGCCTGGTGCCGCGCTTCTACGACGTACAGCGCGGCGCGATCCTGCTCGACGGCGTCGACGTGCGCGACTACCGTCGCGCCGACTTGCGCAACCAGATCAGCCTGGTCAGCCAGGATGTGGTGCTGTTCAACGACACGATCCGCAACAACATCGCCTTCAACGCGACCGCAAGGTCCGATGCCGAGGTCGAGGCGGCCGCGCGCGCCGCCAACGTCATGGAGTTCGTCGCCGAGCAGCCGCAGGGCTTCGACACACCGCTGTCCGATCGCGGCAGCAACCTCTCCGGCGGTCAGCGGCAACGCCTGTCGATCGCACGCGCCCTGCTCAAGGATTCACCGATCTTGATTCTCGACGAGGCGACCGCGGCGCTCGACAACGAGTCGGAGCGCCGCGTGCAGGCGGAACTAGCCTTGCTGATGCACGGCCGTACGACGCTCGTGATCGCGCACCGGCTCTCGACGGTGGAGAACGCCGACCGCATCATCGTGCTCGACCGCGGGCGCATCGCCGAGGTCGGCACGCACCGCGAATTACTCGCTCAGGGCGGGCTCTATGCCGCCCTGCACGGCATGAAGTTCAGCGCCTAGGGCCCAGCCGCGTAGGCATGCGCACGGAAGCCTGGCTGAATCGCATCTGGTACGAAGGCCGGCCGCCGCCCTGGTGGCTCAAGTCCCTGTCGGGCCTGTATGCCGCGGGGGCGGCCATGCGGCGCGATCTGTATCGCAGCGGCCTGCGCCGTTCCATACGGCTTGGATGTCCGGTGATCGTGGTCGGCAATCTGTCCGTCGGCGGCACCGGCAAGACGCCGCTGGTGCTCTGGCTGGTAGAACAGCTCGAGCGTCGCGGCTTGCGTCCGGGCGTCGTGACGCGCGGCTTCGGCGGCCGCGTAGACGGTCCTCGGTTGCTCGATTCGACGGCGGATCCGGCGGAGGTGGGCGATGAACCGGTGCTGCTCCTGCGTCGCGGCGGAGCGCCGGTCGCGGTCGGGCGCGACCGGCCCGCCGCCGCGGCCTTGCTGCTCGACGCCGGCTGCCAGCTGATCGTCAGCGACGATGGCTTGCAGCACTATGCGCTGGAGCGCGATTGCGAACTCGTCGTCGTCGACGGCGCGCGCCGATTCGGCAATGGCCGGCTGCTGCCCGCGGGTCCCTTGCGCGAGGCTCCACAGCGTTTGCGCGGCGTCGATGCCCTGATCGTCAACGGCGGCGAGATCGCTGCGGTCACCGGCACCGATGCCGTCACTGGCACCGATGCCGTCACCGGCACCGATGCCGTCACGCGCCGTAGTTCGCTCGAACATACGTTTGCGATGCGGCTCGAGGCGCGTTCGGCCGTCGCGCTGGTGGGTGGCGCGAGCCGGCCCCTCGCCGCCTTCCGCGGCGCTCCCGTGCATGCTCTGGCCGGCATCGGCAATCCGCGCCGGTTCTTCACGATGCTGCGAGACGCGGGTCTCGAGATCATCGAACACCCGTTGGCCGATCATGCGCGCATCGGTGCCGCTGATATTCGCTATCCGGATCAAAATCCCGTGCTGATGACGGAGAAGGATGCCGTAAAATGCGCACGGGTGGCGGACGAACGGCATTGGTACGTACCGATCGACGCGCGATTCGAGCCGCAAGCGGGCGAGGCTCTGCTCGCGATCGTCTTGCGGCGCGCCGGGCTGACAGAGGCGACTGAGGATGAGGTTCAGCGTGGATAAGCGTCTATTGGAATTGCTCGTCTGTCCGATTTGCAAGGCGCCTTTGCGCACCTGCGGAACGGGCGCGTCGCTCGAACTCGTCTGCCGGGCCGATCGACTCGCCTACCCGGTGCGCGAGGGCATCCCCATGATGCTGCCCGACGAGGCGCGCGTCCTCGGCAGCGATGATCCGCTGCTCGCGCGCTGAGCGCGGCGGTGGCGCGGGCAGAAGGGCGGGGATCGCTCGCGATGTTTCAAGTCGTCATACCGGCGCGCTATGCGGCCTCGCGTTTGCCGGGCAAGCCGCTCGCGCCGATCGCCGGTCGTCCCTTGGTCCAGTGGGTCTGGGAGCGCGCCGTCGCCAGCGGCGCCGCCAGCGTCGTGATCGCCACCGACGATGAGCGTGTGCGCAAGGCCGCCGCCGGCTTCGGCGCCGATTGCGTGATGACCGCCGCCGGGCATCCTTCCGGAACCGATCGGGTCGCCGAAGTCGTGCGGGCGCGCGCCTGGGGCGACGATGATATCGTGGTCAACGTCCAAGGCGACGAGCCGCTGATCGATCCCGGACTGATCGCGAGCCTGGCCACGGCGCTCCTCGATCGTCCGGAAATCGACATGGCCACCGCCGTCGCTCCCGTGCAGAGCCTGGCGGAGTTTCGTGATCCGAATTGCGTCAAGGCGCTGCGCGCCCTGGACGGTCGGGCGCTGTATTTCAGCCGTGCGCCGGTGCCGTGGCCGCGCGATGCCCTGGCGGCAGGTGAGCCGGCGCAATTCGCCGGTGCCTGGCGCCACATCGGCATCTACGCCTTCCGCGTTCACAGCCTGTTACGTTTTGCCGCATGGGCTCCGACGCCGCTCGAGACGATCGAGAAACTCGAACAACTGCGCGCCTTGGAGCGCGGCATGAGCATCTACCTCGTGACGCTCGACGTCGTGCCATCGCCCGGAGTCGACACACCGGCGGACCTGGAGCGCGTGAGCGCGGCCGTGATGGCGGCCGCAAAGCCGCGTATACTGACCTAGCGGCGACGTTGCAACGAAAGCGAGGCTTGGATTATGGGCAAACATTTACCGGTTCTGATCGTATGCACGGCCGCCGTGGCCCTGCCGGGCCTCGTGCAAGCCAAGGGCTGTTTGAAAGGGGCCGCCGTCGGTGCGGTCGCCGGACATGTTGCCGGTCATCATGCGGTCGCGGGTGCCGCCGTCGGCTGCGTCGTCGGCCACCATCACGCGAAAGTGAAGGAGCGGGAGGCCCGCGAACAGGCCGCTGCGGCTCAGCAGCCGGCGGCGCCGGCCGCCGCCAGCCGTTGATCCGTACCCCGGGCGCTGGGTGCGGCTGAAGCTGCAGCCCCGCGCTCGAGTTCGCGTTCCTGAAAGAGTCTCAAGATACGATCCAATTCCCGGGGATCTACCGGTTTAGTTAGATAATCATCCATGCCGGCTTCGAGGCAGCGTTGTTTATCGCCTTGCATGGCATGTGCAGTCAGCGCAATGATCATGATGCGTCCGCGGGCACCCTCGTTACCGCGGGCAGACTCGTTTCTGCGGATCTGCTGCGTGGCAGCAAGACCATCGAGTTCCGGCATTTGCACGTCCATGAAAACGAGGTCGAAGGCGTCGCGGGCCACTGCTGCCACGGCGCTGCGTCCGTCGCCGACGACCGCCACGGTATGCCGTCTTTTTTGCAGCAAGCGAGTCATGACGAGCTGATTGACCGGATTGTCCTCAGCTAGGAGGATGCTGAGCGATGCCTGGCCCTCGGCCGAGGCCTTTGCGCTTGGCACCTCGCCGCTGTCCGTCTGCCACTCAGCCGCAGCAATTATTCCGAAGCGAGCCGTGAAGTGAAATTGGCTGCCAACGCCCGGTTCACTGTCAACCCAGATCGTGCCACCGAACATGCCAACCAGCTGGCGGCAGATGGCCAGTCCCAGGCCCGTGCCGCCATAGCGGCGCGTCGTGGAGGAATCGGCTTGCATGAACGGATTGAAGATCGACTGCTGAACATTCATCGCAATGCCGATGCCGGTGTCCGCGATCGTGAATTGCAATTCAGGGGCTGCATCCGCCAAGGAGAGCCGCTGAACCCGGATCGTCACGGCGCCCGCGGGGGTGAACTTGATGGCATTACCGGCCAAATTCAGCAGCACCTGGCGCAGCCGGGTCGGATCGCCGCGAATCCGCTCGGGAACTGCGGGATCGATCTCGTAGCGCAGCTGCAAGCTTTTCCTGCGCGCCTCGAACGCGAGCGTCTTGACCGCTCCCTCGAGGCAGTCGCCGAGGTGGAATGACATCAGATCCAGTTCCAGTTTGTTGGCTTCAATCTTCGAGAAATCCAGGATGTCGTTCACGATCAGCAGCAGACCGTCGGCCGAGCGCCTGATGACTTCGAGATTTTCATGCTGTTCGCAGTCGAGGTCCGTGCCCAGACACAATTCGCTCATGCCGATGATGCCATTCAAGGGTGTGCGAATCTCATGGCTCATATTGGCGAGAAACTCGCTCTTGGCGCGGTTGGCGGATTCGGCCACTTCGCGCGCCCGCACGAGCTCGCAGGTCTGCGCCGCTACCCGTCGGCGCAGCACCGCAACCCAGAGCACCACGAGGCTGATCGAGACGCTCAGCAAGGCGAGAATCGGCAATACATGTTCGAGGCTCCACCAAGGCGCCGCGCGCAGCAGCAGCAGATCGTCGGAGCTGCGCATTTGCACGCGGAAGGAGGCCGGCACTAGTACGTTGCTGCGATACCAACGGGGTTCGCGGGCAACGACCGCGATGCCGGAAATGCGCACGGTGCTGCCCGGCAGGATCTCGGCCGGCGCAGACTGCTCGTCGAGTTGCGCGACGAATGCGGCGTTGCCGGCCTGCAGCGTCAGCTGCAGCGTGGGGCCGGAGGCGACGCTCAGGACCTTGGCATCGATCTCGACGAGCCGATTGTCGAATTTCCGGTCCATGATCTGTTCGGGTCGGGCGGCGACCGGAGCGAGCGAGACCCGCGTGCCGGTGGACTTGATCGTGGCATCGGCCATCACGACACCGTTCTCGCCCAGCATCGGATATCCCGTGATGTCGATGACCGCGCCCGGTACGACGGCGGATGTGACCGCATCGACCCGTACAGCACCGCTGTTATCCTCGACATAGATGGCGCCCGGCACAGCCGCCGTGACGCGACCGCGGATGTGAACGCGCGGGCTCGTGGCGAACTCCCCGGAATATTGCATGAGCTGCGCGATCGACAGGATCGGCATATCCCATCCCGGCATGCCGGCGGCCCGCAGGACGTCGACCTGCTGCAGCGAATTGATGAGCAAGCGATACCCGATCAATTGCAGCTTGGTGTTGTGCTGCGTCGCGAACACGCCGGTCGCGCGGACCTTGGCGTCGCCCAAGGCGCGCAGCGCGGCGAGATCAGCGGGCCGCGCCAACTGCGCCGCCACGGGTCCGAGCGCGGTCATCAAATCAAAATTCAAGGCGGTTTCGGTCGCCGCCTCAATCGGGCCGATTCTTCCCTCGAGCTCCACCCAGTCGCTGTCGTAGGCCCCCGTCGGAGCTATTTCGGCGTCGATCGCTCGGGGTGCCGGCCATGCCCCCGGGCCGAGGCCGGTGATGCGCGTCTGTCCTATGAACGGCGCGTAGCCGCCGCTGCGGGTGATCCCGGTGATGCGCACTTTCTGGCACAGCGCAAAGCGCTCGATGGGGCGGCCGCCGGTGTCCACATAGATGCCGCCGCTCGTCCCGATCACGAAAAAGCCGTTTCCCGAGGGTTCGAGGTAGCTGATGCTCGCCACGAGATCGACGGGGTATCCCGATTTCGCCCCCGCATTCCCCAAAGCATGAATGGCGCCAATGGATGTCAGCACCGGCAATCTTGCATCGTGCGATGCATTCGGCGCCGCGGCGCGAATTTGTTGCACGAAGGCCCGATGCAATTTGGTGGTGCCGAAGTGCAGCACGGGCCAGCCGCTCGCTTCGATCGACTCGCCCGGCGAAAACCGCAGAGCTCCCTGCGTTTCCACCGCCATGGTCATGCCCGCGTCTTGCACGATCAGGACATCATTGGACTCGACGTCGGCCACCGTCGCGCGGATCTTGACGCGGCGCCCGTCCTTAACCCAGCGCTGGTCCAGCACCAGCGCGCGCACCGAAGCCCCCTGCGGTAGTACCTTGGCGGGCGGGTCCACGATCCGAATCTGGCGGACGGATTCGATCAGAACGGCGGGACCGTTGGCGCCCTTATCGGGATCGTAACGCAAGCTGAACACGCCTCGCAGGCGGATCCTCGCATCGACGAGAGACTCCGGATCGAGCGATCCCGCGTCCACGATGTCGACCGGCACGGCTTCCCGGGAGCTGATCTCGAGCTTCAAGGACGACCCCTCGCGATGCGCGGCCCGCACCACGGCCTCGGTCTCGATGAACTGGTTTTCATACGTGGCCGATGCGTCGAAGAAATCATCCATCTGCACTTGCACGGGGCGGGGAAAACCGGGATGTCCCTGAATCTCGAGCGCTGCGAAGGTCAACGCGATCGCATCGAAGCCGTCGCTTGCCATGTTTTGATTGGCGATAACTGCTCTTAAGCGCACGGCATCGCCGGCAACGGGAAGAACCCCGGTTGCCGGAATCGTGAGCGCCACGGCACCGGTGCTGTCTTGCACGTAAGCCACGCGATTGCGAGCATCGATGAACGTCACGATCCCGGCTAGCTCGACGCGACGACCGGCAGGCAGCCGCGCCAGATTGCCGATGGCAACGTCGGCAGTCCTAGCCTCGGTGGAATGGACCGTCGCGAGCACATGCCATGCGAGGATCAGGCCGACGCAAGGCAAGGCTAGCAGAGCGGAAATCCACAGCCAGTTGCGCCACACTCCGATTCGCGCAAGACCCATGCGATCCCACCGCTATGCGAACTTGCTGAAGTTTGACTCCGCCGGTACCTCGGCGAGCGCGGCGCCGCCCGCGGGTTGCCGCATCACGGCCTTTGCGGCGCGTTTCATGGCGGGCTTGCGGACCGCCGCCGGCTGCGATGAACCCACCGGTGCTTCGGTATTCGCCGCGGAGCCATTGCCGCCCGACACTTTGAAGAACGAGATCGCTTCTTGCAGATGATTGGCGTGGCTGCTCATTTGATCGGCGGTCGCCGCGAGTTCCTCGGATGCGGCGGCGTTCTGCTGCGTCGTCAGACTCAGCTGGCTGACCGCCGTATTGATCTGATTGACGCCGGAGGATTGCTCCTGGGAAGCCGACGCAATCTCCTCCACGAGATCCGAGGTCTTCTTGATGTTCGGCACGATCGAGACGAAGAGCGCACCCGCCTTTTCGGCCAGCGCGACGCTGTTCTCCGCCACCGTGCCGATCTCCTG
>Ga0116231_10011421_pt1 | contig 13654 bp, 11 predicted proteins | sample S1TSphgellanicum_2_FD_89695 | JGI IMG/M metagenome (GOLD analysis project Ga0116231, IMG submission 89695) | Host-associated microbial communities from peat moss isolated from Minnesota, USA - S1T2_Fd - Sphagnum magellanicum MG | ecosystem: Host-associated > Plants > Peat moss > Unclassified... | reverse complement strand
ACTACCAATAATGTTTTCTTCACTTGGTGAAGCCTAATCAAATCAACTAGTATGCAAGGGGTGAACAATTTATAATAACTAAGGATGAAGTAGAGTTTTCTAATAGTGAGATAAACGATTATCTTACTCTTGCTCAAATGGTATTTTATGCTAAGAATAATGAACATCCTAGTCAAATGTAGGAAACATAGCAAATGTGTTGGGACACTACAACAATTAAGAGGGGAATAATGTTAAGATATGGAGATAGAGCAATAAGCATATAGGCAAGTCAAAGGCATAGACAAGTCAAGATGATAGAATAGGCAGAACAATGTGACAGAGTAAGCAAATCAGTATGACATTATAAGCAAATCAATATGGCAACATATCATTATGTTAACACAATGTAGTTGATTTGTGGCAAGTCGATTTGCTAGATAGTTAAACAATTATAATTGTTTTGTGGGAAGTATAAAAGATAATTTGACTGACTTGCAGGGAGTTCGAAGGCTTGTTGTTTGGATGTTATTACTGTTATTTTAAGCAAGGAATTAATTAGAAGAGTGATGAGAGGAAGGAAAGGACATAAACATTGTAGAGCTTCATGGTTTATGGGAATATAAAAAATGTCCTTTCTTCCATTCTTAGTGTTTGAGTGTTGTACGTGGAATTAATTAAATGAATCCCTAGCCTTAGTATGGATTGAATGTTGTCATAGTTAATATGTTTACATGGTACTCATTCTAATGGAATAGGACAAGGACCCAGGAATGATATATAAGTAGTTAATTTATTCGTGGAAAATCATAATTAACACCTGCAAAATTATATCATTAACATTAACTTGATCAGAGGTTATGCAAAATGGGAAACCAAATAAGAACTTTGGCTAACAGTTCATAGTGAAGTGAAAGGAGGAAATGAAATTAGGGTGTTTGCACATTATGGTGACCTTATATGGACGTCACAATGGTAATTTTTCCTATATTCCTTAGGTATAAGAAAATAAATAAAATAAGATCCATTTAAATAATAAAAAAAGGACTCACTTATCTAAAGCTATCATAATCAACCTTTCAAAAATGAAAAAATCAAATCAAAATTGTGGATAACCAATAAGTAATGGACTTTTGAATTTTGCCCACATTTTTGTCACACCCCTACAAAACTCATGGATATGGACATTTATTTTACAATGTGTTAATCTTATGTGTTCGAGAATTTGGGACATTGGATGAATTATGTTTGAGAAACTAAAAATTCATTGAATGAATGGAATGTGATTTTAATTTATTATGTTATGGACTTTTTTAAATTCCAAAAATTATAATTATTTTTTAAAAAATTCTAAGCATTTTAAAAATAATTATTTTAAAATAATTTCTTTTGAGATATTTTTTATATGACTTATAACATCATGATTTGAAATTGGAAATGGAAAAAAATGTTATTTTCAATATCATATAAATATTCATATTTTAAGCCAGTTTTCAATTACACTAGAAAATGACTTTGAAAAGGGACTCTGATATGCCGAAATTGTGACACCCTAGTGTGCTTTTGCCCATTAGACTAGACTAATGATGTTATGATTTGGAAACTAGAAAACCATTCACATTTTAATTGGATTTCAGTTGTTTTTTTCCTATTTGTGAGTGACAATGTGGAATCCAACTAGAATGTGTGTTTTAAATGCACAAGGGAAATTAGAAAACCATGCACATTCTAGTTGGATTCCAATTGCCATTTTCTTATTTGTGAATGACAATTTGGAATCCGATCAAAATGTGTGTTTCAAATGCACAAAGGAAACAAAAAAACCATGCACATTTTAATTGGATTCTAGACTATTATTCACACATAGAATTGTGAATTTTTTAATTAAAAAACCATGCACCCTAGAATGTGTGTTATTAGAACACCATTTTGATTATATTTTTTTGTTCCAACATTGATCATCTTCTTATTCTTTTGTTCAAAGGTACTATAATACCATGCAAACATGCAAAAGAACATGATGAGGTCAACCCAAACCTTCTATCATCATGGTTAAGGATTAGGAAATTGCCTCAACAAAAAAAGATGCCCAAGTGGGGTAGCAACACCAAATCCAAAACTGATGCAACAACAATTCAAGAACATAAAGCCTTAGGAAAAGGGGTGGCCCATGAAGTAGATGCATAAAATTAGGATGTTTCCAATCTTGCTTCATCTGATAATTGGGGCATGTAAATAAAAATTGGTATTTCATTTTAATTAGGATTTGTTCTTATACATCAAATTCACAGCCCATATTAGGTTTTGACCCATGTATGGAATACAAAGTACATTTTGTTAGATTGTATTTCTTATGTTTCAATGCCATCTTAATGCCACCTTCCTTTTGTCACATATGTGTCAAAAAGAGGGTGGGGTTTTTCTTTTTTTTTTGCAATACCTAGAAATGGGTTAAACTTGTGAATGTAAAATATGCATGTTAGTTTAGAAATTGAAGATTTTTTGTTTTTTGCATTTATAGTTCATTTAAATTTTGAATCCATTAAAGGGGAAAGAGGGGCTAATGTTTCAAATGAAGCCCATGATGAAGAAATCCCTTTGGAACAAACCTTGTTGTATTATTCTTAGAGGCCCTTCCCCTTCTTCAAATTGCGAAGAAAGGTTTTGAATGGGTTAACTGAAGGTTCCAAATGGTCCTACAAAGTTGGTGGATGTAATGAAATTTATGTCGCAAAATGGTTATTAATTGCCCACTTTAAAAAAGTGCATCAGCTCATCATTGAAATGCAATCATGAAGGGGGCCTTTGATGTCACAACCACACAACAATGAATGATCGCATTCTAAGTGATGCCTAGTTTATTTTGCAATGAAATGAATAAAAGCCATCTATTTGTGCATGAATAAAGGTTGCAATAGAATGGGATCAAAGAAGCTACAAAAGAACATTAGGTTGTGAAAAAATCACCTTTTGGTCAAGTTTGATTTTAAACATTTCATTACAAGTTTTGTGCATATCAAAATGGGGTGTGGAATGCATCCTTCGAAATGCCTTTTCATGAATTGAGAAATATGAGGTTTTTATTGACACAATTACTCCCCCCCTTTTGCAATTATGTTTTCAATTACATCTTGACTAAAACATAATTGGAAGTAACAAAAATAGTTGCAAAGTGTGTTTTGCAACTGAAAAATGTTTTTTGAAACTGTAAACTAAAAAAATTAACAAGTACAAGTTGACAATGACATTCCAGTTGAAAGAATTTACCATGTGTCAACACCACATCAATAGCCATCATTAACCATTTTAATTGCAAATTATCTTACCAATCTAATCACAAGATGTTATCAACTTCCTTCAATTGATGGATGAACTTCATCCATTGACTACATATGACATCTACAAAATATTCAGTTGTAATTTTGACTACATTGCAACTATGTCAATTGAATGTTTAACCAAGATGTGGTGACGTGTGGCACACCCAAAACGTTCCACTGTTGATCATCCATAATAAGAATTAAATCAAAAGGTAAACTATGTTGCAACAATGAAGGTCAATGCATTTGGCCAATGGTGGGATGACACATGTGATGATCTAATTGGGTTTGGGATGAACCAATAGTTAAATGACATGTGATATAACGTAGGTTTATCTATGTATGTGGCACCTAATCATAGGTAACCATTTAATTACCTAGGCAAGGGCTAGGTCTAACCCTAGGCCCATTAGTCTAGACTAACGTTAAATCTAAACCTAAACACCTAAGTTAGGCCTAGACATAAACAACCACTTAGTTTAAGCTAGGGTTAGACTTAGGCATTAGGTTAGGCCTAGACCTAAATCACAAATAAAATCCTATTTCATTTAACTTAACCTTTAAGGTTGAACCTTTTTTATTGGCTCATCCCAATGGCTATCACAATTTCATGTTTACTTTGATTCTCCATCATTTTAATGCACTTGTTTAATATATAGTTTGGAATATTTAAATGGAAGCCAAACAATATGGGATGAACATTTTAGTTGCCACCTTGGGAAGACATGCCTAATAACACACATAGGCCTACAACTAAACATTTCTAGATCTTTTTCATTTCTTGTCCAATTTGAGTGATGTAAAAAGCTACAGGAATGCCAATGTAAGCTCTATGTTATTTCTTTAAGCTCCATAAGCAAAGGAACAACATAGAAGAAACATAAAACATGTCAAAATCAAATAATGTGTTTCTTCAAAAAATGACCCATTATTTTAGAATGTCATATTTTCTTCATTTCTTATTCATTTCATGTGATCTAAAGAGCTATGGGTGCATCAAATTAAGCTTTACATTACTTTTTTAAAATTGAAAGGCAAAGAAAAAGCAAAGAAAACCCACAAAGAAAACAAATGTACTAAATTTTAATGTGTGAATTAGGCCTATGAATAAACACTTACCCCACCTACTTTCAATGCCCATATCTTCTTCAATGGAAAATTGAACTAATTGTTCAAAAGATGAACTTAACCTAGTGACCTCGACAAATTGACCATCCAACTTATCTTGAAAGTATATTAACATCTGGAATTAGAACAAACCAACAACCTTCCAAAGAAATAGATTCTAACAAAGAGATATACATGTAAAAAATTTACTTTAGCCTTGCCACATTGATCACATTGTTCTTATTCTTTTGTAATAAAAGTTTTGGTACATCATTAGTAGTATAAAAGTTCGTGTAACTGCTACTTCCAAAAAAGCTGCCTTTGAATGAGAGGGGAACAAGCCTTTAATATTCTTGCTTATAGTCAACCACAAGTTCCAAGCTTCAAATGCACATAACAACTTAGAAACTCTCTTCACCACCTCCTTGTTCCTAATAACTTCAATGTTTTCACCACTATGCAAACAGAGAGACCTCAACCATAGGACTCTGCATATGGCGATGATGTCAAACATTTTTTGCATAGCTCCTATAAACCTAAAACTAATCACATGCCCATTACATCCGGATTCGTCTTCAAGAACTAATAGAAAAAAAGGAAATTATAAATACCTGATAATGATTTTATTTTAAAACAATTTCCTAACCATTCTTTTAAAATCACCCTAGAATGTTTTTGGTGGGTCCACCCAATCATACTTGCACCCCTCGGACGCAATTCGACTCATTTTGCAACCACTATTGCATGGTGGAACGATGTGTCTTAGTATCGTCAATGGTGGAGTGTTAATAAATCTATGCATGGTAAGTTCTCACGTATTCTTAATTTAATCTATCTATATCCCTATTTCAAGGTTTATGGTCCATTTAAGAATCTGAACTAGTATCGATGCAATGGGCATGAAAAGAAAGTTAGGGTTCTTGAGGTCGTTCCAATGGATTTATTCAACAAGGCTTAGGAGATTGCAATGACAAATCTATCAATTTTGTATAATACAAATCCAATGCTCCTTGTGATTTGTGTTCCGCCCCACCTAGAGAACTCGAACAACAAGGGCTAGATGCATAAGAAGAACAACAAGGGCCGGATGCATAAGAAGAACAACAAGGGCCGGATGCATAAGAAGAACTACAAGAAGATACCTCTATTCCTGCAAGAAGGAAGAAAAAGGGAAAGAAAGCTGCTCGTGGGGCTATTATTAAAGAGGTGAACATGAAAAGGAGTAGTGGTAATTTGTTGATCCCAAGGAGTTCTCAATTTTGAACAGCTAGAAAAAGGAGAATGGTACACAAAGAGTAACATTCCAATGATGTATCAACATGCCCTAATATTTACTTTGCAGAGTTGTTGCAAACACCCCCTGCTAGGAGGGAGGATGATGTTGAAGATGTTGATGATGATGATATTGGTGAAGAGATGGACAAATAAGTTCCTTTCGAAGACTTGAACCAACCTAAAGTTAGATTAAATTACGATTAATGATTTTCTTTGTCAAACATTGTATAATTCTTTTAAACTATGAATACAACTAGATAGGATTCTTGTGTCAATTTTACTTTATAACATTGATTTCATTTAGTGGCTACCATATAATTTTCTATCCTTTTTTCGTATTTTGGTCACTAGATATTTTGCATTTGGTGGCCACTAAATATGTTCACTTGGTAACCACCACATATATTGATCTAGTATTAATTAAAGTTGTGTATTTGGTGGCCACTAGATAGGTCGATCTGGTAGCCCCTAAATAGGTCCATATGGTGGCCATCATCAAATAGGTCGATTTGGTGACCTCCATGTATTTTGATTTAATGGCCGCCATATAGGTCTATGTTTGGTGGCCTCTTTATATTTCAATTTGATGGCCGCCATATAGGTTTATGTTTGGTGGCCTCTTTATATTTCGATTTGATGGCCGCTAGATAGGTCTATGTCTAGTGGCCTCCTTATATTTCGATTTAGTAGCTGCCAAATAGGTCTATATTTGGTGGCTACTTTATATTTTGATCAGGCGGCCACCAAATAAGTCCTTATTTGGTGGTTGCCAAACAATCATGTGGTTGAAGGATTTGAAAAATATAGTGGTCCAAGATGCAAAGATCAAGTCCTTTGTTGTACCCATCGAGATTTATTTTTTGAACTTTTTGATGTCCATTATTTGGTGTCTTATTCCGTCCTCCATTTTTTTTGAAATTGTTTTTACTTTTCAATTACTTTGTTGGGAATTTTTCTTGTTTAGGTACCATTTTCACCCTTTTACTTTCTATTTACAAGTGAAGGTCCCTTTGATGGAGGTTGTGTCTAATGATTTGGGTGAGTACACATTTGAAGACTTAGCCGATTAGGACAAGCCTGGGTCTTATTTTGGCCCTAGTGGAAATTGAAGGACAACCATTCAAATACTTGGACATTTGAATGGGACTGAATTACATTGGAGATAGCATGCCAAAAGGTAGGAGAAACAAAAGAAACCAATGTCATCTCTTTTCCAACCTTCATTGCGTCAAGGTTCTATGTCCCCACCTCAATCCACACCTACGTCTCCCATCCCTCAAGCCATTTGTCCCATTGTGACCATAATCACCCCTTGTGGGATTCGATGGGGTCGAAGATGAAAAACTTCTTGGAGTTTTCCATGAAACTGTCGAGGAAGATAAGGGGCTAGAACTTACTCTCAAAGGTTTCAAATCTCCTCCCATAGATAGAAAGGACATGGAGGTGAATCCTTTGCGTGTGATTTTCGATTAAAAGGTGTCCTTGTTGGGAAGGATTATTTCAAAATTAATCACCTACTGCCTCCGTTGTTTAACTTAGCTCAGAATCACACCTTATTAAGCAAAAACATTCATTTGAGGCTAGGTCTAAAGGAATTCCTCCTAAGGTGTTTTAAAGCAATTTATTGTCTACATATGGACATTTGTTATGTTTAACAAGATGGATACCTACTTGAGAAAAATAACAAAAGAGATAGGTATTGATATTGACCTGCAAAGGATTATTGGGTGAGATCTGTGCAAGATTAACAGGCATTTTTTGTAGTTTCCTTTCAAATGGAACTATAAATGCATCAATCGTCCCACTAATGATAAAACTATTTATCATAAGAACATTTTTTTAAATTTTTCCGTAAGTATCCTAGTATTCACCCTTGGAAATACATTGTTGGTAGACGATACGCCTTAGAAAACTTGCTTGAATCCGCCTTTAATGCCATCTTTGTTGAGTCCTATGAAGACTTGCCAAAAGAGGATAATTATCTCATCAAGACTTGTCTCCTGTACTTAGAGTTTTTTCATTACTCTTGGCTTAGTGTTCCCACCTTTGTGGAACTCTATCCTTTGGCACCATTAGAAGTCTTATAGAAAACGATGTCATATTTTGGACATTGTTTGAAAAATGCAACATGGCTTGTCACACCACTTTCTATAGAAATTGTTCAACATCCCTAATAAGTAGTCCAAATTTTTCTTTTGCTTCTTCGTTCTAATTATTTCTTGGATTTTCTAATTTCATTGATTTATATGGTCCTTGATTTTTAGGGCATTTCCATTTCTTTTTGTTTTTTAAAAAGTTATCGGTGTTCATTTCCTGAGGAGGCAGAAGAAGTGGAGTCACCAAATTCACATGTCATTGTTGAACTAGGCTTGGATGAGATTCCATTGACTTTGGGAATCGATTCCCTAATGCCTTGTTCACCTTCACTGAAGGTGAGTCCATTTCATATGATTTTCAATTCGAACAGAATTCTGATCACCACACGGTTCAATAAAGGCGGATATGGAAAAGTTGCATTCAACACTATCATTCTCTAGCCTAGATTGAAAGAATTTTTAGAGAAATGTCTTATGCAATTCCACGTCTATATTTGGTCTACAACCTAATGTCACAATATTTATAATTATTTGGATCAAATTTGGCACAAAACACGAATATTTATAATGATTCTAGAGTGCTTGATCAGGAGCTTTACATGCAAAATTTGCATTTCTTACCTAATAAACCTGACAAGCCAATTTTCCATAAGAACCTTGATGTTTTCTTTTTTACATTCACGTTGGCAACATGTTGCTTGTAGACGATACACCATACAAAAACATGTTTAATGGCATGTATAATGCCATTTTTTTGGAGTCCTTTAACGACTTTCATGGGGAAGATCGATATTTGTTGGGGTTTGTTTTCCTTTACTTGGAAAATCTTCATTCCTTCGAATATGATGTTCCCACCTTTGTTGAACATAATCCCTTTAGTAAGATTATATGTATTAATTGAAATAATCTAGGACTTTTAAAAATGTTATTTGTGAAATGCAATCATACTTGCCAACCCACATTTTGTAACAATGCAAAATTGAAATTGAAACAAAAATTACTTTATTAATTTCTCATCCTCAAATTTTGCTTGTTTAAATATCTCAAAAATTTCCTTTTGAACAAATTTATTAAAATATTTAATTTTATTGCTTGAGTGTTGCTTGTACTTTTTGTCTTTAAAACATTTGGTTTTGGCCTGGTGGCCCTTGGGTTGAACTTCACATTCATGCGACCATCTAGTGGCTACCTGGTGGGTTAAAACGAAATCAAAGGAGCCACAAGCGTTACTTTACATTAGTCCTGCATGTCCTTTTTCCCCAAAATAATGTTTTCATACAAATGATTTTTTGAATGATTCTTTTTGCAACTTGTTGTGAAAAATGATTAAAATTGCCCCAATGAGTAAAAAAAAAATTCTTAATCATTTTTGAGTAAATACGAATTTGTAAAAATGTACAAATTCCTTGCAGATTTTATGTTTCATCTTGAAAAATGATGATAATTTGAAATCATACCAAAAAATTTTAATTTTTTAAAGCTAAATTTAATGTAATATAAACTACAACTTTGGTTAATACATCATGTACATTATACCCCATTTATATGTGGTTAAACACTTTTGAAATTCTAAATTTTCAAATGTACATACTTTGAATTTTCAAAATTTTAAGATTCCACATTTTGGAAATTGTGAATGTTATTTTAGTGCCTTTAATAGGTTATTATCATTTCATATTTTTACCATCAACTTATTGCTATTATATGAGTCCTTGGAAAGTCTTTTGTAAAAATGTCTTTTTTTAATGACAATTTTTTTTCACTTTCAGAAGTCCTTAATTAAACCAAAACTTAAATTAGATCAAATGGATTTTTATTTGAATTTTTTGACATTCATGTGTGTTAAAAAGGAATAATGTGCCATGATTACCATGGTTTCAAATTGCAAAAACAAAAAAGGTCTTTAGTTTTTTTGATAAAATTTGACATCCGATGCCCTTTGTGGCACTTTTGATCTCATTTTGACCCTGGTGTTCTCCTTCATCTACTTCGTGGCCACCAAGTCATGTTATGTGTGTTTTCAGTCAATGTTATTATTGATTTCCTAGTCAAAATTATGTTTCAATATGTTATATATCAAATTAGTTCTTGTAAATTTTGTGTTGGATCAACATTTCCTACAACAAGGATGGAGGCTTCTACTCATTCTTGAATTTATCTTTGTTCTAACCTTTCTTCTTTTTGGTAGGTGCATGGTGTTTCTTTTTCTAATCCAAAGAGGTGGATTTGGACTTTTTGACTTCGATTGACACAACTTAAAAGCTCCTCATTCTCAATGTTAATAGTGTCCTTTGTTACTTTCCAAAGTGTGCCTTTCTTAAAGGGAATCAAAAAAGACTAAAAAGAATTTAAACATAACTAAGTTGGAAATTCATGCTGGAGTAGAACATTTCCTTTCTCGAACATTTGACCATTTTTACATTGCTATTTGGTCATGTATGTTGTTAAAAGATGTCTTTGAAATTCTACTTTTATTGATGCTCAAAACTCTCATCAATCAATTTGTGTTTGTTAGGGGATGTGAGCAATGCATTGCAACAACGAGTCAATTCTCACGCTAAATTTATTACTATTTGAAGGACTTGGATCAAGTCATTTTGCATGTAGAGGTCTACCTTATGGGGACAGGGAATTATGGGTGTAGAGTGAGGTTGGGTTTAGCTCTTGAATCAATCATTCACATAATCTATTGCAATCTTTTCCCATGTGGCTTCAAAACACACAAACAAGAAGAAAACCATGAACTTGAGAATAGGCATCAATTTTTGAAAACATTGGAAATTGATAGTTTCATTTTTTTGGGGGAAAAAAAAACTAAAGAATTGAAGGTTCTCATTATCAAAGAATATCCCCTTACCAAAACCAAAGGTTATGGTCAAAAGTTAGAACTAGCCAATATTGTTATAAAAAAATGCAAACAAGAACTAAGAAATGAACAAATAATAATTAAGGTGCATCAAAATGGGTGAAAAATGATATTTTTTCTCAATCATGTCGAAAATATAAATAATTTTATAATGTGAGCTGAAAACATTGAAAATTTGTGATTTGCAATATGTAATATATTATAATTACAATGCAATAAGTTTTCAATATTTGCAAATACATGTTTTTTTAATGGGTTGAAAAATAATGCATTGACAACTAATATTAGTGCACCCTTTTAAAAAAAGAAAAATGAAGCATTATTTGGTGTTGAGGTGCCAAATTAATTTGAGTATTACGATATTTTTCAATGATGAAGATATTCTCATAATGTTTCTCACCATTTAACAATGGGACACCAAATTACAATGAGAATTGATATGGCAAAGCTAGGACAAATTAACATGAAGCAACTTGAAGGAAAATGAAGGTCACAAAGCACCTAACATGACATTGTGCATGATGTGGTAGAGAACAGAATTAGGTCACATTTCTCAAGAAAAATCAAATACTCAGTTTTTAACTTTTGGTGTGTAACTGCAGATATCAAAAAATTTAATGCCCTGTTCTAAATGTGTAACCACAATTCTCAATTAATTTAATAATAGAAATAAATAAAATTAAATTAAAATTAAAAAGAAAAAAAAAGAAAAAGAAAAACCCAACTAGAAAAGCACCAGTTCTTCCATCAAACCCAGCAATTCTGTGAAGTTTTTGAGATAACCGGAACCGGCGGTTCTTTAATTCTGAAATTATTCAAATACCCAAAACTGATGATTATTTGATTCTGATTTTTTTCAAATATTCAGATCTGGAATTTTATTTTAAAATCAAGGAATTATGGCCCCGACACAGTTTCTTAACCCACATTTTGAATGGTCAATTTGGATGATTTTGGATTTCTGCTTTAGAATCATCCAAATTAACATAGACTATATGGATTAGGGTCTAAAATACACCAAGACCTTGTGGTTTACCAAATTAGGAAAAGGTTCAATGTATTGATCAATGTTCAAATGCATATTAAGTTTGTGCTTGGGGCACACCAATGAAGGCATTGTTTTATATATATATTGAAAGACTATCAAGTTTACAATTAGATTTATGTCAAACAAATATTTTAAAAACTTGTATATATTTTGTTTTGATATGGTGTGGGTACCCTTAATATATAACTAATGAGACAAAGAAAAAACTAATAAAATTTTAATATGTCCCTATTAAATAGCCATGCAAGAATGCATGAAGAAAGTTTGCTAATCACATCATTAACACTAGATTTGGTTAAATTAAAATCAAGCTAATTTTTGAATTTTCATGTTTTGAAAGGTTGATGTAAGTTTTATCCATTAAAAGAAACATTTTCACATACACATATTAATGGCATGAAAATTTGTGGGTAACTTATTATCATGGTGGACCATGGGATGCATAATTAGTTTGTTGGTTTGATAACCTTGTGGTATTTGAATAAAGAACACAATGGGCATCCAATTCTTGACCCACTTGGAGAATACATTAAAAAAAACTATTAGAACCTTATTTTCTTAGTTATGAACTATTCATGGGCTATAAAATTAATGTATCATTAGTTGATAAAATTAACAAGGTTGGACTTGGACTAATAATGCCTAACTTTGAACACCCCAAAACAATTTTACTTACTTTATCAATGGACAACATAAATAGTTAGCAAATTCCATGGACACTCTTAATGTGCTAAACACCATGCATGAATTGTGGGACAACTATAGGTAGGTGGTTCATTGTTTTAAATTTTAATCATTGGGCCAACCACCTAATGCAAGCAAAAAGAGAATTTTCATGGTATTGGCTTTTCAACCTTCCAAACAGCAAAACACATTGAAAATTATCTAATTATTCTATAGGAACATCAAGCATGAACCTTATAGGTTTCATTTGTGCACAATCGTGCAACATGAAGTTTGCATGTATAACCTCATTGGTAATCCAATAAGGTGAATGACGATTAAGCTATGAAAGACCAATTTTATGTCCAAACCTAGCATGCAATGATTTCATAAATTATGATATTCCATGCATGATGTTGTGAGATTTTATGTTTCCATTACCATTAATTAGAGCCACAATTAATTGTTGTTGTGTTTTAATGTTAAAACCCAATATAATAAAATTTTAATACACGATAAGAATTCTAGACTTCTTACAAAATTGCAAGCATGAATGAATATTTGATCAAAGTGTTTAAATATGTGTTATAACATGAATTTATAAACTTATTAAAGTTAATTTTCATAAGACTTGCTTGTGAGTTGCAATTCTTTTTTTTTTCATTCTTTTTTTCCTCAAATGCACATGTTTTTCATACAGATGTCAATGATTTTTGTTTCGACAATTTTTTGAATTGCATCCAACACAAGAGATTCCATCATCCAAATCCATATTCAAGTCCTATTAGTAAATGAACTTGGACAAACAGGTTTGCTATTTCCTTAGGGAAAATTTAAAAACCTTTCTAAAAGCCCATAAACTCACCACTGTTCATTTTTTAAAAATCATAATAGATAATATTCAAAAAGTTATTTCTAAAGGGTCTTTGAATGCTAGAACCCTAATTTTGGAAGTTTATATGAAAATTTCCTCAAGCTCACTCTTCAAACAAGGTTAGATAAATGTAATTCCAACCAAATGTTGTTTTAAATTTGTTCGACACTACTAATATGAGCTATGATTTTGCACCATAATCTTATTCATGCCTTTCCATGCAATTCCCTCTTTTCCATGTTCCGAATCAAAATCGATCCCATTTAAGGATCCTTTCACATAGTTTAGGTATAGGAGAAGGATCTACATTTAGGCCCTTTGCTCCCCCAAGAAAGGTCACTGTTTTTTTTTTTTTTTGGGGGGGGGGGAAAAAACAGGCCGCTTTTGAATTTAAGGGGGGGGGGGTTGCGGATCAATGGGCCGTTT
>Ga0116231_10011420_pt1 | contig 13654 bp, 11 predicted proteins | sample S1TSphgellanicum_2_FD_89695 | JGI IMG/M metagenome (GOLD analysis project Ga0116231, IMG submission 89695) | Host-associated microbial communities from peat moss isolated from Minnesota, USA - S1T2_Fd - Sphagnum magellanicum MG | ecosystem: Host-associated > Plants > Peat moss > Unclassified... | reverse complement strand
CCGAAGGTGTGGACGGCCAGTCCCCGGCGGGCAATCTCCTGATTGGCCCAAAGCACTCGCGAGCGAAGTTCCGGCAGCAGCATGACAGCTCCTTTGGCAAATCCCGAAGCCGGACAGGGCAGGCTAGAGGACTCTCAGAAATCGTTTACCAGCAGTTTATCAGAGTGTTTCTGCGCGGCCGGCGGCGCAGGATTCTGCCTGAGTTCACGGTGAGCTCAAAGCTGGCATCTATCCCGTCAACAGAGGGATGCGAGTTGGAGAGCGGTTCGAATTCTCACCGCGTCCATTTCTGGTGAGCGTTCACCCAGAGATCAGGCCGGACACCGCTCAGTTCCGCCGCGCACGGTCCGCATCTCGAGAATCCTTGGACCATGTAAACTCGCCAACAGAAGTGCCGTCTACTCAAGTGATGGCCACGACAACCACAGTACTGGAGAGTATGGGCAAGCCAGCGGCAGCGATTGCGTTTCCGGGCGAACGCGCCATCAACGATGCGGCGCAGTTCGCCGAGGCAGCGGCCTGCTATCGTCCGCAGATCTTTCGTTTTCTCCTGGCCTCGCTGCGCGACCCGGATGCGGCGGAAACCCTGACCCAGGACTGCCTCTTGAAAGCTCATCGCAACTGGGCAAGCTTCCGCGGCGACTCGAGCGTCATGACCTGGCTGCTGCGGATTGCCATCAATTTACAGAAGGACCACTGGCGCAGCCGCCGTTTGCAGTTTTGGAAGCAGACCAGCAGCAACTCGGTCGATGCCGACGATGCGAGCCAATGGCTGCCAAGCGGCGAATCTTCCCCGGAGCAGCAGGCCGTTGCCAAAGATCAGGTCCGCCAGGTCTGGCGCACAGTCAAAAACCTGAGCGAACGCCAGCGCACCGTTTTTATGTTGCGCCACGTGGAAGAGATGGAAATTCATGAAATCGCTCAAGCAGTCGGTTTGAGCGAGGGAACGGTCAAAGCTCATCTGTCGCGCGCCATGGTGCGCGTCCGGGCTGAGCTGGGAGGAAAACGATGAATTTTGAAGAGCGGCACACTCAATCCGACGACGCCCAGGTAGAGGCGGCATTGCGCAACTTCCGTTCGAGTGTCCATGCGTGGAGCGAGCAGGAGTTCGTCCGCCCCCGCGCCATCGAGCACACTCGCTGGAGCAGCTTTCGCAGAGCATTCTGGCGGACGATTGCCAATCCAGCTTTGGGTGGAACGCTTGCCGCTGCAGTGGCGATCGCCTCGATCGGCGTTCCTGCTGGAATCTATCACGAACGCGCGGTGGAAGCGGAACATAAAGCGTCGCTTGAGTTGCAACGCAAACAGGCAGTGGAGTTGGCCTTGAAGGCGCAAGCTGCGGCAGCCGCCAATCCAGTGGATGATGAAGCATTTCTGGACGACGTTGACAGCGACATCGCGCAGGCCACGCCGGACGCCATGCAGCCCCTGGCCAGCCTCATGAGCGATGGGCCAAGTCAATCGACCCGATAACTGGAAGCTTGAACGAGTTCGAAGCACCCAACATTGCAAACAGTGGAGTATGACGTCATGAAGAACACATACATACAGCCAAGACCTGCGATTCGCGCGGCTGCTCTGAAGGTTGCCGTCGCGGCACTGGCCTTAGCCGTCGCGACGGGGCTTTGGGCGCAGAACCCTGCGGGCGATCCGAGCATGGGTCCTCACCGTCCGCCGATGGAGCGCGCCATGGGTCCTCACGGCGGCGATCGCGGCCGCTGGTGGGACGACGCCCGAACCATTGAGAAATACAAGTTGACCGACTCTCAGCGGAAGTCGATGGACCACGTGTACCAGCAGCACCGTATGGCCCTGGTCGATCTCCACGCTACGCTCGAAAAGGCGGAATTGGCGATGGAGCCGATGATGCAGGAGGATCAGCCACATGAATCGAGGGTCTTGGCTCAGATCGACGTGATCGCCCAGGCTCGCGCAAAGTTGGAAAAAGCTAATGCGCGCATGCTCTTCGATCTTCGCCGGCAGTTGACGCCGGAGCAATGGAAGCAGATTCAAGCCGACCGTGCCGCGCGGCGTAGTGAAGGTGGACAGGGCCCGGGCGCACATTGGCGCGGTGCAGGGCGAGGACCGCAGGGTGTCCCGCCGCCCCCGTCCGGCTCGGCCCCGGAGGGTCCGGGCGCGAATGAATAGATCGTCAAGTTTGGCGCGCCATGCCGAACCCGCAATTCCGGCGTGACGTGGCAAAAAAGGAACTCGACAGGCGAGGCTCAGATCTCGGCGAGTTCCAGGAAGCAATACAGAGCAGAGAGCATTGCGGTGGCCACGGGGCCACCGCGTTTTTTGTGCTTTAGTTTGCGGAGGGCTCTGAGATTAGGAGCCGCAAATCCCGTAGATTGTGTCCCGTCGGCCCGGTGACCACCGAGTCTCCGAGCGCCGTAAACATCGGGCAGGCGTTGAATTCCCTGAGCGCCTCCGCGGGATCGAACCCAAAGGCGACCGCGCGGCTCACCGTCGTGGGGTCGGCAATCGCACCCGCGGCGCGGGTGTTGCCGTCAATCCCGTCAGAGCCTGCGCTGAAGACGACCAGCGGTTCGCCGGCGTGTTTCCGCAGTTCCAGCGCGCAGGCCAGCGCGAATTGCTGATTGCGGCCGCCCGCGCCGGGCGCTCGGCTGAGCGTCACCGTCACCTCGCCTCCCGAGATGAGGCAGCAGCGTGGGTGGTCGACCCTCAGCGCATGAAACCTCTCCAGCAGGAAACGGGCCGCATCGGCGTAGTCCCAGTCGTCGCAGGAGTTGTCGACGACCGTATGATACCCCAGCTTTTCGGCCTCGGCGCGCGCATTTTCTACCAGGTCGTGACTGGAGAGGAGCACCTCATAGATCGAATTGCGAAACGCATCCTCGTCGCCGTGTGACGCCTCTCCCTTGCGCAGCGCCGGACCCTCCAGCCACGGCAACCGCGGTAGCAGTGGCGCCAGCCGGCTTCGCTTGCCAGGGGACTCGGGCAGATCCTCGCGCTCAAAAAAAGTCCGAATCGAGGCAGGGAACTGGGCCAGCAGATCGTATTTCGACAGAATCTCCCGCACATTCTGGACAGTCGAGTGATCTGGCGAGGTCGGCCCCGAAGCCAGCGTGTCCAGACTGCGCAAAGGCACATCCGGCAGCAGGATCGAAATTTTCCGCGACTCCGGCGCGGCCAGCGCCAGCCTTCCGCCTTTCACCGCTGAAAAATGCTTGCGCACCACATTGATTTCGGTGATGGGAGCGCCGCTGGCAATCAGCGCCTGATGAAAAGCCATCGTGTCTTCGAGCGAAATTGCCGGATCGAGCGGCAGATCGAACAATGCGGACGCTCCGCCGGAGATGAGGAAGATCACCAGCGTGTCCCGCCGTGCCTTGTGCAGCAAATGCAGCGCCGCCCGCGCCGCCGCGAAGGAACCTTCGCTGGGCAGTGGGTGGCCGCCTTCAAAGTAGCGTATCCGCCAGTTGCGCTCCGGCGGAATGGTGCTGGAGCAGCAAATACCCCGCACTCCGCGGGAGCGATCCATGCGGGTCAACAGCGTGTCCAGCATCGCCGGGGCGGCCTTGCCGATGGCCACGACAAAAATCTTCTTGAACTGCGAAAGGTCGAGGGTCGCAGCCTCGCCGTCCGCCGCCATCAGCCGGCGCAGATGGCAACCGTCAAACTGAATGCGCCGGTCGAAGGCCGATTGGATGTTGCAGGCATCGAGCGCGTGAACGAACATTTCCGTTGCGGTCGTGTGCAGCGATTCAAGAGCTAAGTCGTTTGCTGTCATGGTGCCGTCATTTCAAACTGCAAATCTGGGTCTTGCGTTAGGAAGAAAATGTGTCGTCCAGCCAGTGGCCAAGGGCTGCTTGCATGGCCGATAAATGGCCTACAAAAAAATGATTGGCTTCCGGGATCAATTCCAGGCGCTTCGGTTCCGCAGCGCCGGCAAACACCGCTTGGAGCTGTTCGACAGGTGCATATTGGTCGCGATTTCCGCTCAGCAACAGCTTCGGAAATCCGCACTCGGGCAGAGAGGAATGGGTGTAATCGCGTCCCTCGGCGTGGGTCGGCAAGCCGAGCGCGGCAAAGCCTTGTACGCGATCGTCGCCGCAGGCGGCCCGCAGCCCCATGGCTGCTCCAAAGGAAAATCCTGCGGCGACGATCGGCTTTCCGAACTCGGCGCTCAGCCAGTCGAGGCCGGCCCGCACGTCGTCCACTTCGGCGCGGCCATCGTGCTTGCCGTCGCTCAAACCCGTCCCGCGAAAGTTGAACCGCAACACCGGCCAACCCTTGGCCTGAAACACTTTCATCGCGTGATACACAACTTTGTTGTGCATCGTGCCGCCGCCGAGCGGGTGGGGATGGCAAATCAGGGTCACAAATGAGGCATCGGCGCGCCCCTCGTTCAAGAGCGCTTCGAGCCGTCCTGCCGGACCGGCAAGGAAAAAGTTGCGCAAGCTGGCAGGATTCGCCTGCAAAATCGCCAAATCCGCGCTGCCGGCCGCCGAAACTTTCGCGCTGTCTTGAATTGCCGCCATCTCTTAAACCATTCTAAGCATAGTCTGTGCGCTATTCTGGCTTTATCATGGTTTCTCCCAACACCACAGTTTCTCTTGACGGCATCGACGGTACCCCGGTTCTCGACCCCATTCAGTTCACCCGCGAACTTGTGGCTATCGAATCGACCACCTACCATGAGGGGAAGGTCGGCGACTTTCTTGCGGATGTTCTGGCCAAACGTGGTTGGCCTGTCGAAAAGACCGCTGTGCCCCAGCCAGTTGAGAGCGGCCACCAAGGCCCCCGCTGGAATGTTTACGCCGGCCCCGCCGCTCCGGACCTGGTCTTCTCCACGCACATGGATACCGTGCCGCCCTACATCCCCTTCCGCGAGGACGCCGAAACTATGTACGGTCGCGGCGTCTCCGACGCGAAGGGGATCATCGCCGCCCAGGTCGCCGCCGCCGAAGCGTTGCGCAAGGAAGGCTACGCGGTTGGGCTGCTCTTTGTTTCCGGCGAAGAGCGGGACTCGGCCGGTGCAAAAATTGCCAATGAAAACCCCAAGCCCAGCCGTTTCCTCATCAATGGCGAACCGACTGACAATCGACTCGCGCTGGCTTCGAAGGGCGCTCTGCGCGCCGTGCTGACCGCGACCGGCAAAATGGGCCACTCGGCGTACCCGGAGCTTGGCGAATCGGCGGTCCACAAGCTCGTCGACGCGCTGGCCAAAATCCGCGCGCTCGACTTGCCGGTGCTCGAAGACATCGGCCCGAGCACGCTGAATATCGGCCAGATCCATGGTGGCCGCGCGCCCAACGTCATCGCCGATCACGCCGAGGCCCAGATCCTGATTCGCCTGGTAGGCGACTCGGCTTCAACCCGCGCCGCCATTGAAGAAGCCGCCTCCGGCCTGGCACAGGTCGACTTCACGCTGGAGATTCCCTTTGTGCGGCTGCGCGCCATCGAGGGCTTTCCCACCATGATCGCCAAATTCACAACGGACATCCCTCAGCTCACCCACTGGGGCGAGCCGCTCCTGCTGGGCCCGGGCTCGATTCACGTGGCCCACACGCCGCACGAAAAGCTGTCGAAGCGGGAACTGTTGGAAGCTGTGGATTTATACGTGCAGGTGACGAAGCATCTCCTGGACTGATCTTGAACCGATTTTGGGCCGATCCGGCTATTGCGTTCATCTGTTGGTTCGGTGAGGGCTTGACGGGATTTCCAACTCTTCGAACTGATGCTAACTAGTTCGTAAATTGTTTAGCAGGTCTCCGGTCAAAAAGGTGAACAGAAAGCAAAGAATTTTTGCAAGCTGAGAGATGTGACTTGTAAATCATTTCAATTCTAAAGTTTACGGCCCTTAAGAGGGGCGAAAAACGCCATTTTCCAGGGAAAAGGGGCGCTTTGGGGCACGTTTGAGACAAATTGTGGTCACTCCGATCTGTTGTTGAGCTGCGCAATTCCGAGGACCAATTGCAGTATGCCAGAAACGGCAATGATTCCCGGCAAAGGAAACGCGGAAAAGTTTTGGGCGAGGGAAGGATGGTTGGCGGATTGTTCCCAGCCAGACTGCACCACTTAGGCTGGTCGTCGGAGCCGGCCACACGCTGACAGCTTCCGTCGGTCAGGAAGGTTTCTGAGGCGGTGTACTCGGATGGTTCCGCAGCCATCCCGCTCGTTGCCTTGAGGCTCATCTTCGAGCCTGAGTTCCGTCCAACCTGCGTTCAGCCGAGGTACACTCCAAGGTTCCGGCTGTCTCATTCGCGACAACTTTCGGCTGGGGCCAACCCATAAACTCCCTAGAATTGAAAGATACCTCGTGGTTTCTCATCACTGGAGGAAAATTATGAGATTGAAAGCCATCTTTCCCGTCAGTTTCCTGGCGTTTTTGATTCTGTTCTCCGTTCCCAGGCTTCGGGCCCAGGTCGCGCCCGCCGCAAGAGTCGACGGCATTCCATTGGCAATCAGCGTCGGGATGTCCGACTTCAATCTCGACTACGGCCCTGGGCGACGTATGCAGGGGCCGGTGATCCGCGCCGGCTCGGAGATCTTCCACGGTATCGGGGTCGACATCAGCGCCCGCGCCATTTTCATGGACACGCCCGCTCAGCTCACGCGCATGCAGCAGAATACTTTCCTCGGCGGCGTCTTCTACGATGCTCCTTCGTTTTTCCGCATCCGTCCCTTCGTGCGTTTTGGGGCTGGTATTGGCAACATCGAGTTCCCGTCGCGCAATCCGAAATACACCCGTGACGACTTCCTGGTCTACGCTCCAAGCGGCGGTATCGAATATCCCATCATCCCCAAAGTCTACTTCCGGGCCGAATACGAGTATCAGAGCTGGCAGCAATACCTCGGCAAGGGAACGCTCAATCCGCAGGGAGGTACGATCGGCGTCACCTACTACGTTCATGGTCGCCACCTGCGTCCGCACCCAATGAACTGAGCCAAATTTCTGCTGGCTGGCTTCCTGATTTGCTTCCTGGCTGGCTGTATTTGTCCCTAAGTTCGCGGTGGGAAGTTGCCTTCCGGGCCCGTTTTCGCCAAAGCGGCGTCCATGTATGCTCAAAGCATGGCCAGTCACGAGACCACGCTCAATCTTCTCGACCAGTCTGCTTCGTCGTATCTGCGATCGGCGCGGCACCAGCCGGTGCAATGGCATCCCTGGGGTGAAGAAGCCTTCTCGCGCGCCCAAGCCGAAGGCAAGCCGATTCTGCTCGATATTGGAGCAGTCTGGTGCCACTGGTGCCACGTGATGGACCGCGAATCCTATGAAGATCCCGAGCTAGCGGCCATTCTGAATCAGCATTTTGTCGCCATCAAGGTGGATCGCGATGAGCGCCCGGATGTGGACGCGCGTTACCAGGCAGCCGTCTCCGCCATCAGCGGCCAGGGCGGATGGCCGTTGACCGCATTCCTGACCCCGACCGGCCAGCCTTTCTTCGGAGGCACCTATTTCCCGGCCGACGACCGCTATGGCCGCCCCGGCTTTAAGCGCGTGCTGCTGACCATGGCCGACGTCTGGCGCAACCGGCGCGAAGAGGCGCTTGAGTCCGCCGAGAGCGTGATGGCGGCCATCGAGCAAAACGAAAATTTTTCGGGCGGTGGGGCTCCGCTCAATCTTGAACTCGTCGAAAGAATCGCCAACTCCATCCTCAAGCAATTCGACTCCCGCAACGGAGGATTCGGCTCCCAGCCCAAATTCCCGCACTCCAGTGCGCTCGATCTGCTCATCGAATTCGCCACGCGGACCGGCAATCAAGAGGCGCGCGACGCCGCGATCCTGACTTTGACGAAAATGAGCCAGGGCGGCGTCTACGACCAGCTTGCCGGCGGCTTCCATCGCTACTCGGTCGACGAACGATGGGTCGTTCCGCATTTCGAAAAGATGCTCTATGACAACACCGAGCTACTGCGCAATTACGTACACGCCTATCAGAGCTTTGTGATGCCGGAGTTCGCCCAAGTGGCGACGGAAATCATCCGCTGGCTCGACGGCACCATGACCGATCGCGAACGCGGAGGCTTCTACGGCTCGCAGGATGCCGACATCGATCTCGACGACGATGGCGACTACTTCACCTGGACCAAAGCCGAAGCGCAGGCCGTGCTTACGGCTGAAGAGTGGGCGGTAGCCGGCCGCTACTGGGACATTGGCGACCTCGGCGATATGCGGCACAATCCGCAGAAAAACGTGCTTCACATCCGCTTCCATGTGGCTGAGGTGGCCAAAGACGCTGGAATCCTGCTGGAAGAAGCGGTCAGCCGGCTCTCGTCGGCGCGCGAGAAGCTGCTCCATGCCCGTTCCGCGCGTCTCACGCCCTTTATCGACCGCACGCTGTATACCAGTTGGAACGCAATGGCCGTCACCGCCTATCTTGAAGCGGCCCGCGTGCTGCGTCTGGACCAAGCCCGCGCATTTGCGCTCAAATCCCTCGATCGCATCCTCGTCCAGGCGTGGAACGGCGCGGCCGGACTGGACTGCGAACTGGCCCACGTTATTGCCTATTCCGACAACAAGGGGCATCGGCGTATTCCGGGCACTCTCGACGACTACGCCTTCACAGTTCACGCCTGCATCGACGCGTGGCTGTCGACCGGCAAAATCGCCTACTACCGGTCCGCCATCAGTCTGGCGGAAAGCATGATTGCCCGCTTCTTCGACCGCACGGCCGGGGCCTTTGTCGATACGGCGCTCGATCAGCCGTTGGAAGAGCGGCTCGGCGCGCTGACCACGCGCCGCAAGCCTCTCCAGGATTCGCCCACGCCGGCCGGTAATCCGACCGCGGCGAGCGCGTTGCTGCGCCTTGAAGGGCTCTCCGGCAAGCAGGAATTCCGCCAGATCGCGGAAGAGGCGCTCAGTGGATTCGCCGGCATCGTCGAGCACTTTGGTCTCTACGCCGGCAGCTACGCCCTGGCTTTGAGCCGCATGCTTCAGGACCCCGTTCAGGTCGTGGTCGTGGGCCGCGGCGTGGACGCCGGCAAGCTGGAAGCGCTGGCCACCGCGCGTTTTGCCGTGAACAAAACCGTGATTCGGCTCCAGGCCCGCTCACTCACCGAGGACGATCTCCCCGAATTTCTCGCTGAAACGCTGCCGCATCTCCCGCAGCCAGAAGCCGCCTCGGCCTGGGCTCTCCTCTGTCAGGGACGGACCTGTCTGCCACCGATCACGAGTCCAGACCTGCTCCTTGACGCGCTCGAAGCGGCGATTTAGGGCTCTCTCTCCACCACTGGCGCAGGCCGTAAAATAAAGCCATGTTGCTCGAAGGCATTTTTGCTCCCGTCACCACCCCTTTTTACCCCGACGAACGGCTCTACCTCAAAAAGCTGGAATACAACGTTGCGCGGCTATCGCTCACCGCGTTGTCGGGACTTGTAGTGTTGGGATCGACCGGCGAAGCCGTCTCCCTCGACGATGCCGAAACCCGCGAAGTCCTTTCGACTGCGGCCTCAGTTGCTGCCGACGACAAAATTCTCATCGCCGGCATCGGCCGCGAATCCGTCCACGCGACGGTCGCTCTCGCCGAATTCGCCGCCGAGCATCATTACGACGCCGTCCTCGTGCGCAATCCGAGTTATTACCGTCCGCAGCTCTCCGACGCGGCCCAGCTTCACTACTTCCGCTCCGTCGCCGACCGCTCACCGCTGCCAGTGATCCTCTATTCGATCCCTAAATTTACCCAGTTCGAGATTCCGCTGGCTGTTGTCGCCGAACTGGCGCAACACCCCAACATCCTCGGCCTTAAAGAGTCCTCGGGCAGCGTCGAGCGGGTGCGCGATGCGGTCCAGGCCACGCGTTTGGCGCCGCGCCGGACCGTGACCGTAACCCCAATCTTTGAAGCAGTTACGGGACGCATGCTGGCGGCGAAGCCGGCCACTTCTGGGAACTTCATCTCGGCTGCCGGCTTAGCGTCCGGGGCAGACGGCGGCATCGCCTTGGCCGTTGCGCCGCCGACTCCAGCCATCAAGACTCGCACCCGCGAGGTCGGTTTTCAGGTGCTCACCGGTTCGGCCGGCAATCTCAAAGAGTCCCTCGACGCCGGAGCAAGCGGAGCCATTCTCGCCTTCGCCACCTGCGCTCCTCAAGCCTGTCAGGAGATTTACGTCGCCTGGAAGGAGCACGACGACCAGCTTGCCCAGGACCGCCAGCAGCATATCGCCGCCGCCAGCAATGTCATCGGTAGTCAGCTCGGCATCCCCGGCATCAAATACGCCTGCGACTTCAACGGCTATTACGGGGGTAAAGCACGCTCTCCGTTATTGCCCGTCACCGCCGAGACGAAAGCCGAGATCGAGTCCCTCCTGGCCCAGATCCGGAACTGATTCTCATTTTGGGAAAAGTATTTGTGCAGATTTTTCAACGAAAAGCGTTGGCCTTTTCCCCTCTAAGCCAAGATATGTACCTGTTTGGCCCACATTTTGAGACCATTTGTGCGATTTTTCTACCTAGATAGCGCCTATCCGATTGACCAGTAACCACTTCGGTCCAATCCAAGACGTATGTGTAACTAAGTGTCTATAATTGTGCCTTGAAGGATTTGTCTTATCTTTCTGCAACTTCAAGTGAAGGGAATCCCGCCACATGGCGATTGGAGACCTAGCTCTGGGTCAAGAGCAGAGCACAACAGCACTCGCAGACGCCCAAAAACGCGTCGTCAATGACTTCAGCATTCAGGTCGCAACGGTCAACGGGTCCGGCTCGCAATCGGCCAACAGCGTTCTGCTGAAGAGCATTTTTGGAATGGGAGTTCCGGTCTCCGGAAAAAATCTCTTCCCCTCAAACATCGCCGGACTCCCCACCTGGTTCACCATCCGCGCCAGCAAAGACGGGTACGTCGCCCGCAAGAAATACATCGACCTGCTGGTCGCAATGAACCCGGAGACGGCGCGCGAAGACATTCTTGCGCTCCCCACGCACGGCGTAGCGGTTTACGACGAGAGCCTCAATCTCAAGCAGTACCGCGACGATGTGGTCTGTTACCCGGTTCCCTTCGATAAAATCACCGCCGCCGTCTGTCCCGAAGCCAAGCTGCGCAAGCTGGTCCGGAACATGGTCTACGTCGGCGTGATGGCGCAGTTGCTGGAGATCGACATGGACAAAGTCTATGCCGCGCTCCAGAAGCAGTTCGCCAAGAAGCAGAAGGCGCTCGACCTCAATTTTGGCGCCGTCAAAGCCGGTGCCGCCTACTTCGCTGAAAACCACACCAAGAAGGATCCCTTCTTCATCAAATCGATGAACGCAACCACCGGCAAGATCGTCATCGACGGCAATGCCGCATGCGGCCTTGGTGCGGTTTTTGCCGGAGTCACCGTTGTCGCCTGGTATCCGATTACGCCCTCGACCTCGGTTGTCGAAGCGACCATCGAGTATTTGAAGAAATTCCGCATCACGGAGGACGGCAAAGCTACCTTCGCCGTCGTTCAGGCGGAGGACGAACTGGCCGCGATCGGCATGGTCCTCGGCGCCGGCTGGTCAGGCGCCCGATCGATGACTGCAACCTCCGGTCCCGGCATTTCGCTGATGGCGGAGTTCTCCGGCCTCGGCTACTTTGCCGAGATTCCCGGCGTCATCTTCGACGTGCAACGCACCGGCCCCTCGACCGGCATGCCCACCCGCACCTCGCAAGCCGATCTACTTTCGACCGCGTTTCTCTCCCACGGCGACACCAAGCACATCGTCCTGCTCCCCGGCTCGGTGAAGGAATGCTTCGAGTTCGCCTACCAGGCTTTTGACCTCGCCGAGCGCATCCAGACCCCGGTCTTCGTCCTCTCGGATTTGGATCTCGGGATGAACAACTGGATGTCCGATCCCTTTGTCTACCCGGAAACGCCTCTCGATCGCGGCAAAGTGCTCTCTGCCGACGATCTCAATCGCCTCGGCGGATTCTCCCGCTACGAGGATGTCGACGGCGACGCCATCGGCTATCGCACCTTGCCCGGCACCGATCACCCCAAGGCGGCCTACTTCACCCGCGGTTCCGGTCATAACTCGAAGGCCGGCTACACGGAGCGCCCGGAAGAGTACGTCGAAGTGATGGAGCGGCTCTCGCGCAAGTTCGAGAAAGCGCGCAAGCTGGTTCCTGGGCCCGTTGTCGAACGCAGCAGCGGTTCAATCACTCCATCGAGGATCGGCATCATCGCCTACGGAACCTCGCACTACGCCATTGTTGAATCGCTGGACGAAATCAAGAAGGCTCACGACCTGGAGATTGACTACCTCCGCGTCCGCGCCTATCCCTTCGCCGAAGAGATTCACGAGTTCGTCGCCGCTCACGAGCGCATTTACGTCGTGGAGCAGGATCGCGACGGGCAACTGGCCAGCCTGCTCAAGCTCGATCTGCCCGCCGAGCAGGTCGTCAAACTTCGCAGCATTCTCCACTACAACGGACTGCCGATCGATGCGCAGTCGGTAACCACTGAGCTCGTCACCAAGGAGGGCCTCTAATCCATGGCCACCGCAACGCTTCCACCCGCACCGAAAGTCAATCGCATCGGCCTGCCCGTTCTTGAATACCGTGGCGGCAAGACCACCCTCTGCGCCGGCTGCGGCCACAACGCTATCTCCGAGCGCATCATCGACGCCATGTACGAGATGGGCGTTCAACCCGAGCGCGTCATGAAGCTCTCTGGCATCGGCTGCTCTTCGAAGAGCCCTGCCTACTTCATGAGCCGCTCGCACAGCTTCAACAGCGTACACGGCCGCATGCCGTCGGTCTCCACCGGCGCCATCCTGGGCAACCACAAGATGATGGCGCTCGGCGTCTCGGGCGACGGCGACACCGCCTCGATCGGCATGGGCCAGTTCGTGCATCTGTTGCGCCGCAACTTGCCCATGATCTATATCATCGAGGACAACGGCGTCTACGGCCTCACCAAAGGCCAGTTCTCGGCTACGGCAGACATCGGCTCCAAGCTCAAGACCGGCGTCATTAACGACCTTCCGCCGATCGACACCTGCTCGCTCGCCATTCAGCTCGGAGCCACCTTCGTGGGCCGCTCCTTCTCCGGTGACAAAAAACAGCTCCTCACCATGCTGAAAGCGGCTATTGCCCATCGCGGGACGGTCATGCTGGACGTGATCAGCCCCTGCGTCACCTTCAACGATCACGAAGGCTCGACCAAGAGCTACAAGTTCATGCAGGAGCATGACGAGCCGATCAACGAGCTCGGCTTTGTCTCCAGCTTCGACGACATCGAGGTCGAATACGACCACGGCACGACCTTCGACGTGAAAATGCACGACGGCTCGCACCTGCGACTGCGCAAAATCAAGGAAGACTACAATCCCAACGACCGCATCGGCGCCGTCAAGACGCTGATGGAAGCTCACGAGAGTGGCGAAGTCCTGACCGGCGTTTTCTATGTGGATACGCAGAAGCCCACGTTCACCGACCTGCTCAACCTGGTCGACCAGCCGCTTAGTTCGCTGCCTGAGTCCGTAACCCGCCCGTCCAAGGCGGTTTTGGACAAGGTCATGGCCAGCCTCCAGTAGCCTCAGTCGCATCGGACGAGCTTCGTGTAAGCGGAGCTCGTCGCGATTGAGCCTTATCTTCGGGCGCTCGTTTTCCCGGTTACCTTGGTTACGAAATTCGCCGGATTCCGCCGTGACGTATGGTATCTTGTCAGAAGAATGCCAGCTATACGCTTCCAGAAGGAACAAAAGCCCACCCGGAAGGTCCCCGCACAT
>Ga0116231_10011419_pt1 | contig 13654 bp, 12 predicted proteins | sample S1TSphgellanicum_2_FD_89695 | JGI IMG/M metagenome (GOLD analysis project Ga0116231, IMG submission 89695) | Host-associated microbial communities from peat moss isolated from Minnesota, USA - S1T2_Fd - Sphagnum magellanicum MG | ecosystem: Host-associated > Plants > Peat moss > Unclassified... | reverse complement strand
CAGAAATGTTTAATTTTCCAAATAAGAATTCAAATAACAAACATTTTTGAAGGGAAATATTGAATCTTTGAGAATTTTCTATTTGTTGAAATGAAAATAATAAAATTAATTAATTACTTGACAAATATGTATCAAAACTGCAGTATTAAAGGTACTACAATAGTGAAAAACCTTTTATCACTGCATGGATTAGGATGGATCAGGAGCCCAGCTTTGATTAAAGCATGATTGCTGAGTTATGTATGCTAACAATGCCCTTTTTTTGGGTGAAGTATGGAAAAAGTTCAACATCTTGATAAGACTGCAATTGCACAAAACAGATGGTGACAACCCAAGGATGAAAAAAAATAGTTATTAGAGGTTGTCACTACCCGAGGATGAAAAAAAATAGTTAACTTAGAGGTTGTCACAACCTGAGGATGAAAAAAAATAGTTAACTTAGAGGTTGTCACAACCCGAATATGAAAAAAAATAGTTAAAGTAGTTAACTTTGTAGTGGTAGAAGGTCTGAAGTGTTTGACCTGATGTAAACAAAATTACCTGATCCAGGACCCAGTCAAAAAGGTGACTGGTCTTACAACCAATAATCCCTGCAGGAGCAGAGACCATCCTTGAGCAAAAGCAATTGGCATCCCTTCTGATGACTTCTCTTATGGCTATCTTTGCAATGAACTTAGTGGTGTTGCAGTCACCACATACATGCAGATTCTTGAAAATGTGGAGTGGAGTGGAGTACCAGGAGGTGCTCTGCGAAGTCTAAATGCAATGGCAAGTTTCTCACTGTGGTGAGACAAATGAAACATCTTTTCTTCCCCATCTATGTCATGTAATACAAATTTGGGTGTCTGGTACATATCCAATATGATTCATCCGCCTGTACAATCTCTCCAGTACTGCATAGATTCCATTGGTTTGAGGATGTTCTTGGTCATCTACTCTCAATGAATGCACCTCATTGTTCACCTCAATCAAAGAGCAACCAGGTTGTTTCTTCACAACCCTTTTCAGCCTCCGTTGTTTCTAATTTGTACTGAGATCCCACTTGTCAGCAGCAGCATAGATGTTTGATAGCAGCACGTAGCCTGCTGCACTCTGAGGGTCCAATTCCAGAACTCATTTTGCAATGTGCTCTCCCATCTCCACATTACCATGAACTCTCAAGCACCAAGCAAGGCCATCCATACAGAAGCATTTGGCTCACAGGAGATTGTATTGATAAAATCCTCTGCATCTTGGAGACGGCCAGCACTGCCAAGAAGATCAACCATGCAGATGTAGTGCTCCACTGTGGCAGAGATACCATACACTGAACTCATTGATTCAAAATAGATTGATGAAGTTGCAGAGAAATCTCCACAACAACAATTAAAGGTAACATGACAATGAGTGCAGTCATAACCTCATGAGAGTCACTCACAAAGTGACAGACCATCACCTTCATCACAAACAGCAGTGACGAGCTGCCATGACTACCCACTGAGTTCATCATGGATTCAAAATAGCACAGACCTCCATCCACTAGGCTGGCATGGCTACAAGCTGACAGAAGAGACACAAAAGTTGCATTATTAATTTCAACATCCTCCCACATATCTGTTTGAAATGTCTGAGAGCTTGCATAGCAAGCCCATGCATGGCATAGCCTCCAAGCATAGCCATCCATCAAACCACATCACACCTGGGCATGCTGTTGAATATTCTCTGCACATCCTCAATACTCCCACATTTGGAATACATGTCAATGAGGCCAATACCCACAAAGAAATCAGACTCCAAACCGATTTGGATGATCTGTCTGTGGACATGCCTGCCCTCTTCAAGTGATGCCACACTAGCACAGGCATTCACTACAACCACAAAATTGACAGGTTCTCGGTGAACCATTTTCCTGTTGCATTTGATCAGACAATGCAAAAGCCTTTTGGCCTTCCCCACATTTCACATGTCCCAAAATCATAGCAGTCCAGGCAACAACATTGTGGGTGTGCATCATGCCAAACACTCTCCCTGCATCTTCCATGCTCCCACATTTGGTGTACATATCAATGAGGCTATTGCCCAGAAACACATTAGACTCACAGCCACGTTGAATGATCTGTTCATGAATGTGCCTGCCCTCTTCAAGTACCTCTATATGGGCACTTGCCTTCAGCACCACAACAAAGGTATAAGGGTCTGGCTGCACCCCTTCTCTTTGCATTTCTCCATACAATGCTAAGGCTTTCTGCCCTTGCCCACATTTCACATGTCCCAGAATCATGGCATTCCATGAAACCACATCCCATGTGACCATTCCATTGAACACTCTCCAAGCATTGTCTATGCTCCCACCTTTGACATACATGTCAATGAGGCTATGACCTCCAAATACATTAGACTCAAAACAATTTTGAATGATCTTTTCATGGACACACCTGCCCTCTTCAAGTGCCACGACACTAGCACATGCCTTGAGCACTGCCACGAGGATGCCAGCATCTGGCTGCATGGCTGCACAGATCCTTCACAATGGTTCAACACAGTTTCTCTACATTCCTATGTCTGGTCTGCCACAAACCACATTTAAACACACATACTCATAGGCAACACTTCCATTATGTCATGAAACTCAGGTCTTTCATAGCATCCCATAATGTAGAACAAGGAATCCATCAGTTGTCTAATCAAAATGAAAAAAAGAAGATTCATAATGCAAAGGATTGCAACAGGTTTTCACTCTTATATCAGCTTAGGAGACAAATTCCCACAGTTGTGAGAGCTGGGAAAATTCCACTGTGTACAAGACCAACCATGCAGCAACCAATTCCAAGTTGCCAAATTAGTCTTCTAAATAAAGTCACTAAATGAAAGTACTTCATCAGCTTCTCCCTTCCCATACATGAGGAGCAACTTGGGGGAGAGAGAGAGACAATGAAGCACATCCACAAAGAAAGACTCCAGGGAAAATAAAACAAGTTGTGACACAGGCAGTAAGAGACAGATAGAAGAAAGCTCATCACCACAGTTGTCTCTCAGCTTTGTCTTGGCTTCCAGCTGTTGCACCATGGGAAGAGCCACGTGCCAAGCAGCAGCAGCGTTCTGAGGAAGTTGGTGAGCATGGTGCACTAGAAACTCACTGCTATGATGGAGGAGAAGGATCTTGCATGGCCTCTGGTGACATTCTCTTTTCACCTTGTGCTGTAGAGACAGTGTGCTCCCTGCACTAAGAAGCACTTGCACCTCCATTGCTGCAACAGCACAGCAGAGCTCCTGTGCTGCTTCTCTCTCTCCTGAATCACACAAAATTTTGCTGATGCTCTGTTTGGGGGTTCACCCCAAAAAAAAAAGACAGGGTTACTGCCTGACCTGCAACCTACCCTCCTCTCAGTTTTTCAACTCATACAACACAAATCCAGCTGGGGTGCTAAAAATATTGCCCACCACCCCCCACCACTGATCCATCATCTCCTGCTTCACTTTCTCAAGTTTCCAATAGGCTTCTGTCTAAAATCTGTAGAAGGCTTGCAATACACACCTCCACAATCATGAGTTGTACGGGTTAACATCTTTTCAAATTCTAGAAAAGAAATAAAACAAGAAGTACCTATGTAACAAGAAGACAACAATCTAGGGATTAATCTACAGTTTCCAGATGACATGAAGAACCTATGTGCACCTTAAGATCACTGCTAAGAGGGATTAGAATTCAGGATCTAATATGGCTCTGCAGACTTTGATGGAATATTCATGTAGGTCTAAGGATTTGACACCTTGCAGGTCCAAGTATCCACTGCACTATCTTAACTTACACCAGAAGACTTGAACCCAAATAACACCTAAACCCTAAACTAATGCCAACAGTGATTTAAGACTGATCAAGCACAAGCTGATTATGGTGGGAACCAAAGAAGACAGAGATATTAACAATTACTACCATTTCAAGGAAATCCAAGGTCCCATCATCCAACAAAAGCACTGAACATTTGGTCAATGGTGAGTTGTGAAGCATGTCTGGGGTAGTAATAATTCCCAAGGCAAGAAACTCTAGCTTGGAAGCTGATATACTCCATTCTTGTGTAGCATCAGAGTGTATGTGACCTCGATCAAATGTCTGTTCAATCGAGGCGTATCTGGATGCATTGGTCTTCCCTTATTTTCTGCAAGTTTCTACCCTACATGTGACTGAGTACCCGAACCCTAGAAAACAAAAACCTTCCAGTTTAGCCATGAATATGTTGTAGGTCCATGCCTCAAATCAAAAGTATTCCCTAATCCGATGTTTGTGAAAGAAAGAGGTCCTATGGAGACAGTTGAAAAGTCAAATGGCATGGCAATTTCTCATACCTCCTCACTTTTTTTAATGAATCAGCAAAACAATCTCTTTGTCTAGTATTGCATTTCCTGACAGCAAACAATGGGAGTTCATACAATATTGGATAGAGATAGCAAATCCAATACAAACAGAACAAATAGAGTTATGGAAGAGGGGTACACTTACCAAAAATTACATACAAAAGGAGAACATGAAAATACAGCAAGTTTCAAGCATTGAGTGCACATGTTTTCCTCTTTGTCAAAAATGAGGCAATGAAAAAATGTGTCTGAAGTATAAAGAATCGTCTCCTAACCAAGAGGTTGTAGGGACCCATGGAATAGGTTCCCATTTCACTTCAATGCAAGGAGGCCAATACAGAAAGAAAAATGGCCATCACCTAAAAGAGGCAAGTTCAGGCAGATACTTATGAGATTGCCCAAAACTCAAAACAGCAACCCTAAACTCTAAACCCATAGCCTTATGAAAGTTGTTCACAAAGTATCAGATCATCACTGCATCAGGCAAGTTTAGGGACAGTTCCTTAATGCAAGGAGGTAAATATGGAGCGGGAAAACAGCAAAGATCCCAAGAGCAAGTTCAGGCATAGATCATCTGATGACAGAAGTAGGCTAGGCCACTCAGAGAGGGAAAAATGGGCTTTTCTAATCAAGCTTTGAGTTCCAGTACATGTGCAAGATTCAAAACCCTAATTCATGCATCCTGTTCATGGGCGCTCGATAGAGGACAACAGCAGCAACAGCCACAGTTTCTCCACGTGGCGCACGTTGATTGGATCAGATTACTAAATCCAGCCCAGCTCTATTCCACTCCCACAAAATGTAAACTCCCAATTGTGTGAATAGGCACTGACAATATGTCGAACCCATTCACACGGAAATGGTTTTTTTTGGGTTGATTCTCAACCTGTGTGCATGATGATGAGTGGGTTGTGTAAATATGGGGAGCTAGAATCCACCTGATCTTGTAATAATTTTCTTCATTGTTACTAATTCTCTTTGAACTAATTGGAATCAAATTCATACCAAGACAGTTTTGTGATTACTAAACTAGTTGGATACTTTTTTACTAACATCTTTGGCGAATAATTTTGGCCACTTTTTTGTACTACAAGATTACATATGATGAGATCTGTTTCCATGTTTTGTTCTCCCATTCCCATGGCATCCACAATATGTTTGCACATTCCTGCAAAGTGCACAGAGTCATTTCAAGGCATGACATAATCATTCACCAAAGATGTAATGGGCAGTTGCTTCCCCAGTCCATTGCTTGCCCAGTCCAATATACATCATATTTTCATTAATTCCCATCAAGCCCTTGACCTCAGATTACACCTGTTTGCTCCAACTCCTTAGTTCTATGCCTGATGAGCTTGCAACTAGCACCCAATCTAGAATCAAAATTGTGGTTGTGTTCTAGGAAAATACAATTTAGGTCACCATAACATGTACACTCTTGCTAATGAGGAAGATGATGCTACCTGATTGGAGAGTTTCAGTGTTATGCATAGTGTAATGGCCTGCTGCCAGGGCAACCCAGCATAATGACTGAGGCAGGTCAGGTCAGTATCAGCAGGTATGAACACTGGTATGGCAGGAAATTACACTTTTGTAATTTCTTGCCATTTGAATTGTGAACAGGAAGCCCTGCTGTACTGGCCTGCCCAACAAAGGGGCTGGCAAGGTTTATGCATAAAATTGTACTAACACAACCCAGGACACAAGTGGAGGTGAAAACAAAAGAAAAGGGGACTTAAGTCTCAGTGACAACCAACAGAAATGGGTTGTGGGGTCTGGGGATGAACAAAGGGAGGAAGCTTGGTAGAAGCCAGCCCAATTGCCATGACTCTATTTAGAATAAAAGATGCCTACAATTTCTGAAGTGCAACAGAACCTTGCTTTTCAGAAAACATAACAATTGAAGAGGGGGGAACTTAGTTCAAGGCCTCTCCAGAAGAAATGAGTCTGCCAAATGTTCCAAATCTGCTGCAGGACTAATATTAAATACATTGGTGATTTCTGATGAGGTGCATATGGACATAAACACATGGCAGTAGGCCTGCACATGGGCAGAAAACCATACCTGAACTGATCTTTTGTATCCAGGCACTGGGTCCTGTTGTCAACTTCCTACTATAAGATGTACATAAAACTGCAAGCAAGTTTCAAAACTGGGATTTGTCAAGGTCATCAAAATATGGATGGAGCAGAGCTGCCTTGGCTGATATGTGATTTGCAGGGTTGTACTGCAACATTTTCTGAATCCAAGTCCAAAAGCATTGGTGTCAAGCTAAAGCTTAGGCATCTGATTGTGAAGTCAGAAGCTTATACAGTCAATGTACATGTGCTCACATTTTCTTGACATATGAAGATATTAAGGTTCATTGAGTGCTTGCAGAATTTGAAGGTAGGTCAGGTATATGGACAACATACCTGAAGGAGGTCAATGCCTTTGGCATTGAGGTTGGGTACAACCTTGTCAATGCTTTGGGGTTTCATAGGGGGTAATCATGCCAATCACGCAGGTTTTGAACTCCTGGCCAAATCTCTTCATTTGGAGTTCCTAACAGTCTGTAATCACAAATCAAATCTGTATATTTGTTTGTCCTTTACAAAAGAAATGCAAGTACATTCAAGTATTGCTATGTATTGAAATATGCACTTGTCATACACCAAAGTTATTCATGAAATGGCAGAAATCATATGATGCTTTTTGCTGGATGACAGAGTTGTCATACTAAATTTTTTGTTTCAGTAATCTTTATTTTGTTCATAAAAGAGTTCAAGAAACATCACCTGAAAATATGAAGAAGCTGCTGGAGTTCTGAGTCTCCAGGAAAAAGGGGTGCTCTGCGGGCTAACTCAGCTGTTAATCAAAAAAGGGACCACCAGAAAAGAAATCAGAAAATAAGGGAAAATGGACTTGTCAAGCCATTGATGGATGACAGCTATTGAAAGCTTGAGATGAGATTTGGAGGTGGACCAAAAGGACACCCTGCTCACCAAAAATGCATCCAACAGACCAGATGTCAACAGGTGTTGCATAGTGGGTGGATCCCAGCAGCACTTCAGGTGCCCGGTAACATAATGTGAGAATCTGTGAAAAGAACCATACAGATTCTACTTGAGCACACAGTGGGGATTAAGGATATGTCGCTGCTGTCTGCACTAAGGTATGTGAAGTTGGTCACATGTGAGCAATTGGTAAGGACTGGTGCAAATTAGCAAAAACCCACTGGACAAAAGGATTATTGTTAGCACGTTTTGCTACACCATCTGCACGTTTCACTAGATCACTCGAAAGAATCATCAACAGCTTCAGTGATGAATCAGGAAAGAAAAGAACCTCATGGGTGTAGCTCTTGAGAGGGACTGTAAATGCCCTCCCTAGTCCAAGGTCAGCAATCTTCAGAAGTCCTTTCTCTCTGTCCACCAGAAGATTTTCTGGCTTCAAGTCCCTGTAGAGAACCCACAAATTGGAGGTACTTGAGCAGCTTGCATGAGCACTCCTTTCTATATCCATAAAGTCCAATCACTGCACGTCCTCAGGTCCAGGTAAACGTATCTCCAAGGAACCACAATTTTTTGCAGTGAACAGATGCAAAGGACTTCATATTGACTAGGTTTTAGTGGAAACCAGATAATCTGCCAAGCCAGGTTAACATACAAAACATTGCAAATTTTTTTTGCAGTAAGCGGATGCAAGTGACTTTGCATAGTGCATTTCCTACGGAATAGTTTTGGCTGGAAAACATTTAATCTGATATACAACCACCAAATGGCACTAGCAGATATTAAGGGGAGCAGTTCAGGGACCTGTGAAGGACACCATGGCTGTGCAAGTGAGCAACCCCTTTGCATAGCTGATACATGAAACTCTGCATACCACCAGTTTCTTGTCACATGGAAGAGAAGGAAGACCATCATCCTATGGATTAAACAACAGATGGTTCAGGTTCTGTACTTCAGTCAAGCCAATAAACCTTGCAAACTGCAGTGCTGAATACATGGCAAATTACTAAAACTGACTGTTGACTTTGCAGAACCTCTATCCTGTGCAACTGACACTACTCCATAGACTACTCATCTCCAGCACAGTCAATGTGATCTCTTACAAAGACATGGAACAAAGCAATGATTTCACCATTGCATTTAAAAGCTTATGTAAGAGTTTTGTAAATTTAGAGATAACTACATGGTATGTTCTGCTGGATACCTTGATGATGTGCGGGGGCACATGATTGCAAGGGCCCTTCCATGAGTCTATGTATCTCTTGAGGTCAATGTCAATGTACTCAAATACCAAGTACAACAATGGCTTCCCATTTTTGTCACTGTGCTCCACACCCAACAACCTGCATCATGTTGTGGCATGTTTGTGAGCTTTATCTATGAAATAGTAGCTAAAGTTTCCTGTACATACATCTCCCAAGGTCCAAATTCCAAAATTTAGATGACCAATGTACACTGAAGCTCTTATCCATAATCGAGGACCAGGACAGGCCTTGAATCAACTCATGGCATAGTGGCTCACAAAACAAGAATGTAAACTAAAGTCTGAAAACCCAAGGCTGGAGATGTGATGATGGTGGATTTCATAAAGCTTTAACCACAGCAAACTTGCATCATGGGTTTAGGGTTTAGGAGATTGTCCTTGACTTGATGTGAATCCAGTGCATCCCATCTCTGGTTATGCTTGAGAAGCATTGCTAGTGGTCAGTTTCACAGGAGAAATGTAGTGATGAGTTCATAGATTCTCTAAGGGGAAATCCACTGTATATGACATGGATACTTCCTGGTCATTGAGAAGGAATTTTATGACTGGATGGCTTCCAGTACTTTTCAATCCGTGTGTGATGTCAACCCTGAGTAAAACAAAAGCTTCGAGCCTGCAATTGCAAAGAAGTAGGACAAAGAAATCTTCTCAACAAGGAGTTTCTGTGGCTTCCATTTCCTTCTTGGCAAGTGATTATTTCCCTGGAATTTCCAAAGGCAACAGAGACCTTACCTTACAACATAGATGCTATGAGAGAGCATCTGCAAGAGAGAGACTTCACGCAGCGCTGTGCTGGGAACACCTTCGTCATCCATCTCCAGCTTTGTCTTCTTTAAAGCCACCAAGCGTCCTGTCTTCCTTTCTCGTGCCTTGTACACTTTTCCGTATGTTCCCGCTGCCACTTTCTCTAGCTTCTCGTAATTCTCCATCTCCGATACTTCATCCAAATGGACCACGAGGACTGCAGGGAGGCGCTCTCGGCTCCCGCACCTCACAGCCAAGACAAGATACGAACGCAAGCAGACTGGCTACGGAAGCCGCACTGTCAACAATTTCCAAATTGAACAAATACAACAACCGAAGGTTGCACAAGAAAAGTCGCGCGCGCAGTACCTATCTACATTGGAGACCAGATGGACAGGAAATGCAATGGAACTTGTGCAAGGTAGGGATTTTCCTCGACCAAGAAGAGGAAGAAAAATAGATCACAACAGATTCTTGCGATAGGTAAAGAGATCTTCTTCACTCGGGGACTTCATCATACTCAACAAAAAGGAGCATAACAATGTGATCAACAAAGAGATCATTCCCAAGAGAAGCCTTTCCACTGAAGAAAGAAAACAACAACAAAAACAACAATAAATCAGTTGAGGACGTGGTAACACTTGGTCAGAAATCACTTCGGAATCAATATCTCCCACATTTTGAATCCAAATCTTACCAAATAAATTCCATTAAATCCTGCTCATCAAGCTCTCTTTCCAACAACACCAAAGGCACATTCCGAATCCTCCGAAATTTTCAGCTATGACTTAATTTAATTTTGGGTGAAAAAATCATTCAATATTCAAGAACTTTTGCACCACAAGTCCAAACATCGTGGAACCAAGCCCATGCACCCCTTCTCGTCGAGAGCTTTCCAAAGACCCCAAGAACACGATCTGAAGCATCCTGGGTTTGGTGGATCTCATAACTACGAAACAAAACAAACTACCTTCCTTCATAGATAGATATCAGTTATGTATATTGTCAATTTTCAAATAACTGGTTGAAAATTGTCAGTTATATGCTGATGATAGTATTTTTTTCTTTTTTTTCTCTATTTTTTTTCTCTATATTCAATACCAAGTGGGTAGGTTGTTTTTTCAATTTTCAGAAAAATCATTAACTGGGTGTTTTTTAGTGTTGGATGGTTATTTGAAAATTTGAAAGAATTGAGGTTTTGATTTTTTCAAAAGTCATATTTCTATAAACTTAATGTTATCATTATGTTTTTAAAAAAAGTAATTTACAAAACTTTTCCAGATATGGATTTTTCAAAATTCGTTCTTGTTTGTTCCTTATGGGGCTTGTTATTTGAAGAGTCACAACTATGCAATTATGTGTAAGTGGTTTTTTACCTTAAAGAACCTTGACATTTTATTGGTTGGTTTCAAATTGTTTTTTTCACATAAGGTGGGTTAGAGAAATTGGAGCTTTTAACTTGAAACACTTTTAACCTTTCAATAAAAATATATTAAAGTAATAGTGGTGTCTGTCTCTCTGTGTGGGTAGTGTTTGGAAAATTCTTTCAGTCACTGCCCGTTTCTTGTGGAGCTTCCCCAAACTCCAGAGAAAAAAGAAATCAGGGGCAGTCTGATTTTTTGAGACAAAAGATTTGGTAGATCTAAAAAAAAAATTTAAGCCTTGGACAGTTCAGAATTTTTTTTATTTATTTATTTTTGTATTGATCAAGATGACCTTTTTTTTCTTTTAGCTACTGTCCATCCCAATTAAGGGGACGGATGAAATGTCCATCCGGCTTGATGACGGGATGGATTTAAGGGAAGACCAGAAAAAAAAAATTTAGGCCTTGGACAGCCCAGAATCAATTTTATTTATTTTTTTTGTATTGACCAAGATTACCTTTTTTTTCTTTTAGCTACTGTCCGTCCCAATTAAGGGGATGGATGAAATGTCCGTCTGGCTTGATGACGAGATGAATTTTGGGGAAGCTTTTTTTCTTTTAGCTACTGTCCGTCCGGATTAAGGGGATGGATGAAATGTCCATCCGACTGGATGATCACAAAATAATAATAAAAATAAAAAACATAAAAATAAAAAAATAAAAAAGTTAAAAGTTTTTTAAAAAAACTAAAACGCGACCCAAGTTTAAAGAAATCGAGGACTTCACAGTGGCCGAAGGTCACGAGCACCCACTAGTAAAAATAAAAAGAAGGTATTGCACCACCAAGGAGCCACCATCACTAAGTAGATGATTGGCTACTTGGTAAGTAGGGGCTCATATTTTCTTATAATTATCAAGACAAAGTAAGAAAACTACTTACAATATATTTCATATGTGGAGGACCATGGAAGTGGTTTGAAATCTCAAGTCCCAAACCTTGAGAAAATGTCATTGGAATCAAGTACATGATCATCATAAATCTATTGAAGATCAATCTTTTAGGACCCAATTGTTCTCTAAATGAATTGATGTATTTGCTCTTCCATAAACACAAGACTTGCCAAGTGATATTAATGTGTAGCTAGGTTTGTTAATTATTTTACATTGTTTAGACCTCTTGGGATCAAATCCACATATGTGCAATTTGATTTGACATTTTGTTGGTAACAATGTGTTGGTGTTTAATAGAATCAAGCTATGACTTGCAAAACACTAATATTTTAGAGCTAAGGGTTGAGTTAACCAAATGTGTGTAGAATTAAAAAATGTCCACATGTTATTTTCACTTCCTCATGAGAATGTTCCTTAACAAGTTGATCTATGTTTTTGTAATTGACAACAAAGATTGTGTGTGAGGATTTGATTTGGGCTACTCAAAGGACGAGTTATATATTTCAACCATAGTTGCCTCCAATTGCAAAATGTTTTACCTTTGAACCATCAACTAACAATCTTAGTTTTTTTAATGGTCTTATTCCTTGGGATTTATTGATGAGAACAAAAGAAAAAAGACAAACTAGCTTGCGACTCACAATTAACAATGTGCACCATGCAATCAACAACTCTATGGGTTGGATATCACGAGCCCCCTATGGCTAAAACACATAGTTGGGTCCGCTCCAACAATGTGGACCAAGCATGTTTCGGTTCACAATAGCATTAGCTACATCTACACATTTCAAATTTTCTAGGCCCTACTCCTAGTTGTAGTTACCAACTTTTGAGTAATGTTGTCCAACCATGAGCCACCAGATGGACGAATGAAATACCAATGATAGAATTTACCATTTTAAAGTTATCTTAAAATATTATTTCAAAAAAATTTAGGGTCCAAAGTTATTTTGACATTTTTGGGGGTGTGGATTCCTATTACCAAAAAAACATTCATATGCCTCATTGCTTTCAACTTTTTAAGGTTGTTTTTTAGTTACCTTGTGTGCCAATGCTAGTGGATCCCATTGAATTTTTGTTGTATTTTTTATTTGAAGCAAACAACATGTCCATTGATATTATTATTATTATTATTATTACTCTTTTTTTTGCATTGTTTTTTTTGTGGATACATTAGGAAAAGGCAATTTCATGAATGGTGGAAATTCCCCTAGTCTATCCATAATTGGAAAACAATGCATGAAGATGTTTAGCATTGTGCCAGTGAGGTTTGAGACAATATGTGGCTAAAGGAATTATAACATTTTTCATATTTTGTGGAATCTTTTAAGACTTTACATTCACATGAATTGTAGAAAACATTTAGAAGGCAATGGACATTGTGCTGAAAAGATTGGCTATTAGTCATTTTAATCAAATCATTGCAAATCTTTATGGGACAGGGGTTAGTAGAGTGATTAAATATACAATTCTCATCACTAAAGTTTTAGTAAACAATGACAACTTTTTTTCACATATCATTTGCATTCCACATGGTCAAAGATTGGTTAATATCATTGAAATTTTTAAAAAACTTGTAGGGATTCCACAAATATGTGAATTGATTGATGGTTCACACATCAAGCTTGTAAAAGAGCCAACATTTGAATTTGTTTCGACAAACTATTGGAATAAGCATGACCACCATAGTGTGGTTTTGTAGGTTGTTTGCAATACCAATCTAATTTTTGGGAATGTGATAGTTTTGGCCCTAGGTGGCACACATGATGCAAGCCACATTTGGGTTTCTTCCTTGTATAGGGGTTTTAAGCATATAAAAATTTACAAGACCTTACTGTGACCATTGCAAGCCAAGAGGTATGTATAACGTTACATTGTTATTGACTAGTGGGTACCCGTTAATTGTTTCAACCAATTAATCAAAACAATGATCATTTTGTCACTGTCAAGTGGCTTCAGATGTTCTTAGTGTCTCCAGAAAACTGTGATCAGAAGCAGCAATTCTT
>Ga0116231_10011417_pt1 | contig 13655 bp, 9 predicted proteins | sample S1TSphgellanicum_2_FD_89695 | JGI IMG/M metagenome (GOLD analysis project Ga0116231, IMG submission 89695) | Host-associated microbial communities from peat moss isolated from Minnesota, USA - S1T2_Fd - Sphagnum magellanicum MG | ecosystem: Host-associated > Plants > Peat moss > Unclassified... | reverse complement strand
TTTTTTTTTTTTTTTTTTTTAAATTTTTTTTTTTTTTTTTAACATATCACATATCAAGTCCCTATAATATATCCCAAATAAAATTCATAGAAAAAAAAACATGTATATAGAAACACAAATGACAAACCAATCCATATTTTTCAACTTCAAAAGTTCATTATTATATATTTGGTATATATATGTTGCATTTTTTTTTCTATAGATGACTTTTTTTTAAGTTGACAATCTAAATCTAGCCACAAATTTGGGAAAATATTTTTTTTATGTCATATTAATATCATGTAAATGGACACCACTTTACAAAAAAACTGGATTGCGACACAAAAAGTGAGCCACCCTTTCAACCACCCCATTCTAAATATCAAATTCGTTAATATTTAATCAAAAGTGGCATTAAATTTTTTTTTAATATCATGTTCACACATGACTTAAGGGTGGATATTTTATTTTGCACCTTCAAATCATCCTATCCTTGGAATGGGTAAACATTTTTTCCCTTTTCTAATTACTTTCTCCTTTCAAATCAATAGTATTTGCCTTTAAACTTTGGTCTATTGTAAAATTAGTGGAAACTTGATTTCCAAAGTTTTTGGAGCATTTAAACCATTATGATTGTTTATTACGCCAAGTTCTTGAAATGACAAATCTAAACATCCTTAGTCAAAACTCAAATTACTGTAGTGTTTTAGTTCGGGAATGACCTAAGCTTAATCAACAACAAAAACACACCCAAACTCTAGTGCAAAGGATGATGAAAGTTAATGAACAACAAAAAGATGAGAATACCAACAAGGAAGGACAAAATAACAAGCAATAACAAGGGTGTTGAAAATTTGGACATGAAAATTATGTCACTTTAATGGTATGTGAATTATGGAAAGTTGTGCTTATTGAATAATATGGATAGTAAAAAATCTAAAATGAGTAAAAAAATCTTTCCATATCAAAGTTTGTCTTGACAACTTCACTTAATAACACTATAAAGGGCCCCTTGGTTTTCATAATACAATTTATTTCATCATCATTTTTTTGGTATTAATAGGGTACTATTAAACAAATCTAAAAAACTTTCAAATTTTTGTATTTTTTTCAATTTTATTGTTATCAAAATTTAAGGTTTTTAACAAGTTCGTGAGTTTTTTACAACATGTATATGTGATGAAATATATATGTTGTTTAAAGAAAAGTTGTAGCTTATAATATAAAAAACTAAACTTGAAAATGTTAACATGTCTTGGTATGATTTGAAATTGTGACAACTTTTCAAAGAAAAATTATTTAATACCTTAAATGTCATTAAATATGACAAAATTATTTAATACCTTAATAGTCATAAAGTATTAAAAAAAGATGTAATATTAAATGGTAGTGAATGCTTAATGCTACAAAAACAAACTTAGCATGAAACTCCTTTTAGCACCAAATTTTGGTGTTAAAAGGAATTTTAGGCCCTGTTGCTACTAATGTTAATGCATTATTTTTGTAGTTTTCTGTGTTAAGTTTTATATCCCAACCTTTGTTTCAACCCTATGTTTGAATGACAAATTTACCTAATATATGGAGTTTAAATGTGAGTGCATTTGGTGAAGTTGTTTTAAGCAGTTAATATGTATTAAAAATCATGTTTTTTAATCCTTAAGGTCCTCAATAACATTTTGAATTAATGACAAATAAATTAATCCAACTTTTGTATGAGTGGCAAACCACATATAAGCATGGTTTGACATGAACTTTGCTTATCCTAAAAACAACAATGGCCGTCATTTACATTACTATAGAACATGTCCCCAATCCATTGAACATTCCACCCAAGTTCCATTCAAATTGGGCTAGCTCCACCAAAATTGTAAAAGATTTTCAATGGAAGTGTTAATGAACTAGAATGCTTGGGAGAAATCTCCTCAAAATTCCACCATGCATTAACATGTTCCACTAAACTCCACTCTTGACCACTTGGGACACCAAATATTCATTATTTATACCAAAATGAATCCTATAAAATTATGTGTGGTGGAATGTAATGAAGTTTGGTGGAATGAGACCTATTCCATTCCACCATATATTGATTATAGTGAAACTTAATGGATTGGTTGGTTGGAATTTCTGGCCTGGTGGAATTATTGGTTTAGTGGATTAACTTGGTGGAAGTGTTGGCATATAGAATTGTTGATCTAATGGATTAGCTTGGTGGAATTGTTGGCCTTATAACTTAGTTGTTGGTCCAGAGGAACTTTTGGTCTAATGCATTGGTTCATTGTGTTGAACTTCAATTGTTCATGAAGGTTAAATGGTGCATTAGTGATGTCCAATGTCCCCAAGGACATTGGAGTGTGGTCCATGAATGGCTAAACTTCAAAATTACATCATAATTGAAACTTGACCAAAATCAAACCTAAAAACAATGGAAACAATGTTCTATTTGTTCATTGTAGTAGAACTTTTTGAGCCACAAACAAAAGTAATCATTTCATGCCATATTTTCTTGCTACCATGTTTTCATATGTATCAAACAAGCTACATCCAACAAAAACATTGGTGAATCCTGAAGTCAAATCATGGCAAATGGGAGCCAGTGTTAACATAAATAATGTTTATTTAACATGTTTGCAAGTTTGAAAAATTAAGTTAATATTAAAATTGTGCGTTTTATTTGTATGCCCACCTTTTAAATATATTAATGGACAACATTAAAATAAGTTTGATAGTAATTCAATAAATATATAATAGTTTTCAACATTTTTTTAAGCCCACAACTAATGTTAAATAAGCATAGAAAACATAATGAAATGGTGTTAAAAAGCTATCTAATGACTATTTAAGTAGTATGTTCACAATGTAAACATACTATGACAATGTGATTTAGGACATCTTCGTTGGCTCCTTTTGCCATGATTTGATTCACCCTTCACACTTTATGAAATCATTGTGGGCAAAATAAAAACTTTGAACTAATACAATAACCATATTCCATGATGGAAGTTCATGCCAATAATGATAGTGCAATCAGATGCACAATTTGTTCATGTGTGGTGGCAATGAAACCTTGGCCTTGAAAAATGAACAAAGTGGCAAATCTACATGGATGACTTTAATTCCTAAATTATCAATATTATCATGTAATGGTTACCATGTCATCAAGAGTAAACAAATTTTGACAATATTTTCATTTTTGCCTCCCCTACTTTCCTTACTACATTAAGCACACATGTTTTTTATCATAGCATTTGGGTTAATTTTAACCATCAAAAAAATGTTACACAATATCAAAACGAGGGCTATGTTTGGCCCCACCTCATTGCAAGCCCTTATTCTAATAACACCCTCTCCTTAAGACCTAACCTAACATTTAGCTCACAAATTTAACATGCAACGAATTTTGTTCATTTAGAGGTTTGTACATTTTACACACAAATATTATGCATTGGAAACATGTTTGACATAGGACTAAATGTGTTGATATATGAAGTACAAACTTATGAATGAATGAATGTCACATGAATTTTGCATCTTTCTATAAATTTGTGTGTCAAATGTGTTTTCAATGCACGATATTAGTGTATGAAAAATACGAATTATGAATGAACAAATTTCTTACAATTTTCATTATTAAGTTGTGAAATACTAAGTTTGTGATGTAGGGAATAAAGATAATCCACACATTTAAATCTAAGAAAGAAAAACACCTAGAAGACCAACAACAACATGATTGAATATTATCAAATTCTAATTTTAAAATCATATTTTTGTATTGAATGTTGTACGGTAAAAGTTGACACAGCCAAATTAATAACTTTAAATTGAACCAACAACCATTTGTAATGTCATGAATTTTACCCACATGTGAATAAATTTGCTTGCTATTTTAAAATTAATTAACATGATCGATTTTGGGTAAAAATTAAATTAATTAAGTTCAATTTTTAACTTATTATTCACAATAATGTAGCTTGTGTCATTGTCCCAAGTGTGAATTGATTATCCAATTAAAATTTCCTTCCAAAACCAATTTTTGTAATTTAATTACATTTCCAATGAAAAACTATTCAAAATTCAATATCTCCCACACCTTATATCTAGAATTTTTCAAGTCACCTCCATGAAATCCTACTCACTCACTTAGGGTTTCCCTAAAAACCTAAAAGCACACCCAAATTCCCCTATAATTATTAGTTTTAATTTAAATTATTTTCAATGAAAAGATTGATCAATGTTCAATAATTTCTTCACCATACATCAAAACATTATGAAGTTACCTAGGTGCATCCCTACTCATTGAGGGTTTTCCAAAAGGTATAAAAAGTGTGGCAAGAGGTGCCGTGGTTTGGGAGAACAAACAAACAACCTTCCTTCATATATGAATTGGAGCTCATTTTGTTAATGTGCAAAGATGATGGTGAACATTACCTTAGTACCTTGGCCAATTCGACACTAATTATATTATTTTCAAAAATGTGGAAAATTTCAAAAATCATTTTTTCCAAATCAAAAAATATTGTGAAGGAAAATAGTGAATATTTAAAAATATTTCATTTGTTGAAATGAATGTTTCAAAATTAATTAATTAATTAATCGACAAACATGTGTTGAAATGGCCAAGGTACTATGGTAGTTGTTTCGTTTAATACTTAGACGTGACTTTGCTTGGGACACCTTCAAGCAATTTAGGTCCGTTGCCACTTAGATAAGTTGAACACCCTAATATAGCCTTAGGGGTGGGTTTGATTTTGGTTTTGGGTCCAAAAGAAGAGGGTCTAGAACTAGAGATTCAATACCTGCTAAAACCAAGGTCTAAAACATGAACCTACCCAACATTGGTTGCAAGTATTCACAAGTAAATTGACTTGAACAATTTGATTTTTAAGACTCCGGAATAGACAAAGTCAAAAACATTAAATTGAACAAAATATTAAACCCAAACTTAACCTTAATCTTTTTCATAATTACCTGAGATTTTTTAAAGAAAAATTAGAAAAGAAAAAATATTAAACTTGTAGAAAATTAAGAAAATTCCGGAATAATAGAAATAATTCCCTTTTAGATATGTGTTTTTCTTCCTCTATTGTCCCAATATTTTTCCCTCATTCTCAAGGCCCTTTCTGACTTCCTTATTTTTAAGAAAATCTCATTATTTTTTTGTTGTGTTAATTAAATTCCCCACCATCTCCTATTTTCCTGAAATTGTGGGGGGTAATAATGGTGGATAAAAAATATAATACTGCACTAAATGGGTGGTTTTGGCATAATTAAATTATTTTTTATTTTCTTGAAAATTTGAAAATTCATCAAGTTCCTTCTATGCCAAAAAATCGAAAAATTCGGACTCAAAAGCCAACTAAAATCAAACCCTAGTCAAGTACATGCAAATGCACTAGTTGTGATAGATGTTGTGCATTTAATAACTATATTTTCTTTAGCTGCCAAAAAGTTCAGAATTAAAAATTCCCATGCAAAAAGTTCAATTTTTTAAAATAAATAAATTATTTGGCACTTGTGTGTGTCGCAGCCACCCAGATACTATTATATATTTAGGGTTTAGGGTTTACCATTATATACTAGAGAGAGCAAATAGGATTTGGCAAATTGCAACTCATACCGAGCCTTATACAATTCCACAAAGAATTGAAACAGCTTTAGAACACGTGATTTTCCAAATTCAATGCCCGGGTAACAGGGCATTACGTGGCGTAATGATTAGAGTAGGCCAATATGGTGGGATGCCTTCCACCATACTGACCCTACTAATTTGTAGGGTTTAGGGTTTAGGGTTTGGGGGGGGTGGAGGGGGTGGGGGCACTTCACAAAAATGGAATGCCTCCCCTCCCATAGGTGATTACAACATATGACAAATACACAAGTTGATCAAGTTTGATGAATAATTTAACAAGTTTGCACTTAAATTGGTTTCCAAATATAAATTCCAAATTGACTATAGTTACTATGGTTTTAGATGGATGGATTATACAATGCATCTAAAACTGATGCACTCTCAAGTCCCAAGTTAGCCCCAAGTCAAGGCTAGGTTACTCAAATTGCGGAATTTCTGGGACTCGGGGCACGCTCCCAGCTTCCAGCACTAAAGGGGGTGAGAGGGGCGTGCTGAAAGCTCCAGGATAGACTAGGAAGAGGGACAAGCTTACTCACTTACACGGTCATGCATCCAAAACCAACCACAAGTTGGTTAAAACTCATTTTGCACCTTTTTGGTGTTGGGACAAGCCATGGGCAACCTTGGACTCACTTGACTCACCACGGCCCGAACTCGGGGGAAGCCAACACCTTCCCCCATATAATATTCTCTGCAGCTCTCCGCTGCACTTGCATCCAAATGGCTATTTTACCAGGACTCCCAAAGTGGAGTCCCGAAATATTCCTGGTTTGGACTCCTGGGACTTTGGACGCTGATAACTTCTTGCCCCAAGCTCGGATCGGGACGAGGTCTGAAGCAAATTTATAGCTCTCCTCGAGAGCTTTCCAACGGTGTGTCGGACTTGTCCTGCACGCATCAGAATCAGGTCGATTCCTGATTTTAAGTGGTCGGGGGTCAAACTGCTAGTTTGACTTTCGGCCTTTCTTTCGACCATAACTTGTGCTGTAGATGTCCAAATGGCTCATGCGAGGCCATTTTGGACATCTACATTTCAAGACCTTTCCAACGGTATAGAGAATGCCTCAATGCAAGGTGTTTTGACCCCTGCAATCACACTCTAAGTTTTTGGGAGTCCCAGAGGACTCCCAAGTCCCATTTTCGGGAATGTGAGTGGCAACCTCACACTTCCCTCAAAATGGGGTTGCAACATAAACAAGTGGTTAAAATATTGAGCATTACATTGACTATAGTTATTACAATGGGTTTAGATGGATGGATTATATGGGTTTAAAACAAGTGGTTGAAATATTGAACATTACATTGAATATAGTTATTACAATGGGTTTAGATGGATGGATTATAAAATGGGTCTAAAACAAATGGTTAAGATATTGAGCACTATATTGACCATAGTTACTACAATGGTTTTTAGATGGATGGATTACAAGAAAAAATGATGGAAATATAGAACATTAAGGAGGTCTAAACCATATTGATCGTATTAGAGTTGTCCATAAAGTACCCAAGAGTGGGGCTGTTGGGGCCCAGTTTTGCCACAAAATGGGGGTCAAATTAAAAGTCAGGATGAAAACAGTGCATGGGGAAAAAGAGGGGACCATTTTCACCTAAATTGGTCCTCATCAGAGTTTTCTACACACAGTTTTGATTAATTTGGGTAGCATGTGTATTTGTTGATATCCCATCATAAATTCCCTGCCTTTTAACATATACAAGGGTTCATTGAGAACAATTTTGTGTGTGTGTGTGTGATCACATTAGAAATTTTAGTATATGCCTTTTTTTAATCAACATTTTTTTATATAAAATTTAGTTTTAGTATGTGAAGCTTGTTGCGTTGTTCAATCTTGTTGAAAATTTTCATTTTTACTTGATGCACCTTTCCATCAACACCCATCGAATCACCATTAATTTTACCCAAGATAATTTTGTAACCCATGTATTTTGAAAGTGATAATTTATTTCATACAATTTATTTCATTTTTTACTACTTTTAAAATTAGCTTCTATTTCAATTGGATCAACAATGACACAATCAACATTAGCTTCAAAAATTTGGCCAAAATTACCACCAAGAGCAAGGACATGAATTGGCATATGATCAGAGAAAAAATATTTATGCTTGAAATTTTTTGATAAATCTAATGGCAACATGGTGAGGACAAGTGACAAACACATTGCTTAAATCCTTCAGCAAACCTTAGAAGACAAAAATTAAGTCTTGATTCCTTCTAGGATTTGAAATGCTTGAAATTTTTTAAGCATATCTAGTGACGAGAAGAATAAAAAATTATGCAATCAACAAAAAAAAAAGTCACAAATTACCAACAACAATAATAATGAAATTTGCAAAATCAACATGAATCACAAAATGCACAAAATCAATGTGAGTAACAAAATACGCAAAATCAATGTAAGTCATGAAATGCTCAACAACATGAATGACTTTAGATAGCCTCATGTGCAAAACCTTAATTGTTAAACTTGTAATTGTGCAAATTATATTAAAAAATCCCATTTTTTCCAAGCTCATAAGTAAGAGCTCAGGTTTTAGGGTAGGGAATTGGCTAAATTGGCTAAAATTTTCCAGTAAAAGAAATGCTTGTGCTGGGATCAAACTATGAGTTTGAATATAACTCTATTATTTGTAGAACCCTAAGTACGTCTAAAATATATAGTTCATATTGTTTGCTGAACACTATGGATGTTCTAAAACACACCCTATTTGTCTAATTTGGGTTAGGCAACACATTGACAACTTTTCCTTTGATTTTTTTTTTTTTCCAAATGGGTCATCCAAAAACATGGGTTTTTAATTTGTAAAGCACTCATACAAATTTTGTAATACATTTGGGAGGGCAAATTATATCTGTGAATACCCCCTTCCAGAAAAGACGGAGAATAGTATGCCTACTCTCCACAGTGGGAGGGATCTTTCACTTGGAAGTCAGCATAATATCTATTCAAGAAAATTCAACTTATGTCACTTTGGCTCAGGAAAAGGGTTTTGGCTCCGCACAATTGGGCATGTTGCTGTGACCTGATATGATCTAGTTGCTACTCAGTGTTTCTGATTGACCCATCATAATGATTCGTTCAGGTGGTTTGCTGTTAGTAGTCCCCGACAACTATTTGCTGTCCCAGTTTTATGGGTGGGAGTTGCAAAAGGGTACACAACCAAACTTGGATCTGTGACCTGCGGAAAAGAATGCGATAAATATGATCTGCTTGCTACTCAGTGTTTGTGATTGACCCATCATAATGATTCGTCCAAGTGGTTTGCTATTAGTAGTCCCCACACCTATTTGCTGTCCCAGTTTTTATGGGTGGGAGTTGCAAAAGGGTAGATAACTAAGCTTGGATGTGACAAATATTTTAGCAGGGTCACATACTGAACACCACCACTGGAGATGCAGCAATCTTGTACATCAATTTTGGGTAAATTGGTAAAGTGGTATGATTTTTTAATGACCATCTTGTCCTTCACCCCTTGTTTTAGGAATGTCCCAACTCCAAGTACCCCGCCCATGGGCTTCATGTGTACCAAAAATTTGGATAATGTGCTGTGAAGTTGTATGTTTTCAGAAGTCAACCCCAAAAACCGAAGCATGACGATGAAGGCAAGTCTAAGGATCTTTCATTTTCATGTTGAAGGAACACTCGTGGTCATGCCTTTTTCAAGGAAATCATTGCTATACAAGTTAATTCTAACATAATATCCCATTGTTCTAGGGAAACCTTTGATACAAGTAATTCAAACATAATATCCCATTGTTCTAGGGAAACCTTTGATACAAGTAATTCAAACCTAGTGTCCCTTCTTTCTTGGAGAATCCTTGGATGCAAGTTGTTCAAACAAAATGACAAATTGGCATCCGATGGTTTTTCTAGGCTAACAAAGGAGGGGCTGACCCATGACCATGGTAGAGCTGACCTTGGTATGACCATGGCTGACCTTTGACCGTGACCTTTGACACGCAACAAAAGTATTAAACACAGATTTTCAACACAGATTTGCGAGGTTTGCAAGAAGCTTTTCCTAGAAGAGGTTTGTAAGAGGCTTGCACTTCAAGTTTTTCAAAGGTTTCCTAAAACAGATAATTAGCCTTGAAGGTTCCCTCATCCATAAAATGTCAACATGCCCTTCTTATAATTTGGTGAAAAATAGTTGCAAAATACATGCAAAAAGTCAAAACATAGTGAAAATGGGCCATTAACCTATAAATAAATTAAAAATATCCTTCAATTGAAAAGGAAAAGAAAATGGCTAAGGAACCAAGTTTTTAAGGGCATGGCTTTTTATGAAGGCAAGATTAGAAAAAGTTGTATATCAACAATTCCTAACAAAAAACTATAAAATTTCAGCCCAACTTTGAAAGTTTCACCCCAAGTTTTGAAACTCCCTAGTGTGTTATGGGTATTTGAATATTAGTGCCTTCAAACACCTTGTGTTGATCCATTGAAGACTATGATAATACCCATGGCCATGTGGGTCATCTCATCCACACTTTATACATGGCACCTTCAAGGGCACCCATTCATTTCAAGGCATGCATGAGGGAATAGTGCTAAGGCAAGTGGTTGCAAAGGTTGAAAGTTACATCATTTGCTTCTTAACACTTGCCTAGATTAATATCACCATGACCATCACTTTATTTATGCTTCAAAGAAGTAACATTCAAAGAGATGCTATGCATGTGCAAGAGATCCCTATGGATAATTACCATGGCATGGCATGACCATGACATCTCTTACACATCATGCCATGATCATGATAAATACCATGGTCTTAATCATGGGACAAAAAGGCCTACTCCAATTTTACAAAGGTTGTAAGTTTAACCATGCCACATATCTAGCTCGGATATGGTTCTATGGATAATACGTAGCCTTTCATGTTGCCAACACATGGTAGGTATTTAGGTGGGTAGGCACCTAACCATTTTGAATTAGAGATGGCCTAAGGTGTCGTGTGCTACCACATTGCTTGAACCTGTTCACACTAGAACTCATTCGTAGCTAAACTAACTATTAAACTAGATTAACCTAATCAATTAGGGTTAGGTCTAATTAGGCTAGACTTAATCCTATAACTAAATAACAACTCTTGACAAAGGTGTGTATTATGACCCCGACTTCGCCTTCCAGTTCACCCTATTAGGCTACCTTCTTAGCTCCTTTGGAGCCATAATATGCTCCCCTACCCATCAGCCACTACCAAGCATAAAAGTAAGAGGGGCCTCTTCTCTATACACAAAATTGCATATTGAGCACCTCAGCAGATTTCAAAGGAAGTGCATAATCTGCACATTCATCCATATAAAACGTGCTGATAATTGTGCGGAATAGGCTCCCATGTGTTTGGGGATGGAAGAAGAGGGTGTAAGGTGGGTTTGGCACGAAAGCAACGATGTTCCCCAACGATTGGGAACAATGTCATAACATGAAAACCTTGTATCTCATATCATAAAACCACAACATACAAAGTTTGCATATCTTGTGATGTCTTCAAAGCCACTTTCCATGAAGAGCATGCATTTCTTCCTTCGAGAGGCCTCTTGCATTTTCTTATACCCCTTATGATTGAAGGGAAGGTTTTGGGTTCTACCGATAAATATTGTGAATATTTAAACAGAAATTCCAAAAACATTCAAAAACATCCAATTTTTTTTTTGCAACTTATTACAAAAACATAATTACTTTATGACAATAAAAAATCACATCCAAGAATAATGGAAATGGACCCTAACTTTGGTTTCACATACCTAGTTGTTTGAATTTCATAAAGATTACGCTAGGCTTCCTCATCAACTTATATAGAAAATAAAAACCTTTCTACAAGAAACATGAAATCAATTAGAGGAATCCATCCGTAAATTCACCCTGTCTTTGGGCCTCCTTTCACCCCCAAACCCCTGTTTCAGTGGTATCCGTAAAGTAATGAAATTTTATTAGAACTCAGTACGAAATGCTAAAACTCAGCATTTTATGCACAAGGTTCGAGAGGAATTATAGTAGCTGTACAGGTAGGAGCAGTGAAAATATATGAGGCAGCAGTGGAAGCGCTCAGGAAAAAGGAAAGACAGGGTGAAACTCAGAAAACAAAACCGTTTTGATGGTTTTCTGAGTGTCACCTTGTCTTTCTTTCTAATGCACTTTTTGGCAGGTTGTTTTTGAATCTCACCTTGATTATGACCAAACTCAAGGTACTGGTGCTGTCTTTTCCCGACTTTACGGATAAATCTATTATGTCGAGTGTTTCATAAAATCACTGAAAATGAATTCTGGGTAGTCAAGGATATAATACTAAAATTGTTGAACTGGTTTCCTTACTTCCAAAAGCATAGAGAAAAATTTGGGGGATACTTTTCAAGTTACATTGAATTTTGTGATAATTTGAGTTTCATCTTGCATTTCTTTTTTTCCCTAAGTAGTTTCACTATCACTATGTGTATTGTTATCACAATTATTTTGAATCTTATTGCATTATTATAATTAATCAAAAACAATTATGTCATTTTTTCACCCTCTTGATCATATCAGTATTTCTTGCGATAATTTTACATATTTTCACTATAAAAAATTTAATTAAAAAGCCTCAAATTTCAAAGTTAGAAAAAAATCCAAAGTTCTCAAATAATAAAAATTGTTCTTGACTTAAGGATGTAACTTGCTTTGCACGAGAGCCCTCATTTCTCCCCCTCTTCATGTAACTCACTTTGGACAAGGGCCCTCATTTCTCCCCCTCTTCATGTAACTCACTTTGCACAAGGGCCATCATTTCTCCCCCTCTTGATCATGTCAATACTTGCCATAATTGTCCATGTATTGTCAATGAAATGTTTCATTAAGAAGCTTGAAAATTCTGGAAAGTTAAGAAGCTTCCATGTTTCCAATCAAAAGTTGTCAACCCTAAATTTTTAAAATCTTACATGATTGGTATTTGCGAGATCACACTACATTTGAAATATTGTCCATGGATTGTCAATGAAATGTTTCATTAAGAAGCTTGAAAATTCTGGAAAATTAAGAAGCTTCCATGTTTCCAATCAAAAGTTGTCAACCCTAAATTTTAAAAATCTTACATGATTGGTATTTGCAAGATCACACTACATTTGAAAGTCACTACAAGTGATGTAACTCACTTTGCACGAGGGCACTAATCCTTGGTTTTTGCTTCTTGACTCATTTCATACAAAAAAAATTAAAATTTTGATTGACAATTAGGAGATCACGTGATATTGAAATTAAAGCAAATAGCTTGGCTTGGAAATGATGGCAAACTTAAGGATCTAAAACTCACTTTGAATTAGGTTCCTTATCCTTGGTTGTTGGTTCCTTGACTCTTTATCAAAAATTAAAAGCAAAGAATAACCTCCTTGAAACAACCATAAACATGGATTTTTTTTTGGGGGTGAAATTTCACCAAAATGAAAAAAATAAAATAAATTGTGGGTTGGCATCCTTACAAAGGTTTTTTTTTTTTCTTCTTTAATTTGAACTTTTTGTCTAAAAAGCAAGGGTTTTGAGGAATGGGTGTCAAATTTAGAAGGCTTGCACATGCAAGTCACCAAATAGCAACATGATTACAAAATGCATTTGTTTTTTTTCATGTCTTGTTACCATTTAATGCTAAATCCTTCTTGACATGCTAGCCAATAACGCAACATCAAAAGATTGTTTTAAAAAATCAATAATGATAACACATAATTTCATTTTGAGAGCAAAAGAATTTCGCACTTCACTTATTGAAATCCTTTTCTCAACCGGGCTAGCAAAAACATATGCCCTAACTCGTGTCATGTAGGACCTCTCCATACAAGTGCAACTTGGAGTTCACAAAGCCACGCTAATTCATTTGACCCTTCTTTTGGAATGTCCTAGTCAAGTTGTGAGATACTTTACTCACACATTCCATTTGTGGTTGTTTCTTCTCTTCTCTCTCCCCCCCCCCCCCCCTCTTTTCAAATTTTTTCCCCTCGTTTTTCCCCCATCTTTTTTTTTTTTTTCCTTTTGGGGATAGGCTTTTTGTGAAAAAACAAAACAAAAA
>Ga0116231_10011416_pt1 | contig 13661 bp, 14 predicted proteins | sample S1TSphgellanicum_2_FD_89695 | JGI IMG/M metagenome (GOLD analysis project Ga0116231, IMG submission 89695) | Host-associated microbial communities from peat moss isolated from Minnesota, USA - S1T2_Fd - Sphagnum magellanicum MG | ecosystem: Host-associated > Plants > Peat moss > Unclassified... | reverse complement strand
TTATGACATATATTAAATTAAAATGAAAACTTTACATTAAATAATGACAAATATTACATGATAATTATCCTTTCACTCTCACTAGTGTTTTTTTTTTTTTTTTGTTTCTAACATTATTTTTTCGACATATGTGTAAAATGAGTGTCTTTGGGAATTTATGATTACAAAATTTTGGATTTCAACCCCAAAAAAATTACATACCAGATTCTACATGAGGTTCCAATAGATAGCGAACAATATAGAAGGATGCTCAAATGTTTTTACTTTTGGATTTTAGTTATAGCCAAATTTAGTCTTATAGCTGATATCACTTGTGCTACATCACAAAATTGATAAATAAAATTAAAAAATCACTGGATCCAGCCCCCTAAATTGAAAAGGATTAAAATTTTAATGATTCCGAACCATAGCCATGTTTGTTCTGTGCATGATGCAGCAGCAGTCTTAATACTACTGGTGTTCATGAACCAGGAAAGCTGTTGCAACCATATAGACCCCCCACCTCCGAGGCGAGGGAGGAAGGACGCATAGGAAGGAAATTTTCTATCACATCAAAATAATAGTAGTATTTCATTTCTTTGATATGGTTGCAAAGACTATGGTAAGATAGCACAATTTGTTGGCTTGGCAAGCTCTCCAAATTGAACTTGTATACATCCAAATTTGCAATACTGTAAATACCATAGGCTGGTTTGGCAGCAAGGTGGCTAATAATAAAGGCTAATAATAATTTGTCCTTTATGTTTGGCAGTAAAAATAATATTATTTGAGAATTACATGGATTTTCAGCAAAAAAAATTTCCAGTAATGAGAAACAAAAAATTATGGACTAAAAAAAAAAACTTGTACAGAGTTTGCACTCTTAACAATATGAAAATTGCAAGGATACAAATTTTACCATGGCCGAGTTTTTGGGACAATGGAACATACGTAACCATGTGGGGTGTAAGTACAAATGCTGGTTTAGTTTTCTGTCTGTCCAGCCAATTAATGCAGTAGAATCGGATAAACACAAGAAAGTACCATGGGTGTGGGAAGAGAAGATAAAATTTGCAGAGAAAGAGAAAGGGTCCCATTTAGAGCTTAGGTGGGGATTGTGATGTGAGAGCTCACCTACATATTAGCTGGAAGCACTTTCAAACAAAAACATGACGGTTTCCAATAGTGAGATGCTTACAGGGCACAGTGTGGGTTGAACAACATAATTTACTTCTACCAACTACTTAAGCAAATAGTGGCTGTGATGTGCATATCAGGCCAACAATAGGTCTAAAAGTTGAAGTAGCATGCACAGTGACAAAGTGATTATCATTTCAAGCACCACAACTCAAGTCCCCCAGAATAGCTGGAATGTGTGTGTGTGTGTGTGTGTGTGTGGATGTGTTTATTCTTTTTTTTGGAAATTTTTTGTATAGTCAAAGTGGTGACTAATCTGTAAGAAGATTTTATGGCTGGAATGGGTGATTATTTATTTATTTAGTTTTGGTATTTTCTAAATTTGTGTTGTAGCCACAGTGGAAATTGTCCATAAGAAGATTTAGCCGAATTTGGCTATAAATGAGACATGAAAGTAAAACCATATAAGCATCCTTCTATATTTTTGGCTACTTGCTGCAACAAAATATAGAAATATGATGATTCTTACTTGATTATTTTTCAGAATCTGGCAATTGAGAAATCCAAAGTTGATTACCTTTTGTGTTTTGTGTTTTTAATTTCACCAGAAATAAAGGAATCTGGCTGAAATGGCTTTCAACATAGTTGCTCAGTACCAAGTTGGCTGGTGACTAGCACATGGACACAATTTGGATGTGGGATGAGATGCACATTATAACACTACTCTGCATATCTTTATTTCTTTTTCTTTTGTATGTTTTTGATTTTGTTAAAGATTATGGAAGAGTAATTGATGTAGTGTTGGGGGCTTTGCCACAAATTATGACAGAAATATGTTGCAGTCGGAGTTGTGAAGGGATTGTTTCAGGATCATGGGTCGGGCTAATTGTATGACTTTGAAGGGTTCTCAAGGATCCATTCTCTATTATCCAATGGCAATTATGAATGTGGAGTACTTTTCATTTGTTTCTTCAGATGGGTTTACATGGGAATTTGTCATATCAACAAATGGACTATGTTTAGGGTGGCAAATAGACAAACTTTCTTTTATTAAGCCAACCCAATGGGTTGAAATATGGCCACATAATTCACAGACTTCAATGGTGAGAACACACTGCAGTCTGCTACTTTGTGTGGTTTGAAGTGCAGCCAACTTTCGGAAAAATATAGTTTGCCAAAGGATTGTTCCAATATTTCAAGGATGAGGCTTACCGATCGAAATGCCAACCAGACCATCAACAAGGCTTGTAGAGTATTTGTCTTAGGAGTATGCAGGTCTAATTTTAGAAAACAAAACATCCATTGCATTTGTATTGGTTATCAAAGGTCACATGCTAAAGGTTATATATGTGGAATTCCACAAGTCAAAAAGGTGAGGCCAAAGGCAAAGAGGATGAAGAGGTAGAGATAAAGATCGTTGAAGACCTAGAGATCACATGATCCTTAAAGAAGAGAATTGAAAAATAGAAAGCTCAGATGTGAAAAAAGACGTTCTATGTTGGGACAAGAATGTGGGGAAATGGTGAGGGCCAAAGATTTGGTGGAATGCTGCAAGGTTGAACTTAATGTTCAGAGTGTTCATGATTCATGAGTGCAGATGGGAGTATGAAATATTCTTGCTGAAGATGAATGACACAACATCTAAAGGTAATGCCTCTTAGGGCTATTTCATGATTTCATTTAACTATTATCAGAGGTTGCTAGTTTCACATAATAGTTTGGGGAGCATTGTAGCTCAATTTTTCCTTTGATTTTCCACAACACAAGTATCTGAACTTCTCAGGATGAAGTAGATGGTGGTGCAGTTGCTCTTGAATATCACCATCAACCCTTATGCAATGCCCCTCAACCTTGTTAAAACAAAATACCAGTGCAATCTGTTCAAACAAAAATCATCTGGACAGGAAGCAGTGTAATTTGAGAGAGAGAGAAAGAAAGAAAAGGATATCTGCAAAGAGTGCAGAAACAAGACCTCCAAATAGCCACCACAGCAAGATTGAGAAAGGAAGTCTAAAAAACACGAGATACTTGTGAAGCCCAATCTTTTGTGAATGGATAGTGAACAAATGTTTATCAAAATAAGCACCCAAGTCTTCATCTTGGTACCCGTAACCTCTTTGCAAAATCGGTTGTAGATTCAATTCGCAATTAGATTATGCCAGAGTTGTTGATCATAATATCCAATTCCAATTACATGAAATGGGTAGATGAGTTATAATAAACAAGTGGCAAGAGATGGTAAACATCAGGCTAAGATTTGCACAATAAATTACATACAAACTCAGAGTTCAACTTGATTCCAAGACAGGTTGGATGGATATGGGTAGCCTGCTAACTTCAAAGGAAAAAGACTTCACATCCTCATAACAAGCAGAGCAACAATGTTTATTTCCAGGATGTGATATTCCCCACACAATAACTGGTCTGTGTAGTTGTGGACTAGTAATAAGTTAGTAATGACATGATGAACTTATTACTAGTCCACAACTACACAAGGGAAATTGCTTTCCAACAAGAACTTAGCAGCTCACTGAAGTATAGATGGCAAACTAAATCACTCCAAGATCCCTGGCTAGAACCATTTTATCTTCTAGTAAACCCAAATATTAAGTGGAAACTAGTTTTTAACCACATACTTGACATCCAATTCAACATGTTTGTTCAAAAGCATCCCATTAGCTTTCACCTCCCTCTACAGTGACCATTCTTCAGCATTGGGATGAAACACAAAGTCTCCAAAACTTGAAAAAGTTGGGGCTACAAAGTAGAACTTTTGTTATAAGTGACCAATGATTTGCTTGAAACCCAAACCAATGTTGTTCATAGAAGCTATATATCTATTAAGGTCAAGTTACATCTTGGAACAGGAGGGCAAGGTACCTGGGAAGAACAGGTGTGCAACTGACCATATCTGACAATATGAGGTTCAAGTAATTGCTAACAACAGAATTGACAACTCTTTATCAATGCCAACCTAAACATTTGAACTCTAATTGCAGCTGCTACACACACTTCAATCCCCAGGGAAGAGTAAAATACCCTCAGATTCCACAGACATGTGAACACATATTCTCAATATTGTAGAATTGACACCCTACTAGCACCTAATTGTGAACCTGAATAATTTCCCCAAAAACACTAAATCATGCCATAGGAGAAGTTCATGAACTCATCATTGTGCTGCGAGGATTTGGCAGTATAGTGTAATCTCCTATGGTAGCAGTTCTTCTTTGAGTCTTGGTTCAAGGCTCAACTTCAAGATTGTGAAGAAAAAGGACCACAACTGTATCTTGATAAATTACTGAGAATTTCTCCATACTTACAATTTGAGTCAAGAATTCAGGAATCAGAGGTAACCCAATAATACTGCTATATAGTACAGATATTTCAGGTCTGACAACATAACACCAATCAATGCACAAGCATAGAAAACAAACACAATCTATACATGATTGGTACCATTTATTTATTGCATTCCCTAAGAACTCAAATGCTGAAAGGTTAAAAACTGCAAGCCATTTTTGTTTCATTCCTTATTGCTCCAGGATGACCCATCCAAAGCACACTACTTAATATTCCTCTGCAACCACGACAGCAGTAATCACCAGCCTAAGTTACAACCCTCAAAGGACTTGGTGGAGACCTCAATTCATCAAGTCACTACTGCACTGGTTCTGTCAGGTTCATGCCAACAGTAATGTGACTATTCATAACAGTTGTTTTCTCATCTGAAAAGAACCCTAAACTATAACTTTCTACTCACAAATTTCTTACAGGAACATTGTCCACAGATGAGGTCATTGCCCTGTGAAATCAAGATTACACAAAAAATGGAACGCACAGACCAGTAAGATGTTTGTGAAGTTGCACACAAAAATCAACAATAAAATTCTGAATTGGCAAGAAGACAGTGAGACTCAGGTCATAATGTAAGCTAGCACTCAAAGAGGCATGGCTAATGGGAAAGTTATTAGTGTCCTCACTCAAGCTGCAACAAGCTTGTGAGGGAAAGCTTCATATGAAGCTTGCCCTGTACAAAGCATGTAAGCCTACATGCCTAAGACATAGAGCATGGTAGTTGTGGTCTCCTGCACACTGAACATATCCATTTCTGCACACCACTGGTCACTACTTGGAAGTAAGAGAACATATCTATGAGATTGCAGAAAACCTCCACAACAACACTTTGTAGGTAACATCCCAATGAGAGTTTATAATAGTGAACAGCGTTGTGTTCAGTCATGGCCTTACACTCCTACAGAATACATCTACAGGATTCAAGATAAATCTCTTCAAAAACCCTTTGAAGGTATATCTGTTGTTTCAGTCCCAGCAAAAGTAAAATTACCACAACAGGATTGAGACTGTTCATAACATTGTAAGTGTGACACAAGAAGTAAACCTTCGCAGTAAACCTTCACCTTCATGGCAGCTAGTCACAATGAAGGTGAAGGTTTACTGCCGTGATTTCCTCATCAGCTCCCTGTGGTGGTTGTAAAGAAGAGCATATAATAATCTGCCCAAAGTTTTGGGCAAACAATTAACCAAAATTCTGCCCAAAGTTAGGGCAGACAATTATACAAAAATCTGGATTAAGGTTCCATCACATTGTAACAGAAGACACCATTATGATGTTGGCTATCACTGAAGAGACATGACATATAAAAAAAAGTCAACAATATTCTCATTCAATTCTTATTCAATCCTGCAAAAGCTTGTGAGGGTAATGCTCAATTCAAATTTGCTTGTCCATGTACAAGTCATCATCTAACCCTAATGCATAGAGGGGCAGTAGAGATTGGGGCCTCCTACACCCTGGACATACCCTTCAATCACACCACTGGTGACTACTTGGCTGCAGTACACCCACTAAAGTCACAGGAAAACATATCCATGAGATTGCAGAAAATCCCATAATACATATTTGAAGGCAAGCATCATGTCAGTTCCAGTGAAACCAAAACCAACACAATATGAATGAATGCAGTCACAAACTTGCATGAGTCACTTCTGGAGTATCAGACTATCACCTCCAACATGAACAGCATTGACTAGTTGCCATGACTCCCCACTAACTACATCAGCTCCAAAACCAGTGGATGTAGATGTATATGTACTAATCTGCCCCAAAAGTTTGTACAAACAATTGTACAAAAATCTCCATGCTGAGATTCTGTCACATTCCCAGAAGACTCCCACTCATTTAATGTTGGCTAGCACTCACTATCCACAGAGTATGCATCTCTTCAGCCTTTCCAACTGGAGGACAAACATAGATGGTCAACAACAAAGACATACACATCCCACAATTTCAGTGCCTTCAAACTTTCAATACATCATTGTCTAGGAACAAACCTTCCACACATGAACACAGACAATGTTTCTCAAACCACCAAGGTCTTTGAAAGTCTGTGGAATGTCATTACCCCCCACTATATCAATTGCACCAACCCAACTTCCATAATCCTCAAAGAATCCATCATAATAGATTGTGCATATGTGAAGAGTTGCGTCAGTTAATGGAAACCGTTTCATATGTAAGCAAGTCTTCCCAGTACTCTGCATCTATGTCCATTCACTATGGCGGCTATGGCCACAAGCAAACAACGACAAGGGAGAAAATGCATAACATTGTTCAGTCAAATCTCGATGGCATCTTAGAACACATAAAAAAAAGAAACACTTATGGGATTCTTTAATAATAGGTTTGAGTAATAGAAATCATAAGCTGAATCTTTACTCTACCATACCAATTAACTTCAGCAGAGTGAAGAAGATCAGCCATTCCCATAATAACCCACCCTTGATAGCTTCATCAGATCGAGATACAAATGTCGCAACTTCGATCCGCCATCAGATCCATTGTCTCACAGGCTTCACTACCATACTTAAGAGCAAGTCTAACCAACAAGGACATATTGTAAACCCTCACCGAACAGACGGTGGTGTGTCCCCCATGTGCACTACGGTGGCTTCCCTGGCCACTTGTAAAGACAACGAACCCATTTTGGTTGTGTCCGTAGCTTTATGCCATGCCACCACTGGTGGCTGTTCTAAAGATCTGAAGAACTGCAGAGCCGATCACTACGAAAACGAAGAAGCCCAGCACTATAGGGCCTACCGGATACGAGCTTCCCTTCTTCGTGCTGCTCTCTGGCACGGATCCCCTCTTGAGCACGTTCTTCTGGAACTTGGCGCTCTTCCTGTCAGCCAGCCGCCTTGAGGTCGTCATCTTGCTCCAAACCGCTCCTGCTTCTTCTCAGCCTGCAAGAGGTAAAAAACACAAAATCCTTCCGTTTCTCTCTCCCAAACTGAACCAAACGACGATATTCTTCACCTCCTTGATTACGACGCCCACACCCTCCTTTCTCTTGCCCTTCGACCGCTGCTCCTTTTGCTTACTCGTCAATGTGAAAGACAAGAAGGCAATAATGTTGAAAAACAATGGAAGCCCTCTAGGGTAATAAACACTGCTACTCAGCAACCACCAAAAGAAGCTTCGCCGTCCTTGCGTGACCTTCTCAACTACCAAGCTCCGTCGGATCCGGAGTCCGGAGACTGTCCATGCGATCTTCGTGGGGCGTTTTTTTTTTCCGAATTTCGCCACTTGACGACCCCAAAAAAAGGGGCTGCACAAAGGATTTTTTGGGAAAGAATACCGCCACAGTAGCCATATTTCGAGAAAAAAACAAGTTGAAATCGCCATATTCAGACACTAGGTTCTTGCATGCCGGTCAGTACATAGTGGCCACTGGGGTTTTAAAAAGGTTATACTTTTCTCTCTGACCTGTAGCCAAATTTGGCTCAGTCCTCTTGTGGATAACTGCCAGTTCACCTACCTCACAAAGTTGGAAAAAAAAAACCCTTGAGGCTACCGGAGTTGTATTCATGGCAATTGGATGCTTTCTTTAATGCCGTGGAAAATTGGAAAAGTAAATGGACGTGTGTCTACACTGCGACCTTGTGTTTGCGGCAAACCAGAGAGACGATGGCAGAAACGTCGGTTGAAAGTCATGTGCGACTTATTAAATGAACGAGGGTTTACTTTTTTATTTTCCATATTTTCTTTACGCGGATTTCTAAGGGACGCGGATTTCTTTCGACATGCCGAGGACCGGACAAGAGCCGTCGCCTAGTTATTTCAATATGTTGTCTCTTCCGAGCGCTCCAGCGCTACAACCGCCGCGTGTATTGACATTGACGTTGTAAAACTGAGCTGTTTTGTTTCTATAACTCAACTTATTGGCCATAGACAAGAAAAAGACACATACTCTGTGAATGCCTCTGCGTAGCTGTTTTTGTAGACCACAGGGCAGAAAATTCTAGTGTGTTTGTAGGTCACGTTACAGTGTGTAATATTCACTGTAACATTCACAGGGCATTCTGGAAAACACAATGCCCATAGGAATCGGCATTCCATTTTTGGCCTTGCCTACCAGATATTGTGTTTAGATTCATTATAGAGTATAGTAGCTTAAGGGATTTTGGACCCTAAGTAATAGGTCTATTTTTATATGAGAATTTTTGAAAGATGCTATTTTGACTTGTGTTGAAACTTGAGATTACCTATAGAGTTTATAATAGAGATATCCGCAAACTCACCCTGTCTTCACCCTGTCTTTGGGCCTCCTTTCACCCCCTAAACCCTCTTTTAGTGGTAACTGTAAACTAATGAAGTTTTATTAAATCTCAGTATGAAATGCTGAAACTCACTACGAAATGCTGAATGTAATTTTTGGCAGGTTTTTTTTGAATCTCACCCTGTCTATGACCAAACTCAGGGCACTGGTGCTGTCTTTTCCTGACTTTATGGATATCTCTAATATGTTGAAGGACTTTGGTTTCTTTTACAGGATTCTTTTGAAGATTATATTTTTGCATGGTGAAATATTTTAGTTCTTCTTTTGCCTTAAGATACTTTTTAATGTAAATGGCAAGGCCACAGTGTGACACGCTTGTTAAATGCTTGGTGTCATTTTTTCAAAAATTTCCCATGATACCCAGTGGGCTTCATGTAAAAAAAAAGAAAATTTTCTCCTACAACGTTTTAAGTCAGGTAATGCCCTTGGAGTGAGGTGTTCGCAAAATAAGTACCCATCAGCTCCATCTTGTGGGGAGCTTATTTTGGGAATGCCCTACTCCTTGGGCATCACCCTATGTATAATGACCTATGAGAAATTTTCTAGTGTATGTGGAGGGCATTTTAAACCCATAAAAACCACCATCCATTTTTCAATGTAATCAAAGGGCACCTTACCTAATATAATATTTCCTCTATTGTTTGTGGCGCCCCGTGTTTCAGAAAACAAAATGTTCAATCCAATGGGCACTCCTTTTTTGGCAATGCCTTGCATTTTTTTTCTCATTTTTTTTAATACCCATCAAGTATCTTGGGGGAAAAAATAAACCAATGCAAGTTTTTACGTTCAATAATGCCCTCAACCATGGGATTTACAAGGATTAGGCCCATGTTCAATTCCACCTTGTGCATGCCCCTATTTTAGTAAAGCTTGTGACTTTGAGCTTTGCCCTACACATAATTGTTTCTTTACAAAGAAAGGCAAGAAATTTTAACAAGTGAAATGACACACCTCTAAGTTCTTCCAACGATTATGGGCATGAACTCCTGAAATGCAGGAACGAAAAGGATGTAGAAGGAAGGACTTGAAGTACAACATGATATTAAAATGCATGATATTTAGTAGGTTGATGTTCAAAACTTGCAAAAATTCAAAGGATTCCCAAATTCAAAACTATGTGTGAAACTATATTACTGACTTGAACAAAATGTGGTTTTCTACAAGGGTAGGCCACGGCTCATGACACATATGTGAGGTAAACTTTGTGTTTCATCCATTATAATATAGAATACATATTTATTGTGGTATATATTATCTTTAAAGTTTGTTCACACTTAAAGTGAAAATGTTGTCAAGCTTGCAATAGGAGAAAATACTTGTCACACATTTACACCTTATGTTTAACATGAAAGCACACATGACAAATGATGATGTGACAAACAAAGTTACATGAATAGTAGTCTCAATGTTATTGTATAAACAAATGATAAAATAACATTCCATAATTAAAATTTCAAGCTTAAACTCAATATTAAAATAAAAAGACAAAAAACACTAAAATAAACTTTTGTTAACCAAATCCTATTCAATCTTATGTTTCACTACATTACCAAGTGCTTCATGCTACTAAAACTCTTTTGCACATCATTTACAAAATCCTTTGTCAACGAAGTTTTATTATACTTGCACATAACATCATTGTGGTTTCAATTGTGCACCAACATGAAGTTTTATAAAATTGTCATTGCATTAAATTGATGTTCCTTTACACACATGTCTATGTTAAGGGGGTAGTTATTTGCGGTAATTATTAGTTAGTATATTTTTATTCACTTAGTTACTATTTTAGGAATTACTAGTTAAATAACATAGTTTTTATCACCATTTGAATTTGAATAGAACATAGGACTATTTTTTATGGAGAAATATATTGGGAGAAGAGGAAGAGATGAGGACCATTGTATCAATGTAAAAGATGGAATTTTAATGAAGTATGAAAGAAATATACTTTGATTTTTGGAAAAGCTTTGTTTCCATAGTCAGAGTTTGTTGTTTTGGTGTTTTTATCATACTTTCATTACATGATTTTAATTTTGAAACTAGTTCTAAATAGATCTGAATGTGTAGAGTTTGTTAATATTAGTTTTATTATGTTTCGGTCTAGATTTTAAACTAGAATATAGGATTAAAAATTTTGTATTTACCATTTGGCAACCATCCCAAGGTTTAAATTCAAAGTGAATTTCAAAATGTTGTTTATGTGTTATTGCTAAATTTTTTGTTTCTATAAATAGATAGTGAATTTCAATTTCGTTTCCTACATTTTTAAAAAATCTTGATCATAATTTTTTGTTTAGGAAATAAATCTAAGTAGAGTAGCTAACTATGAGGATTTTTCTAATGTAGAAGTTTGTTCAGATTTGAATTAGGATGTGGAGAAATGGAAAATAGAAATATAATTAGAAGTCTGAAGAGAATTAAATCAAGTTGTATTACATGAACAAGTGGAAATGGTGCTACCAATAGCAACAATTTGAGTGTAGATAAGGTAGATTAGTGATTTGAAACACCTAGAAAAGTTTTTCAAACAAAACATAAACATCCATGGATAGAAAAGAGACTTATAGGCCGTAGAATGCCTCAGGCAACATCAATTTTGTTTTGGGAAGTGGAAACTAATGAAGCATAAAGGCACACCAGCAATTTGCTACAAAATTCCAAAAGGGAAGAATATTAAATTGAAAATGTAGATTCACAGGTTGAGTTTAGACAAAGTAGGCGAAAATTTGAACACTGATAAATAGTTGTGCTAAAATCAGCAGATTTGATGTAGTAACATACCTCTAATGTTCTAATTCAAAAAAAAAATAGAAATTTAACAAGTCAGAAAAGTAAGAAGTAATACTAAGGTATAGATCTGCTTCACCTCATTATCGAAACGATCAGGAGAATGAAGAATTTGAATAAAGAACTCTGAATTTGAACTTCTAATTCATTATGTCATTAAGTAAGAAGTTGTAATTTAGGGTATCAAAATGTCCAAAAGAGTTGAGCTAATACTTGTGACTAAACAAGAAACTATATTCTTATTAAGAATAAAACCAATAGAGGCAGAACATGTTCCTATGGTTGTAAAAATAATGTATAATGAACCCATATTTAATCAACAAAATGGAAGCATAGTTAGAGGAGTTCCAAGGGATTGGAGTAGAGGGATTCATAGTGGAATAAAGTTCCAAGATTAAATTTTACACGTTGCACATGTTGCCATCAAATTGGACATCAAATCAATGAATGTCCATTTATTGAAAATAATGTGAGGCAAAGATTTGTTAAACATTTCAAGATTCTAAATCCAAAACCCTTGCAAGAATAAGGAATCATGGACATTTTGAATTAGAGGATCTATACCATGAAAGGGTTAGAATTCCAGATAGATTTAAATAACATATCTAGAAAAAAAACAAAGTGGAAATGATAATTTAGATTATGGTAGATGTAGTACCTATGTCTATAGCTCTTGTACCAAGTCTGTTACATCAAAACCATATTGGAGTTACCTATGTAGGAACTTCAAATTTCATAATGGAACTAATAATATTTGTGCCACTATATTCTGTGGCAATGCCCTAGTTTATAATTACTATTACTGAAATTCTATTTGTATCAACACCAATTCATACGATTGATGGTGTCAAATCTAGACACAAACTCCAAGGGTAACAAAATTTGTGAATTTGCATGAAGATATACCTGAAAAGGTGAACAAAGTTTTTGCTAATCAACCATTATATCCAAAAGGAAGCGGTTCAAATCCACCAAGACCACCATGACCTCCAAGATATTTTGGATTGCCAATGGTGAATCTAGGCAAGCCACCATTACGACCAAATAGACCTTATTGTCGGCCACTTAACTATCTTGAATATGTTAAAGATTCTAACCCAAATGTTCATGTCAAAGTATTTAAAGTTGCCATTAGAGAAAATAGTGAAATAGATGATGTTAATATGTTCAATTTTACCCTCAAAAATACTATGTTTGATGGTGTAACAATTATATGGGAGATTACCCAAATTGTATTTTTGTAGAATTGTAGTTAGCTTTTTGTAAAAGATACAGAAAAGTTCAGAATGATGAACAAGTTTACCTACAGTTGAAAAACATAAAGTAGGAGAAAAATGAAAGAATGGAAGTCTATTATGAGAGATTATTGAAGTTTGGCCAATAGTCATCAACATAAGATAATAGATAATTTTTTAACTATTATTTTCAAATTTGGATTACAACCATATCTACATGTCACAATAGCAGATATGAAGAGAGAAACTTTGAAGCAACATAAGGAAGCAACTTTGGTTTGTGAAAAAGGAATTTCTGAAGTAGAAGCCATAAGCAATCCATCAATACCATAGAGTAGTAAGATAATATTAATTTAAAAACCTTAAATAATCCTAGAAAAAACAGGAATGTACTATACAAATTGTCATAGGACAAATCATAATGTTGAAACTTGTAAAGTCAAAAGAAAACAAGACCATGTTCCTATAGTCTTTGAGGTTACTACTCAACAAATTAAAGTACAGAGGCTTGTGAAGAATTCTTGTCAGACACTGGACATAAGATCATGGATTGTCCTAAGTACAATGATATGCAAAATATGTTTAAGAATAAAGGAGTGAAACCAATATAAAAACAAATTATGGTAGAACCCAAGGTTTCAAATCCCTTAGTCCATATGTTGGACATGAATATGGCTGACGCACTCCCAACTCCTTAAAGGGTTCAAATGTGAGCCTAAGTAAAAAACAGCGGAAAAAGGAGGAGTCGGAGCACGCTCCCTAGCTCACAACACTTTGAGGGGTAGAGGGGCGTGTTGGAGCTCCGGGATGGGACTAGGAAGAGTTGACAAGCTTCACTCACTCACACGGGCCTGCACACAACCCACACAAAGTGGTTAGTGCA
>Ga0116231_10011414_pt1 | contig 13667 bp, 15 predicted proteins | sample S1TSphgellanicum_2_FD_89695 | JGI IMG/M metagenome (GOLD analysis project Ga0116231, IMG submission 89695) | Host-associated microbial communities from peat moss isolated from Minnesota, USA - S1T2_Fd - Sphagnum magellanicum MG | ecosystem: Host-associated > Plants > Peat moss > Unclassified... | reverse complement strand
TCCTCCTTTATTTTTAAAAAAAATTTGGGGGGGGGGGGGGGGGGGGGAATGGAGCCCCACACCCCCCCCCCAACTAACCCCCCCCCCCAACCCCCCAAACACGAAAATACCTTTGCATTCCCCAAAGATACCTTCCTTTAGGAAGTGAACTGATGACATAATTTGAAGGGACCACATGGGCCATGCTGTTGTTGCCTGACACTCACTCTCATGTCTTCAACCATTTTTATCCGGTCCCCCAACAAACAAACACTTTGAACAAATAAATACACCCCCTAAAAGAGCTGGATGGCCCTCTAGCAAAATATTCCATGCCATCAAACCCAATTCACTATCTTCTTCATGATTAGGTTAGGAGTTAGGACTTTCAGTGTATGATTTTGAAATCTCTCAACATAAAGGTAATTGGTCAATTTAAATATTTTAAATTAGTATTACCTATTAGCAATAGCAATAAACAGGATACAATATTTCAGTGTGATTGGCAGACTTTGGGTAGGTATTTAATTTTTTTAGAAAAAAATTCTTGACTTGGTGTACCCCAGCATCCTCGCTCTTTCTCTCCCATTCATTGATATATATATATATTTTATTTTATTTTATTTATTTTGAATTTTTTTCCCTGGGGTTGCTTTTGGTTTTGTTTTTGTATTTTGTTGTAATTGGATAGATACTGGTATAGGTGGATCATGATGTGTTTTGGGGAAGTGTTCCAGGTTTTCAGAAGTAGCTTTAGGTTATTGCTGAATTTCAGTGTGCCAAGCCGACATTAGCCCTGCAATTGGGGCTCTAAAAGCTTAAAAGTCACCTTGTAAGGAGTTGTGGGCCCAAGGTTTGTCGTGGGTGTGGGGTAGGCTTGTCCCCCCATCCCCACACTTCCCAAAATCAAATTCTTGAAGAACCATGTCAACCACCACCATGCTTTGTTGAAAGAAAAAATAAACCTTTGCTTTGAGAATCTGGTAACCTTCCAACCAGTGTTGGGCCCCTTTCTTTTACCTTTATGAAGAACCTCCGGTTCCGGTTCTTCTAAAAACTTGGAACAGGTCTCTCAGTTCCAGTTCTGGTTCCAGACATGTATGGCCGGACCTAGCAATCCAGTTCTGGGCCCCGTTCTTCACAAAACATTTCTGGTTTTGACTTGGGGCTTTCGAAAATCAGTCCTGCTTTGGGTCCGGTTCTTACCAACCTGCACTTGTACTGGTGGATAACCACTGGTCAATCTCCGGTTCTAGTCACATTTAATTTTTTGACAATTAAATTTGTCTCACAGTTCGAGCTCCATACGAACATACATAGTTGGGAACTTGGTTCCAGTGTAACCAAAAAGAAGAGCGTCTAAAGAAAGTCTCTTGGGCACATAAGACTCACAGTTGAGATACAAATCTTGTGAACCAATTCAACTTAATTCTTTGAAACTGCCAACCTGGCACTCCTAGAATCTTTTGGTGCTATTATCCTATTAGAACAAAATTCAGCATTCCAATGTGAATCTCCAATTGGCACATACCTAGTAGTCTCTTCTAACTTATTATAGTGATAGCATTTAGTTTGTTGTTAGGAACAAATCCACACATCATGAGTCCAAAATCTAATGAGGTGTGGCTTGAGGTCAAAACCCTCAGTGTTTAGTTAGTCCATATGAGCTGCTAACCTTCTTTCTAGAAATGCAACAATCCAAAAGAACATTTGGCCCAATCTTAGAAACATCATGAGTTTTAAATGTGAATCAAAGTATGAGTGACGCATACCAGGTTGACTTACAACCATTCAAGAAAAACAATTTTTTGTGCATAAATGGGCCATGGATAGATTACTATTAACTTCCCACTTTTGTTCCTCATTATTTTCGTTCTACCCAACCCAAGGACACCCCACTGAGGCTTTTAGCACTCACTCAAATATCTGCCCTACTAATTGGATTAAAGAGAGGTTCAACCAAGGTCCTCATGCATATGTATCCCTCTATATGCTCCTATCTTTCTCGGACTTCTTCTGTTTGTCATCAACCTTCAACATCAACCCCTTATAGAATCTAGTATTAACAATAACATATGTCCTACCATAGTGTAGTCATTGGCGTAACGGAAATAAAAAAAATAACAAGTACAAATCTCAACAAGCTCCACCTATCCTCTTTTGAAACAAGATCAAGAAAACAGACAGACCTATCGCATTACTTTTGAATTCTCCTTCTTATGTTGTCATGCACCATCCTACTTCCACACCTCCATTGAATGTTGCAGCTTCTTTAGCCATCCATTACTTATTGTCGATTTGTTCCACATAATACACAAATAAACAAAGTTTCCTACCAAATCTCATAGGTCTCCTTGAAACAGTCATTACAGCTGTTGAAGAACAATGACGAAATAATTTTTGCCGTTAGCACGCAAAAAGTTGATGGCCACTCAAAACAAAACCAAAACCCTAAAAACTTGTTGTGTTCACATGAAAGAAATATCCAATTGACTTCTTGTTCGGTCACATATGTAACCCTTCCCTTCCTTAAAAAGTTAAGTCCCTCAATTTCTTTAGTCTTGTAGAACATGATAGATCTGTAGATCCCTACGTGATCTTTCCCACTGATGCCCATCAACATCTTTAATGATGCATACCCTGCTACCTTCTTCAAAATCAAAATTTCCATTCCCATATCTATTTCCAATAAACTAGTATGGACCTTCCTAACTCAAAGTTAAAGTTTTTTTCTTCCCTTGTTTTTTCATTTTAACCATTGTCTATCCAACAACCAATCCTTCAAAGGTCTGCTTCCCTTTTCTAGTGGCATAGGTCTTATTTTGCTTCTTTTGAACTTGTTCTACATTGAGCAAAACATTTGTAGGGATGCTTGTTATCAGCTTCATTTTTTGGAGAAATTACTCTACAATAGTTTCTACATCAACAGGGTCATCAATCACAGTCAGGGAATGTAGGTAATTATCAGCCTTAAGGCGTGGTGTGTGCCCAGTCATTATCATAAAAGGAAAAAACTTAATGTTTGCCGGAATCTCGCATCTATATCCAAAAATGACTTTGGATAGTTGCTCATCCCAATAGTCCACATTTTTTGGTGTTGCAGAAAACACTATGATGCCATGCTTAATAATCTTGATCAGACATTCAACCATCCCATTACACTGTGGCCATTGACATGTTGTGTGTTGATGGTGGATATCATAGTCCTTACACATGACATCAAACTATGCTGCCCACTCCTTTCCATTATCAGTCAACACAAACTTGGGGATTTTATATTTACATATTATATCATCTTCTAGAAATTGGGCTACTATCTTAGCACCACGATCAACAACCATTTTTGCTTCGCACCACTTTGAGTAATGATCGATGGCAACCAATATATATTTGTTTCCTGATTTGGTTTCAAGTAATGGTCTTGAAGTGTCCATAACAACCCTATAAAATAGTTCACAAATAGGTATATTCTTCAACTTTTCATCTTTAGAGCGAATGCTGCCCACCTTTCTCACCATCTGGCATTGCTAGCACATCTTTACAACTATTTTTACATCTTTTGTCCTATTATGCTAGAAGTATTTCCTGTAGATTTCAGCCAATGTCCTTTGTTCTCCAAAATGCCCCAAGTCCTCATGCATTTGGATTATCAATCCCATTCTTTCCTCTAGTTTAGGCACAAACAACCCTTTGAAGTACAACCTTTGATCTTGCTAATGATAATTCATTATTCTCTTCCTTGTTCTCTTGCACTCCTCAAGATCAACTATGTCTAGCAATGTGTCTTCATGCAACAACTTCATGCAAGTTATGTCCTTCCAAATGTCACTATCCCTTGTGTCCATCCAACATTTCTCCTCCTCATCAGAGTCTATGTGAACCAAATCGTGCTCATCAAATTCAAGCAATTCTTGAACTACCAATACCAACTCCAATTGCTATTGTTTGTCATAGTATTGAGGTAACTTTCTTTTGAGTCCTTGTTTCCCATTAGTATCCTTCAAAATCTCACCTCCTTTAGTGTCTACCACTTCAATTTCCTCCACATGCAAAACAAACTCCTTATGTTTATAAGAGTCATATGTTAGTAAGAGTCTAACGACAAGGTCCCACTACCTTCTCAAGCTTGCCTTTTTTTTGTGACAAGATGGCTCCAACACCTTTCGGTGACCAATCAACATCAAGGCAAAATTCTTTTTTGAAATTAGGTCATATAAACACAGGTGCATTAACAAGTGCCCCTTTTAGAGCTTCAAATGCTTGTTGACATCCCAAATCCCATACAAGTCAACATCCCTTTTTGTCAACTCAAACGATGGAGCAGTCGGTTGTGAATAACCTCAAACATAATTTTGGTAATACCTAATTAGGCCCAAAAAAGACTTGATGTTGGTGATTGTCTTTGGTTCGGGGAAACGCATAATTGAATCAATCTTACCAGGGTTTGGTTTGGTACCTTCGTTGCTAACCACATGACCCAGAAAGGTGATACTTCTACCAACAAAATAGCACTTATTCGAGTTCAACTTCACCTCCCTAAGTTTGAGAAACACAGTACTCAAATGTTGAAGATGTTCTTCTCAATTCTCACTGTGCACATTTAAATCATCAACAAATACTTTCAAAAATTTGTCACCCAACTCTTAAATTTTTTTTAACATTGTCCTGGTAAAAATGCTCATTGTTCTTTTAAGACTAAACAACATGATCGTCTAGTCATATAATCCAGTCTTAGTGATCAATACCTTTTTCTTCATATCTTCAAATGCCATTCAAATTTGCCAGAAACTAAATTGCAAATCCAATGCAATGAACCAAATGGATTTTCCCAGCTAGGTGATCAGATCGTCAACAAGAGGCATTGGGAACAAGTCCCGACAGGTCTGCATGTTGAGTGGTTGATAATCTCCACAGAAATGCCTACTCCCATCCTTTTTGATTAGCAGAGTGATGCGACATGCATACTTAGAGTTGTTAAATTTCATCTTGCCCAAATCCACTAAAATATCAATTTGTCTTTTTACTTCTGCCTCCTCCCAGTAGGACAATTGACCAAAGGATATTTTGCAAGGTGGGAACCTCTGTGTATCCACAGCATGCTCTCCAATGGTGTAACAACCAAGTTCACCTTTGTTCTAGATGAAAACATATTGGTAACACTCCAGCACCTTCCACAGTTATTGTTTCTTTTCTTTATGCAAGTTAGGATCAACCCAGATTTTTTGACATATTTCCTTCCATCTTGTACTTTCTTCATTAATGTCAAATGTTATCAACTTGTTGTAGGAATCGTTGTGGACATCACCGCCTTCTGTTTTATGAATTTATAACAACACTGGAATCTTTTCACAATTTGAAAACTTAAACATGGCTTGTCTTTTTTTTTCTACATCAAAAACCCACTTAAGCCAATCAGCATAGTCATTTGCATTTGACATTTCTTCTTCCATAAATCCATCAACCTGTTCTTGCAGTATCAGTTGCAGAATCCATTATGGTCCTTCTAACAGGACCAAATTTTCAAATTCAATACCCTAGAACTCACTTTCATCACCAATCTATTCAAATTGGTGAAACCCTTCATCACAATGTTCACTATTATTTGTATTAGTGTATAAATCTAAAACAGGGTCATTTACTCTTTTGTGAATGATGGAATTGTGCTAATATGGAATTTTGATAGTCGAATCAGAACCATCAATGATTTGTGTGTTTTCTAAGGCAGTAGTGACATCATGCATCACAGCTTTTGAACTCATACTCTGTAGCATATTCACCATAGTTAATGGTAATACCTCCACATTGGTTCCTAAACCATGCTTCACTTGGATCAAGCCTCACTTGACATCCATGATTGCACCAATTTTTATCAAAAAATCTAATTGAAGCAGTATGTCATATTTATTAGTGTCTACAACCATAAAGGCCATGGCACATTGTACACCTCCAACTTTCACAAGTACTTCATCAATTTTCCCCATGGCTTGTGTGACAACTCTAGATGTAGTTTTGTAGGTTTCAAATCTGGTGACCAAATGCATTATGCCCAACTTTCTAACTACTACAATAGCCATAACGGACATGGATGCTCCAATATCTATTAGTCCCTCAACCACATAGATGTTTCTTTCTATAACCAAATGGAAAGTATTGTTCCAATGTGTCTTGTTGATACAAATCCTTCTGATTGTTGGAGATGCTGAAATCATAAATATTTGGTTATCTGTTGTTTTTGAATCTCGTTTGCGTCTAGCCAATTTCACTAAACTTTCAAGGTGTTCAAGTTTTCTTGGGATCATAAGAATTGTCTCCATAGGTGAAAAGGACATCTTCCCTTTAATGAAATGGGAGAGAATCTTAGACTTGACTGAAGCTTCCTTGTTTATTCCTGCCTCTTCTCTTGTAGTTTGAAGAGTTTGCACAGTTCCATTTGGTGTCACCTCAACAAGCATCCTTCTTCTAGGAACTCATGTGTAAAAGAAGACATTCTTGTCTCCGCATAGCTTGTTAAGTTGTTGCATGGTAACCTCTTCATCACTCAGCAATACCTCCAAAAAATTTGATGTTCCAAAATGGGACTTCCCATCCTCAAGTTTCTTCCAACACCTATCCTTCGAATGACCTAACCTTAAACAGAAAGAACATTTTATCCCACAATTTTGTCCTATGAAACATGCCACACTTGGCACATTCGATTGTGGCCCATTTAATCTCGAACATGTGGTGGCTAAATGGTCTCCTCTTTTGCAAATTTGGCATCTTTCGAACACAGTGGAAGAAGATGGCGCCTTTAAATTGTGCACATTCCCTTTGAAGAAATTGATAAGTGTGTTGTTCAAAGTAATGACATGTTTTTCCATCATGGTCTCTGAGACTCCTTCTTCTTGTTCCTCTTTTAGAGGTTCATATGGTGTTTTTCCAAGTTCACCCAACACTCTTTCCAATTTTGTACAACTCCCACTAATTCTTCAATATCCATAAAAGTCTTCACCATGCACAACTTCCAAATTTCTAGCCTTAATATGGCCAAAAATCTTCTTCTCTACTCAACATCTTATATCCTGCCTCTATGAAACAACTTATCAAAATGTTCAAAGTATTTTTGAACTTTCTTCTTGGGTTCTTGTTTGATGGCATCAACTTTCATCATGATGTCATCAACATCAACATCCCCATAATTTTGTACTATTAGAGTCCGTAATTTAATCCAATTAGCAAGTGTTGGTTACAACCTCCTAAACCATTCTTTAGCCCTACCTCTCAAATTCAAGTTTGTAAATTTGAAAAGTTTGTCTTCATTCAAATCTTGGACCTTTGTAACCATAATGAGCCTTTCTGCCTAGTCATTACCATCCTCATGGTCTTGCCCCCAAAACAATTCATCCATACCTTGTGAGCTAGTCATTTTGCAACGTTCAACTTTAATTTAAAAGTGTAACATCATCTGTTGCACATCCAATGCTCCACTTTTTTTCAATATATGCCTACCCACATTCCGTTGCAACCTACCTTGCTGCTACAATTAGTATTTGTGTCCCTTGAACATTTCTGACCTAGCCTGATAAACTCAAGATAGTAAAACTTCTACACAATTGTCCTTCAAATCTATGTCTACATGTATCAAAATACCTTCAAAACAAACACATTCCTCATCCCCTTTTTATCCTCCTATATTTTAGTTGAATTAAAGGACCTAGGACTGTTGAAATAGAAATGGTACTCATTGGATGGTATGATGAACCTCTCCCGCCTATGAGACCCTGCCTTAGTCTTCAACCACATCATTGTTTTGGAAAAGAAACCAACATGGATAATACTGATGGCAACCTCCCTACTTCTATTTCAAAGGTGTCAAAACCATCCATTCTCAAATATGAAAACCCTAAAATTTTCATGATCATTGTGTCTGCTTGTGGTTCCCATGAAAATCCTTCTTCATCAAATTTGAAAATGCCAAATTGAATTCCATGTGATAACCTTCATCCTCAGAAATTGTTATTTACCATTTGAGTATTAGCCTAAAAATTTAGATTGATCTCCTTCTTCTACTAGTCTTAAGGGCATGATATCAGATGGTAGGATGGAGAAACTTTGCTCATGTGTGGACTCCTGTTGGTATTAGCCCTGGTGCCTTGAATTTTGCCATATTCTCCAACTTATGACGTAGGATCTTAATCCAATGTCCACCTTAAGAACATGATCTCCATTCTAAAATAAGTCTTCCATACCAAGTATGTAGAACCTGACAAAGTGGTTAGGTGAAGCAAAAAGCTAGGGAATCCAAATGTCTCCTATTTTAGGTACACTACTTTGCCTTTCAGGAATTGAAGGTGAAACTCAATGCAAGGTATGAGGTGTAGTGATATTGGCTTTGTAGTTCTGAAGTTGATTCCCATCCCCTTGCTCCATTCCTTATCTTTACCTAAACTTGAGCGCATGTATAGAAACCATTATGAATTATTTCTATTACAACATCCCCAATCTGAACTTCATCAGGATTTATACCTACAAGTATCACTACACCAAATCCCAACAAACACAGAATTAGGGCTCCTATTTGAGGTCCATCCTACCTTCTTGGATAATCGAACTTGACAACTAGATGTTGCTCATGAATTTCCTGTGTAACATCATCTTGCCCAATCTCATCTACATTAAATGATGACATACTATTTTAATTACCATCATAATCTAATTGCATACAAATTTTAAAAATGTCACAAACTTGACTGGCTCTGATACCAAAAGAAAAGTGTATTAAGAAAATCTCTTGGGCACATAAGACTCACAGTTGAGATACAAATCTTGTGAACCAATTCAACTTACATCTTTGAAATTGCCAACCTAACACTACTAGAATCTCTTGGTGTTATTATCCTATCAGAACAAAATTCAGCATTCCAATGTGAATCTCCAATTGGCACGTACCTAGTAGTCTCTTCTAACTTATTATAGTGGTAACATTCAGTTTGTTATAAGGGATGAATCCACACATCATGTGTCCAAAATCTAATGAGGTATGGTTTGAGGTCAAAACCCTCAATTCTTATGATTTGTGAATTTTTGCAACAAAGTTCGAAGGTCTAAGGTCAACGGTTTGAAATGTGAAGTTCTTTGTCTGAAGTTGGAGGTCTAAGGTTGAAGGTATCTCTATGCAAGGTCAAAGGTCTAAATTCTGATGAAGTTTGAAGTTTGAACTCTAAGCACTTTCTTTGTGAGGTTTGAGTTTTAAGCACTTTCTTTGTGAGGTTTGAGCTTTGAATGTTCTCTTTGTGAGGTTTGAGGTTTAAAATCAAAATGTTCTCTCTAAAGTTTAACATCTAAGCATTTTTGGTGAGGTTTGAGGTTTGAGTGTTCATCACTGTTTGTGAAGTTTGTAGTTTGAACATTCATCACTTTTTGTGAAATTTGAACGTTCAATGTTCTTTGTGAGGTTTGATCTTTCACCCACATGTCAAGGTTCATGAAACCCTTTCACCACAACACATTGCCTTTGAGGTGCTCTTTAAATCTCTTGGAAGAAGTTGCAATCTCTTGATGAAGTTCAATTGTCTTTTTTTATTATCCAAGTCAAAAAAATGAAACTCACTCCCCCCACCCCCCAATGATCTCCAACTATATATGCAACATAGTTACCAAGTTTCTTTTCTAGGCTCCAAATTTCGGACTTTGAATTGGATCAAAACGTTTCACTAATTTTTTTTGGTTTTATCTTCATCAAAGGATTTGAGCACGGTGGTAAGAAAATAAATTTGATTTGTTGATTTTGGTCAAGGAATGACCTCTGATATGTGATTATTGTGAAACGAATTGGGTCCTATGGGTACCATTCTAGCAAAAGCAAATGTGACTTGCATGTGAAGAAAACGATAATTTTCTAAATTTTCTTGAGTAGTTTGTCCTCTTCTTGTGGATGTGGCAACAATGTCATTGACCTTTGTTGTTGCGAGTTATTTTCCCAATATTTTTTTATTTTTTTTGTTGCAACATTATTAGCAAAGCTCTTCCTATTATTGTCGCATGTTGTTGCATTAACAACTTGTGAGTATGCTATAGGTGATCAACTCCCACTTGAGAGCTTTGTATTTTAGAATTTTTTGCATGTACCCAATACTAATTGTAGTTCATCCCCTACAGCATGTCAAATTGTTCCAAAGCTATAATTCTAGTATCATCACATAACCGTTCAACAATCTGTTTAGGGTTTGAGGTCTACTTAAGTTTGAGGTCTGTGAGGGTCAATGGGGGTTTGTGAAGGTTTGTGAAGCACTATGAATGTGTGAGATTGGAGGTTTGAGGTGCAAGTTATTAAAGTTGTCTAAATGTGGCCTCTAAAATCTTCTTTCTCTTTTAGAGTTTTGGTGTTCATGACATTGTTGTTGTTGTTGATGTTTGCTGCATTCATTGAGGCATTCTTCCAATTGGATCATTTATAGCTTCAGTGGAGATTCCAACAATTTGGTCTACAACAACATTTCTACATCAACCATTAACAAGGTAAATCTTCAAGTTCCTCTCCTAAACTTCATGTGCCTTGGATTTTTTTGCTCTACATTTTTTGCTTTATTCTGCATGTGTCTTTGAACCTCTTCCAACTAAATTGTGAATTTCCATGCTTTGCCCTAATTTTTTTTAATTTTTGCATTTTGTTGGTTTTTTAGGGTTAGGTTATAATTTTTGTTTTACAACCTTGAATGATGGCTGAAGATGATGATGTTCGATTAGTTGAGTCCATTGGTTGTATTATGCTGAGGTTGAGATGCAATAACTTGTAGTTATAAAAACACAAGCTATAGCTTGGAAACCACATAGTTGAACCTCAATTTATTGGAGTTTTTTTTTGTTATAAATGACAATTTACATGTGGATCCTGAAAAGCCGCAGATGTTGTGGTGCATTATTTTTTAAATAGAGCAAGCCAGTGCTCTTGATTTGTGCCAATGATCTATTCTACGAAAAGGATTTATCAAATATGGTAAGATTAATGGGGTCATTCCCATGAGGACCAATGTTAAATTTGCAAATCCAAAGTTGCTTGCTTGGAGAAAGTTGGCCATTGTTGAGAAACTTTCTATTGTTGTTGCAAGTCACAACCAACAACCTGGGAAGAAGCAATCTAGGCCACCAAAAAAATACCATTTTTTAATAATGATGAATGTGTAAAGTTGATGTAGATAACTTGCCAATAATTGTTTTAACCATTCATTGCACTATTTGGAAAAACAAATTTGACTGCCCTAATCAAGTTCTTGATTAGGCTTTTAAAGGTTTCAGCAAGAGTTATAATAAATTGGTCTTTGTGATGAGTTATGAACCTCAAGAATACATCAAGATTTCTTGATTTGGGAATGTGATTTTAGGAATGAAGAAAATTTTCCATTTTTAAGAAGGCCCATTGAGAGCTACAAAATATATAATATGTAAAAAAGTGGCTTCTCATACAAGGGTCCATGTGGTGATGAATCCAAATGAGTTGTTTTGAATTTTGAACTAATTTTTCATTTGAATAACATGAAAGACGTCACCTTTGTTTATTTTGTGCAAAAGAGTTGATGAAAAGCAATCACATCGTATTTTAGTGCTACAAATCCTTACAAGAAGTCTGATGAAACATAATAGTAATTTCTTGAAGACTTGGTCTTGTATACTTGCAAGGGGTATATGCCCCTTCCCACTTGTGACAATATTTGGTTGAGGAGGTTGGTCTTACACCTTTGCCTACATGTTGTTTTTCCTTCTCATGTTACTTTTATAAAAGAAATGTTGCTTACATGGTCACAAAAACCATGCAATAACATGTGTTGTTAGGGCTTACTAAAACAATAACACTATCAGCTTATTTTGATCTCTAGATGTTTAGAGGCGGTGTGGACACCTTTGCCTTAATAATCAATTACTTGAATGAATCTTGGATGCCCCAACATGTTACCATTGGTTTATTTGAGGTTCATGAGACCACTTGGCTTTCCATGGCTGGTCAACTACGCTCATTACTTGAAAAGTATGATCTAATGCATTGTATGATTGCCTTGTGAAAGATGAAGGTAATAACTTGCTATCTATGGTGACAACACTACGTTCCATTGTCAATTATCGCCCTTTGAAACTTCAATAGGTTTATGAAGGTACATGTTTTGGTCACATTATGTCCAAAGCCTACCATTATGCTACTAATGATGAGAAGGTGATTGTCGGTTTGAAACAGGTCAATGTGAAGGCTACCCAAGGTAACTTACAAAAGACAATCACATGGACAAAGAAGTTAGGAAAGGGAAGGAAATAATGGGAAAGGGCATGTGTTGAGAGGGGGTTGCGGCATTGGAAATTGAAGACCCTAATGATGACAAGATTTGCTAGTAAAGTAATCATGTTCAAAAAGGTATTGGAATTCAAAGAGGCTATTATTTTGTGTTATGGGTAGCATAAGACAATTGTTTTGCAGTAAAGGGTTCCTAAGGCTAAGGTATGGGCAATTGTCAAATTAATACATGTATCAATTTGACACTAACTTTGGAAGTTGAGGTTGGACAAGCTACTAACGTTTTTGATGCTTTGGATGCATTTGATGTTGAGCTTATCATCTTTCATAACAACATGCAAACAGAAGTTGTTAAGGTAATCAAACTTTTTCTGTAATTTTTACAAGCCTATGATTCACAACAAGTGCACAATATGCTTGCTCTTATGTTTGATCTTAGGTTCAAGTCTTTGAAGGTTGTGGAAAACTATGTAGGTTGTGGGGCTTGTATTTGTCTTGTTGTAGAGTATGATGCTAATGCAGTAATCCACCTTTTAATGACTATGTTTGAAGTACTAAACCTTATTGTCCAAGCATGTGCAGTAGAAGTTGTTTGATTTATTATTGGATTTGGTGATTCCATTAAAAAAGACAATAGTATATTTGGTGTGGGATTACAAAACTTGAATGATAATTTGCACTTTGCACTTCATTTTGAACTAAAAATTGTCTTTTTATTCATGGAGAGGTTACTTGTGGAACTCATCCACAATAAGGATGGCTTTCATTGTTCTGTGTGTTTTTGTGGGTTAGGTGGGGTGTATGTGGGGTGTGCTTGGGGTAGGAAATTAGTGTTACATTGGGCCAGTTTCTTTAAAGAATTGAGGTCCAACTCCTCCACAAGTTATTGGTTTTTTAAATGTTTTCTAATGCTTTAGTGAGGCAAATCTATGATTAGAAAAATTACTTCCAAAAGCTGGGGTGTATTCATAACCTTTGTAAATATCCTATGATTAGTGTGAATTTGAAAACCGGAAAATGCATATCCACCAAATGCAATATATATATATATATATAGTCAATTATATTCATAATGTTTTTTACTTCGCATATCTTTATGTTATAAAATTTTGAAAAATATTTCATATAGATAACCTGAGTAATGCCTCAAATATTCATATCTGGGCAACACTCGTTAAAACATTTAGTTCTGATTCCAAATCCAATTTCGGTTGGTAAAACCAAAATTAGGTCTTTGATCTTTAAAACCAAGCTTGAAATTGGAACTAGGTTTTCAATTTTCAATTTAAGAACCAAACACCAAACCAAAAGGATCTTTGTTTTTTAAGAACTAGAATTGGAACTAGTTTTTTTTTTTTTTTTTTTTTTTTTTTTTTTTTTTTTTTTTTTTTTTTTTTTTTAATTTTTTTTTTTTTTTTTTTTTTTTTTT
>Ga0116231_10011412_pt1 | contig 13673 bp, 19 predicted proteins | sample S1TSphgellanicum_2_FD_89695 | JGI IMG/M metagenome (GOLD analysis project Ga0116231, IMG submission 89695) | Host-associated microbial communities from peat moss isolated from Minnesota, USA - S1T2_Fd - Sphagnum magellanicum MG | ecosystem: Host-associated > Plants > Peat moss > Unclassified... | reverse complement strand
CAATAAATCACATCTAATTCTACATCCCCTTTCCCTTCTCTTCAACATAAAAGGGATAATGTACTCTAAAAGGTTTACTAGGTGCTTAACTGATTAAGCGTTACATCAACTGAAATAAAGAAAATATTATATGCCTGGAAATATCACAAAGGTTGATTCAACTATTAATAATCACTACTTGGAGGCTTATAAGCATTTTAATCATTAGTACTAAAGAAAATTACGGAACTAAGGCTTAACTAATTATTGAGCTATAATCCATGGCTCACAGATACCAATGGGTAACTTGATGCATTCCCAACTCCTCGAAGGACTCAAATGAAAGTCCAAGTAAAAAACAGCGGAAGAAGGAGGAGTTGGGGCATGTTCCTTAGCTCACAACACTTTGAGGGGTAGAAGGGCATGTTGGAGCTTCAAAATGGGACTATGAAAAGTTGACAAGCTTCACTCACTCACATGGGCCTGCACACAACCCACACAAAGTGGTTAGTGCATAGTTGGAACACCTTTGGTGCTAGGACAAGCCACAGGCAACACGGACACACTAGATTCACCACAGCCCGAACTTGGGGGAAGCCACCACCTTCCCCCTTATATTATACTCTGTGGCTGGCCACGGAGCCTACATCCAAATGGCTTTTCTCTCCCAAAACTCCCGAGTGGGAGTCCCAAAATCGCGCCGGTTGGGTCTTTCACGACTTTGGAGCCCCATAATTTTGCGAGCAGACCTCGGATCAAGATGCAGTCTAAAACAAAGTTGTAGCTTTTGTTGAGAGCTTTCCAATGGTATGTTGCACGCCCCCTGCATCCAAGTAAAGAATGCCAAGCTTTCCAATGATATAAAGAACGCCACAAGCCATTGGGTTTTGACCTGAAATCACTCTTTGCAGTTTTGGGAATCCACTGGGACTCCATCTCCCAAAGTGGGAGTTGCCTTGGGAGTGTGAAGGTTCACTCCCTCATACTCCCTCACACTTTCTTACACTCATGGGAGTATGTGATGTGACTCTTGAGCTTTTTTCTTGGCCCGCACCCTTGTAACTTCTTTGCCTTAACTCCTAGGCTTCCTCTTGGCCCGCAACCTTGTAACCCCTTTGCTTTGTTCGCAAGCCCAAAGCTAGGGTTGCGACATAAGCACTGGATGGGGCATTGTCAAATTTGAGTTGATTAGTTTCACCAAAAGTGTCAAAAGTGGTATTTGTTGAAATTTGGAGAAAACTTATTGAAATTGAGGTTATTCAACTCCTTAATTTTATAATACTAACCACATGAGTGGAAATTATTATTGGATCTACAACGAACTTGGGTCGTGGATTGGGAGGGGTTTCAATAAGGAGGAATTTGTAATAGAAGTTTAGGACTACCAACAACAACTACTGGAGTTATTAGGACACCATAAATGGTGTTTACCAATTCAATAATGACTACTTGTGTGAAAATGACTATAAATTGACACCCGATGAGTTTAATAACTGTTGAAGGGTATAAAAGTACAAATGCTAAAAATCTAGGAGGAGGATATTGAGAACCATCTATCGTACCTACAGAAATCCCCAATCATAGAAATGGCCATTCTATAAGGCCAAACAGGGTAGCTTTTAAGTACCTTGACTTCAAAAAAGATGTTGACCCAAATGTTCATGTTAAAATATTCAATTCTGCAATGAATGTTAATGCAAAAACCTCTAAACAATACATATCAATGCATTCAACTATATGTTAAAAGATATAACATCGGACTGGTGCCATAATTAAATGATAGAATTTCCTAATTGTATTTTTTCAAAACTTACACAAACATTTTGCAAATGTCATCGAAAGACTTAGAATGATGAGCAAATATACATTGAGCTGAAGAACGTGAAGTAAGAAGAGACTAAAAGGGTGGAGGTTTACTATGAAAGGATTTAGAAATTAACTCATGGTTTACAAATACCAACCACATATAGTTTTTTGACTATTGTGTTTAGGGCGAGCTTGTAATCATACTCAAAATTAGGACTACAAGGATGAAGAGGTCAACATTATAACAATATAAGGAGGCAACGATGTTGTGTGAAGAAGGCATGATTACTATGAAAACAAGGATCATGCTTTCAATACCACATAATATTAAACAAGCAACACCACCAAAACCATAGAATAATACAAGGAAAACTGACAAGTATTGCACAAATTATGGAATGACTAATCATAATGTGGAGACATGCAAAAAGAAGAAGGAGGAAACCATAGTGGTAGCCACAAAAGTAGCACAACCAAATCAAAAACCACAAAAGACATTTTCATATGCATGCCACATTTTTGATTTGAATGGACATAAAATGACAAATTGTCCAAAGTTTACTAAGATGCAAAAGATGTTTCATGGGAAATCTATGATAGTAATAGAAGTTCAACCTATTGTTAAGATAAAATAGTCACTATAGATGTGAATGTGGTGGATGTCAATGTTACAACTATAAGTAAGGCAGTGAAGAATAGGTGTTCAAGGATAGAAGGCCAAGGAAAGCAAAGAATGTTGTTGATTGGAAAAAGAAGAATGGTTGAAAAAGTCAATGGTGGAGATAATTCAATATAATTCACAAAACACAAACCCAAACAAAAGGGCCATTTACATCCATGGAGGGATGGAACACAATCTGGCCAGGTATGCCAAATATTATTCCTTTAGAAGCACAAAATATTCAAGAGGTAGTGAATTCACAATAAAAAATGATTACAATAGAAGAGATTTTTTAGGACATTAGAAAGCAGATGTTAGAAACAAGTATACTTCAAACTTGGGATAATTGTTTAAAATAATTCTTGAGTTAAAGAGGTATTTTTGGTAGAAGCTAAAACCATAGAAAACTCTAAATCTAAATAGAGTGTCCATAAAAAATCAAGTTAGTTCTTTAACACTAGAGGTAGGGGCAACTACTATGACAATAGATTATGATATGGCAGTTACCCAAGTACAAATTGGGAAGAATACAATAGAGGATGTGTTGTTCGATGGAGGTTTAGAGTTAATATCATCACCAAAACAATTAAGATTGAGGTTAAGGCTTCCAAAGCCTAAACCTACACCATATAATTTAAGGATGGCAAATCAAACAACCACAAAACCAATGGGTTTGATTAGAGATTTGACAATATATGTTCACGACATTCTTTACATAACTACATTTATTGTACTTCATAACAAGGTGGTAGATTCTAATTATTCCATGTTGTTGGGGAGACCATGGTTGAAGGATGCTAAAGCGGCACATGATTGGGGGAGTACACTATTACCGTACAAGGGAATGGGGCAGTCAAAATAATTACGGTCACCAAGTGTTTGGGAGGTGAAGTAAGAAGACTAGAAGTGTTATTGTGCTATGATTATCAAAATGGTATCACAGATGAAAAAGATATCATCTTTGCTACAAAACCAAAGTTGTTTTCAATAGGAATAATTAATTTACCTGAGACAATGCAATTTCTGAAAATCACAAATGTGATCATGGATACTAGTGTGAAGACTAGTAATTTAAAGCTAAAATTAGGGGTATAAATTACATAATAGAAGACAACTAGCAATAGATATGAGCCAAAAGTAACTTTCGAAGATAAGGTGTATCCTAAGATGTATTACAATCATTAGCCAAGGAGTGTTGTGGTGGATGAAACTCTAGCAAAAATCAAAGCACAAGAATTGTAGATAGCTAGATGGATGTTAGTTAAAGACTAATAATTAATGAAGCTTAACTTGGGAACTAATGTAGAACCATAGCTAGTGAAAATTAATGCACAACTAGAAACAAAAAAAACTATTGGAAATATAGTAGTTGTTGAAGGAATTCAAAGATGTTTTTGCATGGACATACAAAGATTTGAAAAGGTTTCCACCAAAGCTGACATGACATAAAATTGAGTTGGATACTATTATACCACTAGCACATTAAGTTACGTACAGATTAAATCCAAACTATGTTATAATAATTAAACAAGATATTGATAAATTGTTAGTAATTGGATTCATTCAATATATAGAAAAGGCTACATGGTTATCACCCATGCTAGTAGTACCTAAGAAGAATGGCAAACTATGAATATGTATAGATTTTAGAAAACTAAATGCAGCCACAAAAAAAAATCCATACCCATTACCTTTCATAGATGAAATGTTGAACATAATAGTATGGTATGAGGTATATTCTTTCTTAGATGGATATTCAGGATATCATCAAATTTCTATTACTCTAGAGGATAGATACAAAACTACATTTGTTATAGACTAGGGAGCTTTCATATGGAAGGTGATGCCATTTGGAGTTTAAAATGGACCTCCAACATATCAAAGAGTTGTTATTAAAACATTTAGAGAATACTAAGACAATTTTATGAAGATATGTCTGGATGACTTTATAGTGTATTACATGGACAGTCATCTATAAAAGCTCAAATTATGTTTTTAGAAGTGCAAAGAATATGGCATTAGTTTAAATCTAGACAAATGTACATTCATGGTGTTTTCAAGGATGATCTTGGGTTTTATTGTTTCTAAAAAAGGGGAACTATTAGATCCAAAGAAAATATAAACAATAGTAAACATACCACCACCTAAGAATCCATAGTAGATTCAAATATTTAATGGTCTGGCACAATTTTACATATGCTTCATAAAAACTTTATTGCTATTATGGCACCTATTACTAAACTAACCAAAAAGACAAAGACTTTTCTTTGGACAAAGGAATGTTAGAAGGCTTGGGAGTTGATAAAATAAAAGTATATTAAAACACTGATATTGATATCACCAAACTGGTAGGTGGAGTTTCATGTTCATACATATGCATCATTATCAGTTGTAGGAGCTATGTTATTTCAAAATTTGATAGGGAAGAGTGATCAACCAATGGCATGCTTTTAGACTTTTAAATAGAGCAAAACATAACTATAACACCACAAAGAGAAAGGCTTTAGCAATGGTTTTTGCTTTGCATAAGTTCAGACATTATTTGTTGGGTAATAAGTTTGTCTTTTATGTATATCATATGGCATTAGTCTATTTGGTCAACAAACCACATGTTTCAAGGAAAATAACTTGGTCGTAGAATATGATTTCATAGTAGGTACTTAGGACATTGTTGACCAAGTTAGTTAGTGAAAATAGAATAGATTGGGATGAACATTTGTCTACAATGTTATTTTCATATAGTACTACATACAAAGTAGCAACATGGTATACACCATATCAATTAGTGTATGGATTACATCCATTAATGCCCATAGAATACATCGTTCCAATTGCTGGTGGAGATGAGAGAGACAATACTCTAATGAGAGTTTTAACTAGTAGAATTATAGAGCTCAAGAAGTTGTAAGAAGCTAGAATGTAGGCTATAGAAACTGTAGGAATTTAGTAGTGGAATAAAACATTATGGAATTAACAAAAAAATCTAAAAAAATAGTTTAGTTTCAATGAATATGTTTTGTGGTTTCCAAAGGGTAATAAATCACACTTAGGGAAGTTTACTAGGTTATGGTTAATTTGGACCATAAAGAATATAATATATGTTGCCAAATAACATAATGTTATTGGTGACCATTGAGAAGTTTAAAACTAACCTTGTGTTGGTCAATGTGAATAAGCTCAAACCTTATAAATACATGGAATCTGAAGTTCAGAAAAAAGAATAACATATGCTAATATGTTGGGAAAAGAATGCAGGTGGAGTTCAAGAGGCGAATTTTGACACAGAAAAGGACGATGACATATTTGAAATACAGAAACCACAGATGAAAAATGATGAAGATAAAGAACATTTCATAGATATAGCAGTGAACACATTTTTTATTTTTGATCTATAGATGAGTAATAATTATAGTAGCGAGGGATTTGGGATGTAACGATTTAAAATGATATGTTAGGAGTATTGACTAAATCAACGGTAGTATTCATTTGGTTATTAAAAGTATTCACACAATCCTCATAATTGTGCGCACAATTAGTAAAAAAATCGGTATAGTCAATAGATGTGTTTTCACAGTCAACCAATAAATGGGCACAATCAACAAAAGGGGTATAATGCAAACAAAGTGGAGTCAATACAAATAATGTAGGGAGATTATGGATGTGGAATAATTGGAAGATGAAATTTACAAAGTTCACTCATAATGATGATGTTAAGTGTTTCCATGTGGTTGTACAAGGGACACATAAACTTGTAATGATGGGATGTATTAATTCCAAGGATCATGCATTAATTAAAAGACGACGAGCAGATGAAAAAATGAATGTGACGGGCAGGATGTTCAAGGACGTGAAAAAGGGGTAATCGTTAAAAGCAATTTGTGTTTATTGTTGGGAGTTGTGCACGTTTTCGAAGTTTTAGAATTCATAGCAGTGTGAATGTAGAGAGTGAAATTGTGCAAATAACAAAGGAAAAGGAAGTGCAAAGGAGTGAACATAGACAAAGGCACACATTGATGTTGCAAAAAAGAAGAAGTCAAAGAAGAGTTGAGAAGAGTACATATAGATGACACCCACATCATTGGGTCTACTTCAATTGTCTCTTAGGCTTTCCATCAATTTTCTTTCCAATTAAATTTGGTAGGCCTTGTGGTTTAGCCCCACAAATGTGTTGTTGGGTCTGCTTTAGGGTTACCTTTAAAGTTTTCACTTCCATCAGGTTTTTGTACCCCTATTGGGGGCATTAAGGTTTTGGGTGTTCCTTTGGGGTCCTTTTCCTTCATTTTTTCTTTTCTTTAGGAGGCTTTGGATAATGATGTTCAACACATAGATGCCCTTCCTAGGTTGGGGGATGTGCAGGTGACATTTGGGATTCTCATTTGTTGTTTTGCATAGAGGCCTTATTACCTTCTTCGTTCTTTCGCCCCATTCTTGGATTTTTAGAACTAACTAGCCTCTTTTGATTTGACCTTTATTATTCACGTATTTTGGAAACTTTTAGGGCTAGGTTCTTTGGATTGTCCAGAGGTTCCCCTAGTTCATTAACAAGCTTTTCTGCCCATCTCTAGAGGTGGGGAGGTTTTGCTTTTATAGAGGTTATTGCCCTAACAACATACTTGGGGAGTTGGGGGTTTATTATTCAAACATCCAAATTTTTGCAAGATAATCATCCATTTTTATTGGGGGTTATAGGGGCTAGTAGTTCATGTCCATTTCCATTCCAGGTTCATTTTAGGTGGGTTCATGACCTTTTACCTCTAGTTGTTCAAACTTCCATCCCACCTTTAGAGCAGCTATTAGAGAGAGGGGTAGATCGTCTTCATGAAAACATATTAAAAAGCGTGCATGAACATTCATTTTCCAGCACGATCTCAAAGTTGTCTTTTGATTATCATCGCACTTGGCTGATGTTTTGTGTAAGCCTAGGCTTGAGTGCTTGACTTTTTGCCTACTCAGTCATCCCATCTTTTATGATGACCCTTAACATTTTTTCTTCAACATTACGCACTAGATTGGGTTTCCCCCATCCCACAACTCATGGTTTTTTTCGATGCATATGCGGCTAGGCCATAAATATGACATGGATACACCTACTTTGTTGTGTTCATGGGGGAGAGCGCACGGCCACACATGATGCATTTCAAAATTCTTTCACTTCCATTGTTAGGGATGTTGAATTCCATGTTTTGCGCAAGCAAACACATGTTCCCCTAATGCCATCTTTCTGGACATCATGATGACAAGTGGATATTGTGCTTATAACATATGGTACTTGCACTTTGGCTAATGTAATCATTGTTGACCTAACTTGTGCGGATTTTGTTTTGTGAGTCACTTTTTTAAGGGGAGTGGTTGCGATGATTGTAGTTTAGGCAAAGGTTGTGTCATATTGTGACTAACACCCTAAGGATGATTTCATCCCTCTAGTAGTAAAAGTATTTGGATGTTTACACCAATAGGTGGACGACTTCTTTCATTGTTGTGCCAACATGGCATGGTTAGCGAAGGGCTTTGGTGGTCCTCCTTTTTCGATTATACGTTCATTTTATAGGTAGAGGGTGTTAGTGGCTTTCTAGAGAGTTCATGCAACCACTATCTTGCATTGGGTGGTTGTGGCAGCAAGAAAGGCCTTTTCTAGGCTTGGTGTCTTTCCAGGTTTCTTACCCATTTCCTTGCATGATTTGCTTCATGCTTATGGTGATGGGTTTAGATACTAGGTTTTGGGTTTTCTCTTGTTAGGGCTCCCCATTGCGCATTTTGCACTTTTAGGTGTGGTTTTTTGTTTGGACTTTGGTCCTTTATTTTTTCTTCTCTTGTTGCTTTGCTAAATGTTTTTCCTTTATTATTTATTTATCTTTGTAGTCAACCTTCTGATGAGATAGTATGGGAATACTTTTAAGTTGAACATGTTCAGTTATGTGTTTATACGGTTCATAAAAGACCATGGTAGTTCACGAGAAAACTTGGATGGATCTTATCCACACCGAGTCCACATATTAAAATACAATTTGAGCTTTTGTTACAATGTGCATTCAACTTGACTAAAATATATATTGATATTTGCTTCAGTGTTTGTGTAATTGAATTTGTAAACATGATGTCACTATAATGTTGTCATGTTTTAATGGAGATGGAAAGAGTGTTGCAATTAGTTTACTTACCCCCCCCCACCCCCTTTTTTTTTGGTGACAATAGAAAATAAAAGTTGTTAGATCTAATAATGTAGGTGTTACAACATTGGTGATGGACAAAAATATCCTAAAACTCTAAAAAAGAAGTGATGAAAAGTGGATGGCCCTTGATTTTTTAAAAAATACTTTTGACTATTGTTAGCTTTAATGTAGATGCAACTTGGCTACTATTTTTATTTGGGACTTTTTTTTTCAAAGAATTTTTGTAGGGCTTTAGATCTTGTTGCTTTTAGGCCACAATAAAAAACGATTCTATTAAAATATGACATATATATCACTACGTAGAAGTAAATATTTAATTAAATCCATGTTAACAATAATTTTAAGAAAACAATAAGGGAAATGAGAAGAAGGGGGAAAGGTTGGTTATTGCTCAACATATTTTTTTCCATGAAGTTTGTTAGGAGGTATGTAGGTTTGTAATGTATATGGCAAGGGTTCTTTTTTCCTTGATAGGAACAGAAAAATAGCTTACATGGCAAGGGTCTATTTGTCAATCTAAGTACAAAGTTATTGCTTATGTCATGGTTGATGGTAATGTAGTTGCTATATATGAGAACTCTTTTGAAATTGAAGATTCCCATCTCTATCAACTATCGACAACAGTACCTTATTGTTTGCTACCTTACTGGACCTTCAGACAAATATATGGAAAATTTATAAAAAGATTTCTCTCTCATTGTGCGACTAAAAAAATCTCAAAAACACTTTTAGTCACCATTTTTCAAAAGAAAAAAATCACCACAATGAAGAAATTTCGCTTAAAAAGATCCTCTGCCCCAGGATGAGGGCATTGTCAAAACAAGGGGCCTAGGAAGAGGCCATAACCATTGCACAATCCTCACCCGCATTTTGAGAATGCCATTACCCATGGGTTTTACCCATCACAACACAGCAGAGGCAAACTTTAGCATGAGCCTAAACATACATTGATTATGACGAGTACAGGGAGGGTTGTTATGCCTAGGAGAAAATATGTAGTGGTGGGCACTCGTGCTTTCCTATAGATAAAGCCCACAGGCTTTACCATACACTTAATGAAATGAAGGATCTTACACCTACATAAAGACCCCCGTGAAAATCTGTAGTGTTAGCAAAGGGCGTGAGTGAAAGTGAAAATTGGGCTGGCTGTTTCACTGTACAGTGGTATGTTCTGTTGTCCAATGGGCTATTTTGTTTTTCTTCTTTTGCAAAATAGCTATTCTCTTATTAAACACTGAGGTGACCTCGATCTTCGTCTTTCCCACCAATGCTGAATCCATAAGGAAACTCAACAAATGGAATAAATAAGTACCCCCAGTTTATAATGGGGATATTAGCCCAGGCCAAAAATGGTGATGAACAGTTTTGGAAATGGAAATTTCATGCAGCCAATGGGAAGGTTCAGCAAGCACTTGAAGTGCCTTGATTCTTTTTCTGTTAAGGTTTGGGGGATGGGGGAGGATTTTTTTTCCCTTCAAGTTCCTAATGGGTTCCCATCAGGTTCCCACTATGTTCACTAGGTTCTCAATGTGTTCCTCAAGGGTGTTCCCAGTAGCACCTTGCTTTAATCCCATATGTTTTGCCCAAAGTCCTCCCCTTCTCAGCTATATAGCTGCGCCAAAGGGGGAGGCACCCCATAATTCCATAGAATCTTCTACTTTGGAGAGCCTCCATAATTTCAACTTTATTTTTTGTGATGGGCTAATCAACATGCTCTTGGTCTTTTTGCCATCTAATAATGCCCTTGGACCAGGGTGTTTCCAAAATATGGGTCCCCTTGGCGCCACTTGGGGCAGGCAATTATTTGGGAATGCTCTGATCCTTAGGCACTCCCCTAAATGTAAGATCCATCCTACTCTTAAAAGGAGCAGGTGTAAGAACTCTCATCTGTTCTAGGAGGGATACTCATGCGCCTTTGAAAAAACCTATCCGGCTTTTTTTAGAGTGCCCAGAGGACACCTGACAAAGTGTAAAAAACATGCAGGCAGGTATCCAATGGGTACCCATTGGGTATCACAGTAATGAATAAAAAGGAAGAACCCCGATGGCAAATTTTACACTGCGGAATGCCTTCAAACCAGTGCTTTACAGAAATTTGAGACTCCCTTGGCTCCTGCCTTGGGGTCCCTTAGTTCCATAAAGCCCTAGGCCAAGGGCTTGACCCTACACCAAAATCATATTCTCTCCTTGAATGTGATGATGGTGCACATTTGAATTGGAATTTCTTATGGAAAGATAAATAACTTATTAAATGAATGATACTAGAAGAATTTTTTTGAATTCAATCATTTTTTTGGGGGAAAACGAATCCCAAGTTTGGAAGCCTCTCTATCGTCCTTGTCTCTTGTCAGAAATTGGATCCGTAAAACTTGTACCTGTTACTTCTACTGAACCTCTCTACACCTTCCCTTCTAAAACTCCGCATTCAAATGGTGCATTTGTAAATGATAGAGCTTTTAAACTGCTTAAAATGTTTTGTCACCAGCAGCAGCAGCAGCCTTGTTTTCTATCCTACTTAGAGTGGGTCGTTCCTTCACTGACATCATCAAAGCTTAAGAGTCTGAATGAAGCGAATGGTAGTTGTTATTATTTGTTGTTGCAATTCTCAGAGACTTGATTGTTGGGAGAGATGCTTTAAAAGAAAAAGAGGGATTAGATATTAGGTTTAGGTGTTAGGTTTGCATTTTTCGTCGTCGTCGTCGTTGGAGATTGATGTTCAATCTGGGTTTGGTCCCTACCAGCAGCATTTTGTTGTCGTTGTTGGGATTTTGGGGAAAACAGTTTGGATTGCGAGGGGGGGAAAAGATAAAGCTATGGTGAAAGCAGTCTTGATGGGAGCAGTTGCACCAGGACATGCAATGGGACAAGGAGTTGCAACTCTGCTGGAGCAGCTGGACCGCCATTACCTTGCACCTGATGGTTCACTTGCTACTAAATCTGCATATCTTGACCTCGTTCAGGTGCTCACCTCCTTCCACCCATCCTGCCAGTTTCTTTGTTTCTGTTTTCTGGAGGAATCAGATCGCGGGGCGGAGTATTTTTTTCCTTTTGACCCCGTCCTCTCTTGTTTTCTTGTTCTTGTTCTTCTTGTGGGCATTGAAGGTTTTGTGGGTGTTTTTGTTTTTTGGTGTGAAGGCACGGGAGGAGATGGCTAGAGAGAGATTGCGGTATTTGGAAGGTGTGGTATGTTTTCCAACTCTGACATTTCTTTTATTGTTTTTTTCTCTTCCTTTGTGAGAAGCAAGGTTTGGTGTGTAACCTTTGATCTGGAGGAGGGTCAAGGAGATGTTCCTTCTGGTGTTCCAGATGATTGTATTTATAAGGGGTTTTTCCCTTCTTGATAGATGGGGAGGTTTTTGTCTGAGAGCTGCAGGCTGTGTACAGTGAAGCAGTGGCGCTCGTAGAGGAGTACCAGCAAGCACAATCAGTGGCCAGTATGGGTGGAGTTCGGGATTTGATGTCCGTTTTTGCACAGCTTGACCTGCGATCAACTCCACAGGTACCCCTTTCCAATTCTTCATCTTCTTGATCACAAAAATGATGGGGAGTTTCTTTGATACCCATGCTTGGAAAGGTTGGAAGTTTGTAAAAGGTATTATACATGCAGCAATGCTGGTGTCCAACAATTGTTGACAAAACGTTTCAGTCTAGTGTGGCTGTCAAGATTTCCTGTACCTTGCTTGATAGGTAACAGTGCTGCTGATCAGGTATGTGGAATTGTCATCCTCTCTTAGAAGATCTAGACCTGGCATGTTCATTGTGAGGATCCAACAAATGAACATGACAGAAAAAACTCAACCAAAACTTGACACTGAATTGAGCATAAGTGAGAGTTCCTTGGGTCATTTGAAGTGTAGGTTATTGTGACAGATAGAATTTATTTGTGTCCAGAATCCTGTATGAGAAAAGTATGAGCAATGTCACTGTTTCAAACAGAGCAAGAAACTTGTGACCAACGCAGGACTCAACCCTTGCCTTGACTAAGAAAACCACTAAAAATATATCCTAGCCCAAACTAAGGCTGCTGAATTTAGCAAAGATGAGACCCACCTTTGTGATCAAGAACTGTAGTGGCATTGTGCAATTGATTGTGTATGCTCAAATTTGGACCTTGATTCTTGTTTTGATTCCTGTATACAATCTATGTGTTGGAGTGCTCAAGAGGTTTATTCTGTTTGATCAGACCTATGATGCATTGGAGCAGCGGTTAGCTGTATCTGAAGCAATCCAACGGCTCCGATTGCCTCTACTCTCTAAGGATGGAGATGTCCCAGATGATGACACAGCAGAATGGGGCAATGTGTCACGAAGCTCATTTGATAGTATCACCACTAGCATCAGCCTAAGCACTACCACTACTGTCCACACCACAACTGCGAGCACAGCAAGTGCCACTGTTGCCTCTGGGAGTGGTACTCAGGCTGAGGTTGTGGAGCCTGGTGTAGGAGGGGTGGCCAACCGGTTCTTGGGCATTTCTCCTGCATGGCTGCGGCAAACCCACTTGAGTCGTTCAGTTTTAGCAGATGTAAGTTTTTGGCATGTGATTCTTGCTCTGCACAGATCTCTATCTACCAATGTATTATGTGTAGGAATGCAGTTGAGCAACCTCAATCTGGGGCTTTTGTGTTCTTGCACAATCAGATATCTCCGACCCTGAAAACGGATACCTGTATATTCTCAAGTCAATGATCATGGGTCCACTTTTAGCTCTGCTGGTGCATCACAGCCATGTCTCTGAACACTGTAACAGGATAACACAGGGTATCAAACAACCCTCATACCCGAGATAGAGGGTCGTCTGCGCAGCAAGTGTGATAAACTTGCAGCTGCCTTTGAACCCAATGAAGCTGGTAAGTGAAGCAAAAGTTCTAACTTTTCAACTGAACATGAGGAGATTGAAAAATTGATTCTTGGGTGTTATGTGTTGTGACTATGCTTGATCACTCCTTTGTCTCTCCACAGTAATGATGACAACTGGTGTAAGGTCTGCAGATGCTGCTGGGCCACATCCATCCAACAGTTTGCAGCTTCCAGAAAGGTAAGTAAGAGAGAAGGCT
>Ga0116231_10011411_pt1 | contig 13675 bp, 16 predicted proteins | sample S1TSphgellanicum_2_FD_89695 | JGI IMG/M metagenome (GOLD analysis project Ga0116231, IMG submission 89695) | Host-associated microbial communities from peat moss isolated from Minnesota, USA - S1T2_Fd - Sphagnum magellanicum MG | ecosystem: Host-associated > Plants > Peat moss > Unclassified... | reverse complement strand
CGCTGCTCGTGTTTTTTTTTTTGTTTTTTTTTTTGTTTTTTTTGTTTGTTTTGCTGTAGGGTGGTGGGTTTTTTTGTGGGTGTTTTTGCTTTTTTTTTTTTTTTTTCTGTCTGTCTGTCTGTCTGTCGTAATGGCATCATGCCTCACTCTGCTGCACTGCTCCAAATCCCTTTTTTTCTGTTGCACTTTCTTAGGTTGTTGGCAACAATAATAGAAAGAAAACCTTGATTCAACAAGCATAGAATTGAATTCAGAGGCAAAGAGAGAGAGAGAGAATGTACTGTGTGAATTTGGACATTCTGTGCTTTTTGATAGTTGCAATTTCTTCTTCTGTGTATACCTTCACCAATTGCAGCAGCACCGATTTCAGAAGAGAGAGAGAGAGAGAGAGAGAGAGTGTGTGTGTGTGTGTGTGTGTGTGTTTGGTTTTTTCCACCCCCTGCCCCCCCTTTTTTTTTGCAGTGGTTGAGGACCTCAACAAGCGGCGGCAGCCATTACCTGCTCTTGATGCTGTCTATTTCATCCAGCCTTCTCAGGAAAGGTGGGTTTGCTGTCACTTCAAAATCCTATCAATTGTGTTTATGAATGTTGAACCAAAGATTTATTTGCAGGCAAGAAATAAATCTGGAAACCTGATTCTTTGTTGACTCCTGATTCTCTTTTTGTTCTTTGTTCCTGTTTTTTTTTCCCCCTTTCGATGCAGTGTGAGGAAATTCATGCAGGACATGTCTGGGAAATCAGCTCTGTACAAGAAGTGGGTGCTCTTGATCATTGTTCACTTTCAGCAGTTTCAGTTCCTTCATCATTGTGCTTTTTTTAGTAGAGATTTTGGTTTCCAACTGGTTGTTGGGTTTCATCAAACCCTCCTCTTTTGTTATTGCTGCTGGCTGGCCACATTCCAATCTCTCTCTTGCAAGCAAACTAGAATTGTCTACTAAAGGGTGCAGTTTCAGTACTCTGCTGTGGGCAGGGCATACGTGTTTTTTAGCTCACCCATTAGTCGGGACTTGCTACAAGCTATCAAGAGTGACCAATCTGTTCTTTCACGAATTGCAGCTCTTCGAGAGGTAAAAAAGAAAAGACTAGTAGCTCATTTGCATCATCATATAAAGCTTGCTTGCACTGAATTGTCAGTCAGCAGCCACAGTCTAGTTTCTTCACATCAATTCAGGTTTCTGCTGTAAAATTGTTGTTAACAAAACTATATGCAGAAACCTTGAATGAAATATGTGACACAATCTGTGCAGATGAACTTGGAGTACTTGACAGTTGACACACAGGTACTTTCCTTCTTCCCACTGTTGTTGCTTTGACAATGCTAGGCAAGATCCATTTTCTTTGCTTCCGTATCTATCCACTTTGCTGTAACTGTCTCTCTCTCTACGCATGGAGATTGTGGGGACAAGATCACAACATTGAACCATGCAAGAGCATTCAGTGAGGTAAGAGTGATAGGACTAAGTGGAGTTTTTGGGAGTCTACTACCGCAGGGGTTTATCACAGACAATGATGAAGCCTTGGAGCTTCTGTTTGGAGGGAGTAACGAGGGTACTCGTAAGTTTGACAAATGCATTGAGACAATTGCAACACGATTGTCTACTGTATTTGCATCAATGAAGGTAAAACAGATAAATGATTGTGTGCCTCAATTCTCTATCCTTTTCTTAAAAAAGGATGTCAATCAAGATCTCTGCTAGATGGAATGAGGCAAATGTATTGAGCTCATTCACAATGTCTGAGGGAATGGGTGGCTCCAGGAGTTTCCATATGTGCGATACCGTGGAGCAAGGTCAGCTGCGACGGATTCCACATCAACAACAACAGGTCGTGACCTTGTCCCAACAAAAGTGGCAGCTGCACTTTGGGACCGCCTCATGAAGTACAAGACGAATCTGCTGAACTTCCCACAAGTTGAGACTTGTGAGCTTATAATTGTCGATCGCTCAATTGACCCAGTATGTATGCAAACAATCATTTACTCCTTTTGTGTTATTCAATGTCCAAGAAAAATCAAAGAAGAATCTCTTAAAAGGGTTTTACGAATATGATTTTTTTTCAGTTGAGAGGAAGAAGCACAATCTAGAAAGAGGATTGTGAGACCCAGAGGATTAGGCATTGAGAATATTGGGGGGAGGAACCAAATGACACCCAGTTGGTTTGTCTGCAGATAGCAGCAGTCATACATGAGTGGACATATGATGCCATGTGCCATGATCTCCTGGACTTGGACGGCAACAAGTACATATATGAGGTACTTAGACATGTCTATCCCTGGTCCTTCTTCCCTGACAACATTGTTCAGTCATGTTTGTGTTTGGTTTTGAGAAGTCGGAGGTTTTTTTTCTTGGGGGCTGTGTTAACTGCAGACAACTAATTGAGGCAGGAGAGAAAACAAGGAGGTGTTGCTGGAGGAGCATGATCCTGTCTGGGTGGAACTCCGTGACCTTTTCATTGCTGATGTATGTATCTCTACTCTGTTTGTCCCTTGAAATGTATCAGGTTTGGAGGCCTTCGTTCCTCTGCTTTTGTTTAGGACTATTCCTATCCCTTTTTTTCTTTTCTTCTCTACTCAAGCCTCACAGTTCCACCTGTGCGCTTTTTATTATGCCTTCACATCATGGGATTTCTTTCCGAGGACTGACTGACTGACTCCTCGACCACCTTGAAACAGGCAAGTGTACGCTTGACAGATAAGATGCAAACTTTTGCATCTAAGAATAAGGCAGCTCAGATTAAGCTGGGTACAAGGTAAACCAACCTCTTCCCTCCTCCTTCAGCTGCTATTCTAGTTTGATCATTGGAACAACTTTTCACTTGCAAGAGGGTTGCTCTACTGATGTGAAGAATTTGAGACTTGGTCATTGGTCTCCTCTATGTGAGACCTGAATGGGAGCACCACTTGTTGTTTTCAACAGAGAGGGACAAGAGTTGTCAACCAGAGACATGCAGAAGATGGTGCAGGCACTTCCCCAGTATCGTGACCAGCTTGATAAGCTCAGTCTTCACATTCATGTGAGGTCTTCTTCTTAAACAAACTACATGGTTGTTCCATCAGCAGCAGCAGCAGCAGGAGTATAACTGGAATCTTAAAGGCCTCAACTAACTTTGAGATTAGTTGTGATGGAAGGAAGGAAGGAAGTCTAATGGGACATGTGGGTTTTGTGCAGATTGCAACATTGCTGAATGCCAAGATTAAACAAGATGTTTTGAGTGATATTGGCAATCTGGAGCAGGATTTTGTCTATGGAGATGCAACTATTAAGGAACTTATCAACATACTCAATGTGAACCAGGTGCAAAACAGCAAAATGTGGCTAGATCTGTGTGATTCTGGTCAGAGAGAAAAGTGGAGTTTTTTGTTTTCTACATCTGTGATTCTTTGTTTGTGATCTGAAGTTTATCTGGGATTAGCAACTGATATTGTTCTTGGCTAGATCTCTATGATTCTGGTCAGAGAGAAAAGTGGGGTTTTTTCGTTTTCTACATCTGCAATTCTTATTTGTGATCTGAAAGTATCTCTCAGTTGCTGATCCCAATCATGATGATGGATGACAGGAGATGAGTTCAGAAAACAAATTGCGACTCTTAATGATCTATACTGTAACACATCCTGAAAAGTTGGATGAAACAAAGCAGATGCAGTGGATGAAGGTCTTTCTTCTCTTCCCTTTATACCTGCTTCTATTTCCTCATCATAGTAGTACTTACTGTCACCATTTGTGTTGTTCATGAACAAAGGTTATGATTGCAAGTATGTTTTAGTTGAATGACTCAGACCCAAGTATGTTTTTGTATACGATCAGCTTTTTGTGGCTTGCTGTGCTGTTACAATCAGTTAATTTTGATCAATCAATTTGAAATGATCAACTTTTTGAGCTGCAGAAATTCCTTGATAAGATTGTCTTGTTTTTTCGTTGTGTGCAGTTGGCCCGACTAAGCAGCACTGAAATGAATGCTGTCACTAATTTAGAGTTTTTGGGAGTCCAAGTGTCAAAAAAGCCACACTCAGGAGTTGAGAAGCTTGCACTGAAATTTGGTGCACGGAAGGTAAAACTATTTATGCAAGCATCCACCCCAAAACAGAAGTATGAAGCAAAAAAAAAGTTTCTTTGGCAACACATGATATTCATTGGGTAATTTTTGCTGTGCAACTCTGATGGGATTTTCTCTTGCAGAGCAAGCGACCACTCAGAAGGACAAAAGAACAGGATGAAGAAAGTTGGCAGCTGTCAAGATTCTATCCCTTAGTACAGGTAAGCCCCTTTCTCTCTCTGTATATGATTGTCAAAGTTGTCATTTGCAAAGAGCACAGCAGTTCATGTCTATGGGTGGTAGGAGTAGATCTGAACAGGATTACAGTATCTCACAGAAATGTTTATTTGGAGCAATGCAGGATATTGTGGAGGATATGGACAAGGGAGTTCTTTCCAAGGAAGAGTATCCATATCTGAAAGACCCATCTGGAAGTTCCATGCACACTTCCTCTCCATTTTCACGACCTCCAACAGCCCCAAATTCTAGACTAGTTCAATCCAGACGCACTACTGCCAAAGGCCCTGGTTCCACCTGGGCATCCAGGGGTCGAGCTTCATCTGATGATGGTTACTCCAGGTTTGCATTTTGCTCCCATGTTTGTGATACCAGTTCTTGCTGTACTTGAAACAAAATTGTGTGTATAAGACTAGGACAAGCTCCTCAAGTTGAGCTCACAAACATGTCAAACCATACAAACCAAACAAGAGGGCAGTTAGTGCATTTTCAAGCCAAAATAATGCACGGATGAGCCATGGTGAGGGAGACAGAAGAGAGTCTTACATAGACACACACATACACTATCATGTACTTAGATAGACATAGTTATGATTTCTCATGATAGGAATCAAGAGATAAATGACTAAGTCATCATAGTGCTCTTTGATCATTTTCTCAAGTGGCTCAGCAGGTTACAGTGACTGTATTCCTATTTTCCAGAATTTCAATTCAAATGTATACCTAATGACTCTAATGGTTGTCTGTTGGGTTGGCAGCAACTCTGTTCTTAAAGCCGCTGTCAGTGATCCCAAAATCAATGGAAAACGCATTTTTATTTTCATTGTTGGAGGCATGACCCGATCAGAGGTGTGGCCCCCCTAACCAATCACACACATGCCTGAGTCTAAACACAAGAAAATCAACATTTGGGTGTGTTGTTGCTTGGTTCTGATTTCTGACTTGAAACATTTTTGTGCATTTTTGCTTGATTCTGATTTCTGGCTTTTCAGTCTAATTTCTCCTCGGTTTGATTCTTTCACAGTTACGTGTTGCACATAAGCTAACTCCACAATTGAAAAGAGAAGTGGTACTTGGCTCCACAAACATTGACAATCCCAAACAATTTGTCCGGGTATGGTGACCTTGCCTTAAAACAAGTGATTTAAAAGGCTTGAATTTGCAGGACAATTCTGTGGGGTTTTTTTCCATTTTTTTTCTTGCAATTTGTGTGTTTTTCTATCTCACACACATACTGGGACCAGAGTGTGACATCCAGTACCAATATGCTTGGTCAAATGTGTGCAGAAGCTGAAGGAGTTAAACAGTCCAGAAATCGTTGATTTCTAACTTCTTTGAAAGCAAACGAAAACACAGTCATGGATTCAGAACTTGCACAAAGTGCTTTCTGGAAAACCAATCCAGAGCTCATCATCAGATTCTGTTCCCTAAATGAGAGTTTCATGCACACTTCAAGGTTTCCCCATCCCAGAAACCTTTTTGCTGTTGTTCACCCATTGTAACATATGGAAGTTATATTGGAAAATCTGGAACCAATCTTACAGGATTGAGATGATGTTCATGTAACTCATGGCATTGATTGTCAGTGACATTCCCTACAATTTTGCAAACCTAATTGTTTCTGTTTGTAATTTGATCCTGTACAAAACTATAGTCCTAAACATCAAATTGGAGTGTACAAACATAATATTGTAAAGGAGTATGAACTGCAAGTGGAAAGCTTACAAAGGTCACAAGAGTGTTTGCTCCAGAAGAAGTGCATAACTTTCCACATTGTCAGATAACACTGCAGAATTTTCCCAACTCTTCCTACTTGCACATGTCAACAACAAAAACAACAAAACATCTTCTCCTGTGTGCAAAGAAAGCCTTATTTAGACTTGTAATTGAATTCTGAATTCCCAAGGCAGCAATTAGTGAAACTGTGAGAGTGTGTAGATGAGAGAGAATTGTGACATGCAGTAGATGATTATGAAAGTCAAAAGACTCATCATAAGATCAGTACAGTAATTCACGTTGCAAGGAAACTGGATAACGTACGTACCATGATTAAAATGGAGGTCTGGTATTCGTCATCACAGTGACTGTGTGTTACCTGTTCAACCATAAAATGTGAACTATCAGCTGAGTTGTATCAAAGAGGCGCTGAGGAAAAACACCTTCTTTGTAAATTTACCTACTGGAAGCCCTGGATACCCTGGATGCCAATGCTACTCCAGCCACACTGACAGGTGCAATCACAGCTGGAGGAAGCTTGACTTCTTCCAACTTGCTCTTTCCTGTAAGCAGCCATCGCTGCAATGCCAGCATCACTACCCACGTACTATGTGCCACCTTCTCCTTTATCATTAACATAAGAGCTGCAGAGAGCACCGTTTTTACTATCTGTGCCTGAAGTCCTTTGTAGAATCCTAAAAGCCCTTCTTTTGTCCAGATCTCATGAACTACCTGCAGCATTCCCTTCTTGCTACTGGACCTGTCATGTTCACCTGCCTCACCGCCATTCATTCGAAGGAGTTTGTCCTCTTGCGATTCTGCAGCTTGTAGCATCACTTTCGTCCTGCAACAACAGATGTCTACAATCTCCGTGAGTAGCAAGCAAGGACCTGAGATAATTTGTTAGCCCATCAAAAACTCAAACAAAACACGAAGTTTGATTGCATCTTACTGATGACAGCAAACCCGTCACTCCCACTCTCTCTTCAAATGCAAAAGACAGTAAAACCCCAAGATGCCCGATAAGCCAATACTAACTTCTATTGAAATTTTTGATTGATGCAGCAAGCAGAAACAAAATATTTTTTCAAAACACATTTTTGGGCCATGTGGAGTGTGATCAAGGCTTTGAATGGCATGCTGACCAGGGAAGTTCATGTCAATTTAAGGCATGGTTAAATGAAAATAAGGCATGCAGTGACCTCTACAGGGGAAGGGAAGGAAGGGGACTTTCCTACCCAAAGGCAACAAGGAGCCAATTAGGTGAAGGCATGTATTGGCAGCAAAGGTTGCAGTTATATTTGGGAGGAGACAGCGGGGGCAGCACTTATTAATGCTAATCCACCTGCAATTGGCTGATTTTCCTGTCTGATGCATCAGTGAGGACTTTTTTCTAAAATTTTGGTCAGACCAATTGTATGAATTGACCTTCAAAATGTGCTAGGCATCCAGTGGGTAACAGGTCTAGCCCTATGCAGTCACATTTTCAAGATCTGGAAGACTGGGAAATCTGCCACTTCACCCACATGAACTGCTTCCATCGTCCAGCTGAAAGAAGAGAGGCAAGAGGAGGAGAGATTCTCAAAATGACGTACCGAATGGCTGGATATGTAAGAATCGTGGCAACTGTCTTGGAAATAGCCCCAACCAAGAAAGCCTGAAAGGCTGACAACAGGATTGGAGAGGGTATTTCCGCCTGTCCTTTGACAACCACTGCAGAATTAACTTTGGGCTGAAGCAGATGCTCCTTTAACTGCTCAAAAACTGTATACTGCACAACCCAAAGACAAAATTGACAGTGAGAAATGGCAAATGAAAATACAGAAACAAAATGCTTTTTCCCAGATATTGAAGAACATGTTCAATTCAAAATAAGCACATAAAATGAAAAAAGCTGTCCAAACCAAGAAGGTATACAGAAAAGTTAATTAGCTCATGCAAGAGAGGGTCAAAACAGATTCATAATAGTGTAAAACCACAAACACAGGCAAGGTATTAACATAGTGGAGAAAGTAGAACACCCATGTTAAAGGAGAACACAACCTGAATGGCAGGATTGGAGACAAGAACAAGGGAGGCACCTATGCCTGCAAAGGCTTCCTTCCAATTACCCTCAGTCAGTGTTGCTCGTAAACCTTTTGACTTCCCAAAAGTGCTGGTTTGCATTCGTGCTGATGCTGTATCCAAGGGCTACACATTGTCCAAACAGAGTACATGATCAGCTCACTATAGTGTTACTCATCACAAATTTCATGACAGAGATGCCAACTGTAGACAAAACTACAGTTGGGTGATTGGAAACTTCAAGCAGAAAAGAGTAAGACCAAGGAGTGCACTATGAGCAAGCTTCATAGGCACTGAAATGGGAGGATCACAAAGCAATTCCCAGTTAACATCCTAAAAAACAGCCACACTGAGGACAATAACAATAAGGCAGCAGATCACAATTATGGAACAAATAGTCAATGTGATTGCAGAAAGAAACTTTTTACCTATCTATGAGATTGCAAAGAAATCTTCACAACAATGCTTTGAGGTAACAGGATAATGAGTGCTGCGGTCATAACCTCATGAGATTCATTCACAAAGTGTCAGACCATCGTCATCAGCTTCATAATGAATAGCAGTGACAAGCTGCCATCACTACTACACACGACTTCCATCAGCTCCCAACAGTGGATCTAGACAATTGTACCATAATCAGCCCAGAATTTCAGGCAAATCACAATACAAACAACTCCATCCCCAAGTTTGTGTTGCACTTCTGGATGCCACAAGAAGACTTGGTTATGATGATGGCTAGCACTTAAGAGGCATCACTAATCAAAGGAGTCAATAATATCCTCATTCAAGCTGCAACAAAGCAGATCTCCACTTGATCATTGTGAAAAAATGCTACATTTTACTCAAAAAATGGCAAGCCAATCATGAGTAGATGAACCAACCATAACTGTCTTGAATTTTCTAGAGCCAAAAGACAATGATCTCTCCCCAGTTACAAGCTCCAGTTCAACAGGAACAAGTAGTACATTGGCAGATTCGACTCAAGAAAGATGATATACCACGTGGTGCTGAAAGGTCAAAGAACAAGGTGGTACCAAATTGACAAACAATGATGCAGGTGTAGACCATGAAATTGTCATAAACATTTCCATACACTGACATGAAAGGGGGGTCAGTCAATCCTGACATGTGAAGTAGAGATTTAAACCTGAGTGAGAACTACTGTGCATGTGCCTGCAGCAGCAGCAATAATAAGATTTGCCCCAGTGCCCATTTTCTTTAGTGATGCTCGTTGCAAATACCACTGCTTGAAGAAGCTGTAGCTGTAAAAGTAGATGAACTGGGATACAACAGATTGCAAGTTCTTGGTGCCAAGGCCCTGATATAACGAGAGAATCTGGCGGGACTCTATAGCCTCGCGTAACACATCCAACAAAGACCTATACAAACACAAAAAAATAACACTGTTATGTGATTCACATCTTGGTTTCAACAACAACAAGCCCCCAAGAATTTTTCTGAAACACATGACATCCTCACCCACTTTGAGTAGCTTCTGGATGCAGTAACACAAGATTGACATGCAGACAAGCAAGCAAGCACCTCAGCATTATTTTTAAATTTGATCAACTCAAAAGGTTGGACAGGGATCATCTTGCCAGTATTAGAACTTTTTCAAAAAATCTGCAAAAAATTCTGCTCCAAACGAACTCTTTGAAATATTCACTCAAAAACCCATTCACCCCAAAGCACAGATCTGCTGTGCAAAACTCTCACCCAGTCTTTACAAGCCCTGCAAGGGTCTTAGGGTTTCAAGATGCTCTAGCTTGCAACCCCTGCAAAGATGTAATGTCTCAGTTCAAGATACCTTTTGTATCATGAAAGGGACCCGGGACCCTCCCCTTCATGTGTGTATTTACTTCTGATGGATTGGTTGGTTATACCCCCCAAGAAACACAACAAAGCTCCCCCTCTCTGCACATCAGAAAAACCACGGGAGACATGGGGAGGAGGGCAGATGAAGCCCTTTTTAAACCCACAAAAACAAACTGTACACAAAACAAAAAGCTTCAGACAAAAAATGATGGATTCCATACCCATACTTGCGAGAAGCTCCTGCACGAACTTCAGCTTGATACTTGGTCTTGCACGTATCCAAAGGGTAGAGAAAAGTTGTACTCAAGAGCCCACCTACTGCTCCCGACGTTGCCTCCGTCAAGGACTCAAAATCGAACCCCATAATAATTGCTGCTTGCAGCTGATGATTCTAAACTCTCTCTTCTTCAACCCCAAATCCTCCCCACTACTACCCACCACCGTCTATGTGTCCCACACCCACAACCCCCAATCAAAAAAAATAAAAATAAATTCTTCACCTGCCAGGCCCACTTCCACAATCTCCCTCCCTCCCTCTGTCTGTCCCCTACTCTTTGCTCTCTCTCTCTCTCTCTCTCTCTCTCTCTCTGTGATGTCTCTCTGTCTCTCTCTCTTCTTGACCTCTCTCTGATCTATCTCTTTCTGATTTCTCTCTCTTTGGGTCTTTCTGATTTCTTTCTCTCTGTCTCTGTGACCTCTCTTTGGGTCTTTCTGATTTCTTTCTCTCTGTCTCTGTGACCTCTCTTTGGGTCTTTCTAATTTATCTCTCTCTGATCTCTCTTTTGGGTCTTTCTGATCTCTCTCTCTCTCTCTCGCTCTCTCTCTCTCTCCGATTTTTCTGATTTCTCTCTCTCTGTCTGTGATACTCTCTTTGGGTGTTTTTTTTCTTTACTTCAGCTCCTGCTCCTTCTCTTGTGCAGTTGGAGAATTAGAATGAGTGTACACCTATGATGGTTTGGGATTGTGCGCAGTAGGTGGTGACAAGAAGGTTGCAAGAAGATCGGAGAGATGGGTGTGAAGCAAAACGGTGATGAAACCAAAAACAAAATTAATGCCAAAAAAAAGAGAAAGAAAGAAAGAAAGAAAACAAGCAAGCAAGCAAGCAAACATCATCATTCATCATCATCATCACATGATTTTTATTTTTCATTATTTTTTTATTATAACATCTTCTTCTCCTTCTTCTCCTATATGATTGTTGCTCCACTTGCTGGCAACATCTGACGAGGCCAATTTAGCAATGACTCATCATCCATGCTGTATACCACTTTTGCTCCTTTGACTTTTGTAACAAACAACCAACCAACCAAATTTCATTCCACCAACAACAACAACAACAACACTCCCAATCTTTTTCTTCTTCTTCCTTTCTTCAAATTGACAAGAATCCCAAAGACCATTGTGTTGAAAAGTGATGAATTCTTTTTTCCAAATCTTTCATATTTCCAAGTACTTTTTTATTCATTAAATCTTCCTTTTCTTCCCCCCCCCCCAAAAAAAAACCAATTTCTCCTTCCTCCCCCAAAAACATCAAACCAAATCTTTCTTTTTTTTATTCACACCCATAATACTTTTTCTTCATCCAATCTATGCTTGGCACATACATGCATCCATCATCCATCAATCATCCCATACATACTTACATCTGTCACAGTGATAACACTTATGAAATTCAAGAAACTTGAAAAATCCCTCTCCTTTCTTCCCCTGCTGCCATCATTTGAGTCAAGGATCCATGTATGTGTTATCCTTGGTTTCTTTTGAGAGAGGACCTGCATGCATGGGGTGTTGGATTTTTTTGGCTCCCAATGTGTTCCTCAACATGTTCCCAATAGCTCCTCACTTTATCCCATATCTTTTGGCCTATGTTTTACTCTTGTGACCTATATAAGAAGCCCAAAAAATGGTTTATAATGGGACTATTTAAAGCTTTTTTCTTTTTTTCTTTTTGGTGATGAGCCAATCAAAAATTCCCATCATCAAAAAAAGGAAAAAAAACCTTCAGGGGTATTCACAACTAATTAATATGAGTCAAAATAAAGTTAACCATAAAGTAAGGAAAACAAAGCATCAAGAGTTTGGTAATACAAGGGATGAAATTTTTATTAAAACCTGCAAAAGAGTACATTACCATTCAATGGGGGTGAAACTTAGAAAACCATCAATTTTGGTGGTAAACTGAGTTTCATCTTGTCTTTCCTTTTGCCTGACTGACTCCATCCATTGTTGCTACATATATTTTCACTACTCCTACCTGTACAACTACTATAATTATTTTCAAACCTTGTGCATTAGATGTTAAGTTTCAGCATTTCATACTAAGATTTAATAAAATTTCCTTACTTTGTAAATACCACTGATGGAGAGGATTGGGGGTGAAAGGAGGTTCAAAGACAAAATGACTTTGCAAATAACTCTAATAGACTACTGTGATTACAATTTGATAATAATTTAATTAAGACCGGTCTTATTGTTTTTGGCGAATAATCGACAACTTGTACCTTTCAAGTGGATGATGTGATAGTTCAATTCTTTATGCACAAATTAGGGTCTATGCACACCTTAGTTAAGGTGGATAGTGTTAAAAACCATAACATCTCCTTACTAGCCCTAACATAATCAAACAACTAAAAGTAAGCTAAAACCTAACACTAGGTTATGATTAAGAGTAGTTTAAAATAAGGTGTTTTCATTGAGTTCAAACTTGTTGGTGCTACGCGCAACAACTTCTAGCATCAAACTTTTGAGCACACCATCCACACATGAACCAATGATGAGATGATATGTTAAAGGTACATTTTTTCTACTCTCACTTATTGTTAACTATTTTTCTTTTCTCTCATCCTTCTATGCTTTCATCACTCCTCTCCAACTCTCCCTTCCCACTTTTCATGTATTTCAGCTCATGGTTTTTTATTGTTTTTTATTTTTCTTTTGAAACATTCTTGTTATATTTAGGTATGATTTTTTTGTTTTGCCAATGTGCTTTCACTTTGTGTTGCTACATCAATGCATTTATAGTTTTTTGACCTAAGTGTTATGTGCATTCAAAGTAGGTTTTGAAACTTGTGTTTCGTGTGTTTTTTTTGGTTTTTTATTGTTCCTTTGTTCCTTGGTCTTTCAAAATATGTAATGCATCTATATAGCTACACTATTATTTTTCTCAAAAATTGTGTCATAGATGCAATTTTTTCATTTGTGTGTTCACTAGTTTCATCATCAAAAGTTTTTCTTCTTCAAAATGTTGTTGCATTTCTTTTTTCCCTATGTTTGTTCTTTTTCCAAAGTGTTCATGTCGCGCTTAACTATGGATTTTTTTTTCCTTCCAATGTGCTCTCATGTCACATTACCACATGAACACATTTGTAATCTTTTCACTTGATTGTTTTGCACATTCCACATATATTGCAAAATTTATGCTTTGTTTATTTATTGGTTTCTTTGTTCTTATATTATTTATTCCTCTTGAATATATAACGGATTTGTACAACTTTTTTTTTTTCATATTGTGTTACAACTATAATTTCTTCATTTTTTTTCACTTGTTTTTTCATCAAAATGTCTAGATTTTCAAAATCACAATCCTTTAACAACTTTTTTGCAACTTGTGTTGTAATTCACTTGATAGGTTCATTTTCCTCCCACTTTATTGATATTTCACTAGTCCAATTCTAGGTTTGTTTGTTTGTTTGTTTTTTTTTTTCTTTTTTTTTTAAAATTCAAATTGTATATTTTTTTTTTTACATGGATATAATTAATGAATAAAATGGTTTTTTTGAATGCCTCCTTTTCTTTCTAATTAAAATGTTTG
>Ga0116231_10011410_pt1 | contig 13676 bp, 3 predicted proteins | sample S1TSphgellanicum_2_FD_89695 | JGI IMG/M metagenome (GOLD analysis project Ga0116231, IMG submission 89695) | Host-associated microbial communities from peat moss isolated from Minnesota, USA - S1T2_Fd - Sphagnum magellanicum MG | ecosystem: Host-associated > Plants > Peat moss > Unclassified... | reverse complement strand
CCCCCCTCCCTCCCTTTTTCCTTTTTCCCACTCTGTTTTTTTTTTTTTTTTTTTTTTTTCTGTGCCAAATTTCGCCAAACTGCAAAAATAAATAAATAAATACAAAAGGGAACATTATATCGAATATTCTTTTTTCTTTTCTTTTTCTTTTAAATCGCCAAATTTCCACCCAAAATTTTCAAAAACAGTTGCTGGATTTGGACTTTGATTTGAGTTTTGGTAGCATTTTCCAAACTAGTTTTTCTGGCTATTTAGACAGGTTCTAAAAACCTGTCACCGTTCAAAACTAAATCTGTATTGGGATGCTAGCCAACGACATAACATCAGAAAATTGGGGGAAAATAAAATAAAATAAAAAATCACTGACCTCAGGGCTTAACTATAATGTTTTTTTCTTGGGGTCAGTTTTATGATATAGCCAAAATGACAATCATCCATAGGAAGATTTAGCCAGATTTGACTACAAGCTAAATATGAAATTCAAAATGGCCACTCCGCCCATTAACAAGCAAGCTAGGCAACACACCCAACATAATGAATCAGAGTGGAGTGAGGCCATTCCATGACATTAAGGTCCGGGGTGGGAAGTGTCAAACCATTTAGGTCTTGGCTACCATCTCATCTTAGGCCTCTTTATTTCGGGAATGCCCTCACACTGGGGGGACTTTACCCTACACCTTCATAAGGGACAATTGCAAGCCTAGGTTTGAAGTTTGTACCAACCTTCACCTTGGGTAGGACACAAACATTTCTACTTTGGATTCCAATTCCCTAGCTAACCACAGTGGTTAGCTCAATTGTGTGTGTTCACTAACATACCTACCAACCAACAATTGATGATCACTTATATACCTACCAAGAATTGACTATCTTTTAACCCTTATTTATGTGCTAAGTGCTTGCTACCCAGTGTTTTTTTAACCTTGTCTGTATATACACAAGGGTTTAAGTATTAGTGTATCTGGTACTTGAGGAGTGGGCTGTTGTTGAAATAAGAACTCACCCAAAATAAGCCCGAGGGCTATTATTTTTTTGGGAACGCCTTGCTCTAAGGCAACACCATGATTTTTATTTTTATTTTTTCTGTGATACCTGACAAGTATCACATGTAAATAATGGGAAGAAAAAAAAGAGAGTTCCGGGCATTTTGAAAAGTGAAAATGCCCATTGGAGTGAGTGTTTTTGTTTTTCAAAATGTCCTGCCATTTGTTTGTAGAGGACAGATCCCACTCAATAGCATGCCCTCCATTTTGGTTTTCAAAATACCCTGCTGTTTTGTTTGTAGAGGACAGATTCCACTTGACAAGAGAATCTCCAGCGGTTCTCAGGACATGATCTGGACATTAAATTTGGATGAAGAAAAGTGAAAATATGCCGGTTTGGCTCAGGAAAATGGTTTTGGCTCAGAATAATTGCATTGCATAGTTTGCGGTGGCTAGTAAAAGGCTGTATAACGGTGTGCACCTGCACAAAAGAGAGTGTAGTAAATATGATGCGACTGCAGCTCAGTGTTTTTGATTGGCCCATCATAATGATTGGTCCAGCTGGTTTGCTATTAGTAGTTTCCTACGTATTTGCCCTCCTAGTTTTAGTTTCATGGGTGGGGTTGCAAGAAAGTAAATAACTAAACTTGGATGTGAAAAATATATTTGCAGGGTCACATACTCAGCACCGCCGGAAATGCTCTAACATGGCCTCCAGATTTACCCAAAAAATTTCTGCAAATGCCTTCCGTTTGCCATCCATACAGGACTGAAGGATTTCAACGCCAACTGAAGAGGACAATTATGAGCTTATGTGGCTTTCTTTCTTACCTCATAACTTGATAATGCTATTTATTCTATTTAGAGTACTGAAATTCTAATGGGTGTAAGGAGGAGAATGTTGCTGCTGAACTTCCTTGAGTTTTGGCCCGAGCTCACTCACAAATTGCAATTTGCACTTAATCTTAGGCAAAAGCCTGAGAAGTTATGATGTTCTGAATACATGGTCTAAAATAGTGATTGGAACCCACGAACAATTGCATGGTGGCTCCATAGCCACTTCACCAACACCTTGGATGGCAAGGGATATCAATGATAATAGAGTTGAATAAGTAGTTAACCATTTTTTGGCTTTATAGCCAACCTCAACACTTGAAATACATTTTTGATTTCACAAAAGTCAACATTAGCAAGCTTAATCTAGTTTGGTGAATTGATCATCGTTATACCTTGCTATGACTAATTTGTGCATACAACAAAAGTCGACAATTTGTTCTTATCTTTAGCCATATCTATATCATATAGTGTCATAGACACAAAAATTGAGATAGGTACAAGAACATGATGATGGTCAACACAATATGCTTAAGCAAAAGCCCGTTATCCCATTTTGGACCTAAGTGAATGATGTGGATGAATTTCATTCAATTTGAATGATAAGGGAACAATGAACAATGAAATTCATGCGTTGCAAGTGAAAAATGAATATCATTGAAAGAACTTCATCCATAAATTAGAAGCTAAGTTTTTTGAATAATATGAAGTGTTCTTTTTTGTAATTAAGAATTTTAAATCTTACATGAATGTCCCCCATCTATGTTATGATGAATGTCATATGTGAAGCACTCATGTTTCCACAAATAGATAACAAGAAATAAAATAGAATCAATAAATAGCTTATTGTGTTATGGCTTTGCTTTCTATGGTAGGTTCAAATTTCAAACGATATCATGAAAAATGTTGAAACCATGTACCATGGTTGAATAATTTGCATACAAAATGAATTTAATTTTGAAAGCAGCCAAGACGGTCATCTAGATGCTAATGTCACCCACAAATTGTGTTCCAAGGTCAAACCAAGAGCTTCCAAATCCTATGCAAATTTGTCTATTCTTCCCCTTTGGACAAAGGGAAAAAACTACCACAATATGCCAAATTTTGCACACATCACAAATGCTTCAATTGGTGCATAAAGATTGATATTATAATGAATAGTCATGGAAGTTAAACATGTTGATGGACATGGCAGTCATTCATGAACATCTTTTCACAACAAAGTGGATTACTTGAGGCCAATTTATTTATTTTTGGTGAATTTTTTATGTTCACAAATTGTTTTTGAGAAAGGCTTTGCAAAACACAGTTTCTCAGTGTGAAATGTGGATTTTTAGCTAATATTGGAAAAGAAAGACACTAGTTTAAGCTATTAGTTGCCCCTAATTTTTTTGACATAGAAATTCATGGCATGACCTATGAAATTATATATGTCCAATTACACATTCAAAATGGAGGCTGAAACTTTGTCCAAATGTTGTGATTTATACTACATGAAGAATATATCATTAAAAGAATTCCCAAAATGGTTATACATCTCACCAAACATGATTAAATACATTACCTATCTATTCACAACAACTGAATGTTGAAGAATTTTCCAAAAGGTCCACCCCTTACAACTCAAAACCCTATCTGCTTTTAAATTAAATTACTTAACAAAAACACAATTTTGTGTTAAAATAATCATCTTTGAAGCTTCCCACAAGCTTGAAGGCCAATTTCATTAAAACTTTTTTAAACTGAAAAGTTATGCAAGGTTACTACATATGAGATGAAGATTACTACTTTGGTTTGCTTTCAAAATTTTGTGCATTTTTTTCTTATTCGGATTGACACAATGTAATCTACCCCAAGCTTGCAATGGTCTTTCTATTAATTTCTATAATTCCTATTGCCATTCTCTTGTTAGTTGATAGATTTTATGTTTTGGATTGTAATTTAAAACCAGACATATTAGATCAGACACCGTCACCATAGTCACTTGACAAAACATGAGCTTTTGATGCCTTTTCCTAGGGTTGGTGTTGAAGAACCCATTTACAACTACGTTATTGGTGTTTTTACAGCTTGAATTCCCTAGGATCCTACTACACACATCCGCAATGGTGTGGATGAGTTTAATATATTGGGAATTGCTCCACTTTCTTGCCATTGATAAGCCCTTGATACACACAATCCATGAGCAGCAACTATTGATCACTTCATATTGTTGTTATTATTGCATGATTAGTACCACCCACACACACAAAAGCATCAAGATTACTTAACAAGTAACTAAATAAGCATGCGTTATGATTGATTAGTTATTATTCAAACACTTGTGGATTCGATGATCAAACGTTTCATCAACAAAAGGAAAAAAAACTTCATGATCATTGCAGTGGAATGCAATGCAACAATAATGTCAATTTCTTCAGCTTGGAAAAGCAACATTTTGAATTAGTCATTGTGTGAAGTAGGAACGAAATGTTGAAATAGTGAAAGATTAAAGTTTGGTGCATTTATCAGTGCAACACAATCCAACAAGCTAAAATGGCCATTGGACTGCAACCAAAATTAGTCCAAAAAATTTATCATTATCATGTTTTTTCAATTTAAAATCATGGTGATCATGGCAAATTATTACTTATTTATTTATATGAATGTCAAGGAATTCAAATCAAAAATTTATTTGATGAAATTTTTAATTTAGGTTTTCATTCAAAACATTTGAAAATTAACACCTATTGCATCAAAAGGAATCAAGTTTGCAAAGTCCATCGCAAAAGGACTCATATAATATAAATCTTCAATAGGAAAAAAAAAAAATTTAATACAAACCTATTAGTCACATCCAAAAAACACTTAAACCTAAAAATATGAAATTCAAAAACTTTAAAAATTCAAAAAACTTTTCAAAATTGATCCAAAGTTTTAAAAGTTCAAAAGTTTTTTATCACATATAAATAGGGTATAATGTACATGATATGTTAAGAAAAGTTGTAGCTTATTATACAAAAAATTTGAAATATATACAAAATGAATTTTTAATCATGATTTGAAATTGCTACCATTTTTAATAATATAACATAAAAGTTACAAAGTATTTACAGACTTTCAAAATTTCATATTTATTCAAAAATGAATAATAAAAAAACATGTCATGTATTGGGACAATTATAAACATCTTTTATAAATATTTGCAAAATATTTCACTCAAAAATTCATTTGTATGGAAAAAAAAATTTGGATAAAAAGACATGTCACTATAAAAAATTACATCCACCAAAACCACACTGCCCTATAACTAGAGCTCCATAAACAACTCACGTATACAACTATTGTGCAACTATCCCCTTGGATAAATGGAGAATTAATAAACAACCTGCCACATCAAAAATTAATTAGTTATATTATAGTTGCAAGTGAGTTGAAAATGAGTCATCTATATGGTAATTTGTACACATTATACATACATTTGTAATCAACCATGTTTGATTTTTAAAGAGTTGAACCATAATTACATGTAACAACTATTTTATAATTGTTGTAAATATTTTTAACACAACAATTATGTTGTAATTAATGTATGTTGTACATACATGCGATCATGCCATGTGTTTACATTTCCATTGCCCATTATGGGACACATTTGCAATTAGTTTTCTATTATGATTCCCATTAATACAACTAATAAAATCACTAGTGCACCATTATTGAACTACTAATGTTCAACTATGTTGTGACTATTGTGCAACAATTTATAACTTAATAAGGATACAAATTCATATGTGACATTTATTGTTTCAAGAATTTGACTATTAAATATTAAATGTGTTTACTTCATTTAATTATTATGAACTTATTATTTCTATTAAATAATTATTCATCAAATAATAATCAGATAAATATTTATTTAAGCTGGGGATACTTAATAATGAATTAAACTGATTAATTAAAATAATTATTATCTCATCAATAACTACCAAATCATTAATTATATAAATTCATTAATAAATTAATTATCTAGGTACATGTAATTACTTTAAATGTGAAACTAAAAACAATGTGTATATTATATTTAAAATGCAATTCAAGTGCACATATGGATATGTTTATTTATATCTTGATTTTTTCCACCCAAATTCATATGTAATTTTTTATTTCAAGGTAATGAATTATTTTCAGTATTTTAAAAATTAATATGTAATTTATTTAGTTATTTTGAACTAATTATTTAAATTGAATACTTAACTACTAATATGTATTATGAGTTTTTTAATTCAAATAATTATTTTTTTCGCTTGATTCAAATAAGTGATAACATTTTTTAAAATTTTAAACAATAAATGATTAATTATATGAATTTAAATAATTAATCATCTGATAATAAATTATCTGAAATCAAATGATTGATTATTTGAAGTAACTAACTAACAAATTAGATGAATTAGTTTGATCAATTCAAATAAATTTTTATTTAATTAATTAAAATAATTGATTATATGATACTAATTATCTGAACTAAATTAATTAATTTAAATCACTATTTCAGATAATTAAATATTAAATAATTAATTCACATTTGTAAGCATCAAATAATTACTAATTTAATTGTATGACTTACATAATGAAAAAATATATATATGTGGGAAAATCTTTTTGTAATTGCAATTCCATTTGCAATTTTTCAAATTTTTAAAAATTTGACCCATACGTTTTGTCTTTGAATCCCATGTCACAAACTATATAAAGAAGGTGTTTTTTCTTATGTTATCATGCTAAAATGCATGTGCTCAAACAATCTTAACCTTAAAAGTAAAACATAAAATAAAATAAAAAGATTTAAAGACTATTTTTCAATTCACCTAGTCTTGCATTTTCCTACCTACTTGCCTACCTACATAAATAAGTAGGTCCTATTTTTCTACCTTCCTATGTAGATAGGTAGGTAAGTAGGTATGTAATGTAAGTATACAGGTTCTACGACCTACGAACCTACCTACTTATGACTATGTGCCGACCTACCAAACTATTAAAATAAATAAATAAATAATTTTAATTCAATTAATATGCCATGTGGCAAGTTTTTATACCACATATCATAACCTTTGACCATTATTACTAATCATAATAGATGATGAAAATCAATACTCCAAAAATAAAATAATTTTTAAATTGAAAACTTTTCATAGTGCCATGTTGAATTTTAATGGATGGATGAAAGTTAGTAACATCAACATGACATTATGGTTGTATTTATAGTGGAATTGCATAGTAGTTGAAAATGAATTGTTTCCACAAAATTACAATTGAATTGCAATGAATTACATTGAGTTGCACTATATATACAATGTAATTTTTGCAACTAATGTGACTTGTCCAATAACATTCATAGCATAGAAATATGGTGAGTTGCAAGTGGTCATTACAAGTCAAAAACTAAGTTGCAAGGCTAGTTGCAAAACACCCCTTTTTATCATAGTGTGTAGTTTTTGTTTAAAGTAATGTCATTGGCCCATTGTATCTTGTTTGCACCCATATGCTTGGTACTAACTCTTCACAATGTTAACAAATGATGGTATTGTTGAAACTTGTAACAACATCAATAGGTTACAATAAGCAATGTCAATGTCAATGTCAAGATTTGTAGAGGCATCAATAGGTGATGGTGGCACTTGTAACAATGTTAGTATGTAATGTCAAAGCATTAACTTGTGTGGCATCAAGCATAGCTTGGACGAAGCATTAGGTTGAATGTGAAACTTTATGCATGGAGCAAGTGGATCAAAGTTTGGCAACAGCAATAAGAAGTGATGGTGAAAGTATGAACCTCTAAATGTGAACATGAAAATTGAAAAGCAAGGTGATGGTGTTAATCCTTGACATGTCTTACATATTTTAAAGTCTTATCATTTTTATTCTAATTTGTGAACCCTTCCTTAGGTCCTAGGTTGGAATGTGATTTTTAGATAATCTAAAATCTTATCCATTAGTATATTTTGTCTTCATCCCCTTGCAAGGTGCAAAAGCTTGTTTTGGAATCTTTTTTTAATGGAGCTTTTTGTTCAACACAATGTTTTGTGTTTTGGTTACAGAACCATGTTTTCATAACATGGTATGGTTCATCATCAAAGGCACGACTAAGCATTTTAAGCTATTTACTTGTTAATGAATAAGGTCCTTCAAATTATTTTCTAGCCCCTTTTCCTTTGCTTTAATTTAAGCTTGGGTTTTAGCTTTGGACCCTTTTAGAGCTTTCCATTTGGGTCTTCCTCAACCTTGTTTTTATGTGCACATGCGTTCAATTTTGAAGCAAGAAATGTAGTTATCCTTTTGGATTCCCCTAAATCATTTGGCTCATGACCCATCTACCATGGTTGTTTAACATTTATTTTTGTTGTTCCTACATGGTGTTTTCTTTTCCCCCTTCATGGTGGTGCAATCAATCATAGGGAGACTAAAAATCACATATTATGGTTTTTAGCAAACAATTGGGAGAAGCTTCAAACAAAACTTGTTCTTTGGGTAGTGAGCACAAACACTTGCAATGACTCTCTTTCCAATTTAAACCCCTTTGGCTAGGACCCTTTCTCTAGGCACCTCTCAAGCTTTGGTCCCACCTCCACCATGTTAGTTTGGATGGAGTCTTGCCCTAGGATGTGTTGGGGAATATGCCCATGTTGCTAAGGTTTGCCCCCCTTGCCCTAACCCATTAATTTTTACAAGTGCTTGACCTTTCACATTTAACTTTTCCTTGTTTAAATTCTTTGTGGATTTTCAACTTGACTCGAACTTGAAGTTTTAACCGGATTCCTTAAAATTATCTTTCATTCATTTATTGCATATTTCAATTAGTGGTCCTTTAGGTATTGTTTTCGAACATTTTTGAAACTTTATTGACCTTGGAGATTTAGCTAATGGCTTCACACAACTTTTAAAAATGAATTCCCATTTTAAAGTAAGAAAGTTTTCACTACTTAACTTTTGGAAGGTTTAGCCAAAGCCAAAAATTTGGCAACACCAAGAGTGTAAACAATCGATCATGAGATATGGCCAATTGCAATGGGCAAGGTCATATACTAATTGTGATCAACACATTATGTTTATAGTTTTGTGATGATTTTTATACTAACTTGTTCTTTCATTAATTTAATGTGGGAATCAGGGGTGGGTGTGAAACAATGGTTCATGGTGTTTTAACTTCAAACATCCATCCCAATTAAGTTGTGTTACAAGTGGACATCACAAATGTTTTCATTTTCCAAAAAGTCATATTCCAAAAAAATTATGCAATAGTAAGCTAATTATTTTGGCTTTTCCCTTTTGTTCAATCCCTTTATGCCTAACAAATTCCCCTTTTTTTCATCCACCATTCCCCTTTGGAAGATTTTTTAGTCATCCATTCTTTGGTGGGCATGCACCAAGGTGATTTGCTCACCTGGCCTATTTTTGCATTGGCCCATTTTCATACATTATGGTGTTGCGAAGGTTTTCCTTTTTGTATTTTTCCTTCTGTTCTTGACATTCATATCATTAACCTAGCCTTTATCATTCCTTTTTTTTTTTTAGCATTTTGTTTCTTAGTTGGCTTTTGTGGGGCTTGTGGTCCAACCCCACAAATGTTATGTTTGGTCACCCTTTAATTCACCTTTTGACTTCTTTCCTCCTATTGTTTTTTTGTTGCCCTTTGGACGGTATCAAGGTTTTGAGTGTTTCGTTTGGATATGTTTCTTTTATTTTTTCCATTCTATAGGATGTGTTAGACAAAAAGTTTACTATGTAAGTGCTTCTATAATTAAAGGATGTCCAAGTAGCTTTTAGGATCTTTTCTTAATGTTTCACCTAGAGACTTTCCTATCTATTCCATTCTTTCCTTTCCTGCTAATATTTCAATGCCAACTTGCCTCTTTTGATGCAATCTTCATGCAAGTTTTGGAAAACTTTTAGGCCCTTGATCTTTGGATTGCCCACAAGCCCCCTCATGCACCAATTAGTTTTTTTCACCATTTTTCATGGGGGGATTGATTTCATTTCCACATAGTTCATTGCACTGATCATCTATTTATGGGATTGGGCACTTGTTACACCTATCATCATTGTTGGATTCTTATCATATCATCACTCATTTTTATTAAAAAAGATAAGTGCCAACAATTTTGGTCCACTTCCCTTCTAGGTGAATGTTGGTGTGGAAATTCTTTCTTTTAGATGTGGTGGCTTGCATTCCCCCTTCATGTAGTTTGCAAAAAGGGGATTAGATCAACTTCAAAAAATCATTTCAAACATATTGCACAACCATTCCTTCTCTAACGTCATCTTTAACATGGCTTTTAATTCACATCACACATTCATGAAGTCTTGTGCAAGCCCAAGGGTTAATGCATGGGTCTTTGTTTTCCCGAACATTTTATTTTTTTATTTGGCCCAATGCTTTCTCCTTTGCACACCAAGTTGGGCCTCCCCCAACTTTTAAGCTTTGGGGTTATTCATTGCATTTGTGGTTAGCCTTTAAATTTAAGGACCCACTTTCTTCATTGTTCCCATGGTGGGGAACAAACTGCATCTCATAATGTCATTCAAGATGCCTTGCCTCCATTGCAATTCAACATGGTTTTATATTTCACATGAGCAAATTCATGTCCTTCTAACACCTTCCTTTCAATTTTTTCATTGGTGAATCGACATTTTGTTATCAATTGATGACATTTGCACCTTGGCCGATGTGTTCATTGTCAATCCCACATGAGCATATTGGGTTTCAAGTGCTATTTCATCTTGCAAGGTGATCGTGATGGTGGTGATTTAAGCAAATGAAGGATTTTACCATGAACAACACTCAATGGATGCATTTCTTCCCTTTGCCATAGAAGTTTATAGTCGCTTACACTAATAAGTGGACAATTTTCTTCATCAATGTGCTAATGTGGTGTGGTCAACAATAGGGATGGGTGGCCTTCCTCTAGTGGTTTTATGTGCCTTCTATAGGTAGAAGGTGTCGATAACTTTACATGGAACTCAAGTCACCTCTATTTTGAAGCATGTCATAATTGCAAGTGGCTCTTTTGAGCTTACTATTTTTTCAAGTTTCTCTTTTAGGTTTCTCATCCCTTTCTTTTATATATATATTTCTTGTGACTAGTAGGGGCTTTGGAACATAATTTGTTCCTTTGCTCCTTTGTGACCCACTTTCGATTTACTCTTTTGACCCAGACTTGGGTCTTTTCTCTTTGTTCCTTCTTTCCTTCTTTGATGGGCGCTTTGTTTAATGGAGTTTGCCATCATCATAAAAAAACAATTAAGCAAACAAGTAAAGACAAAACATTAAAACATCTTTAAATAAGAAACAAAATGAGCAAAAAGTCTTTTATGTCAAGTTAAAACAAAATCAGGAGAGCTAATGGGTGTGTCCTGTGTAGCAGCAGCCTTGGGCAGTTCTTTGATTGTGTTACAAGTTACAATCTCCAGTTCTGGATTTTTTGAAAATTTTCAAAACCAAAGATACCCAGGTTTCAGGTTTGGAAAATAGTTTTCAGAACAAAATGATCACCAGTTCCCACATTTTGAAATCTTACAAAGAACTGGCAAAGAATTGGCATTTCAGTGTAGGTTCTTTGACCAGTTCTTCAATTTATTTTCTTAGAACTGCAGTTCCTATCAAAATGGGTTCTTTGATTTTTTTTAAAAAAGAAGAAGCAGCAGCCTAGAGAGCAGAGTCCTGTAGAGAGGAGACCTTGGGCCCAGCATCACTAACCATAGTGCACTCAGATTTTGATCCATGCTGGGAATTCTTTTCATAATGTGAGCAGATGGCCCCCTGGAGCCAGTAGAGGTTAAAATACAGAACCATCTTGGAAGAGAATCTTTGCCCAAAAGAAAGATTTGTCACTTGTGTAACTAGAATCCTCTCTATGGCAGCACTAGAAGATTTGAAAAAGAGAGAGAGAGAGAGAGAGAGAGAGAGAGAGATGGGCAAAGAAAATTTGTCACTTGTGTAAACTAGAATCCAGTGGATGGCAGCACTAGAAGATTTGAAAAAGAAGAAAGAAAGAGAGAGAGAGAGATGAGTAAAGAAAATTTGTTACTTGTGTAAACTAGAATCCAGTCTAAGGCAGCATTTGAAGATTTGAAAAAGAAGAAAGGAAAAGAGAGAGAGAGAGAGAGAGAGAGAGAGAGATGCGCAAAGAGAATTTGTCACTTGTGTAACTACTAGAATCCAGTCTATGGCAGCACTAGAAGATTTGAAAAAGGAGAAAGAAAAACAGAGAGATTCGAACTCAGTCAGTCGGCATCATGTCTGCAATAGACAAAGTTATAAATTTACAGCCTTCTGACCCCATGCATTCAAGATTCCAAATCAAATGCAGCTTTGCATGAGGCCTGTATAACTTCCTGCTTCGGGACCTTTCTTTTTGTTTGATTTTTTTTTGTCATCTTTCTTCTAGTGTGAGAAGGTGTGGGGACGTATGTCAGGACTCAGCCCCAAAAAGCCTTCATTATCAGGAAAACCTGAAATAAACTATGTGTCAAGCAACACTTTTTCTTTTTCCAATTTTGTGATGTAGTAGTGCATCATCCACCAGAGGAAGTAGCCAAATTTGGCTACAGGTCAGAGAAGAACTTAGAAAATCTAAAGAATCATACGCTATATTTTTGTGACTTGCTAGAACTTAATTGTCTAAATCTGATGATTTCAAAAAAAAACAATTTCTCAAAATCTGGGGAGTTTGGAGCATTTCTTTCAGAAAAGTTTCTTTCAGAAAAGAGAGACCTTTGTATAAGTCACGATGTATTTTGGTCATCAAGTGATGAAAAATTTGGCCAAGAAAAAAACACTAATGTCAAGTATATTATTTCTTGTAAGATCTACTTCTTGTTGGAACTCAATCATGTTGAATTTAATATGAACATGGTTTCAACCATTCATGTTTAATCTCTCCCTAAACATTGAACTAGCCCAATGTGAGCTATTTTTTAGTGAAAATTTGCACTGTGCTGATGTTTAGGGGTTAAGGGTTCATGTCAACAAACGGCTCTGAAATCTGATTGATTTGTGTACATGTTTTGACGTGTGTGACTTTATTAACTTAGATTGTGTTGGGGCACCAAACAATAGCAACGCATGACAACTACACAATCTCAAGTTACAACTTGAAGAGTTTCAGCTAAGCATGTGCTTATCAAACCCAAAAAAAAAAAGAAAAATGCTAGTTGCCATGGATTCTCTTTCTTGAGCTCTTAAGTCAGTTATAAGGTGGGCACTAAGAGTCCTACACACAACATGGGTCCTACATAACTCATCATATGCAGACTAATAATGAGTGGATGAGCTTCAAGGCAAACTGTTCCGTGTAGGGATTTTGAAAATCTAGGAGTTGGAATATTCAGAATTGGGCCTTTGATGCGCACCCAATTTTAGTTGATGCCATTCTGTTGATAAATTATTAGAAAGTTGATTGATTACAGGAGTATATTTGTACAAACCACAGTAGCCCCAACTTGACCAGGTGACCTCAAATGAAGAGAAAGGAAAGAACAAGAATAGGATGTGGACAATGGAAGGAAGATCCACAATCAACTCCTTTAGTTGTTCCTTTTAAACCTTTCAAATTTTATTAACACAAGTATTTCAAACTTTATTAAGGGATGTTTGAAATTTGTGTGTTAAGAAAGTTTACTAATAAGGGAATAAATATTGTGCATTTAAAATACATATGAAGCACGTATAAATAAGATGAAAGTTTTTTTTGTCCACATGAAAAAAAAAAAAAAAAAAAACTATTTTTTTTATAAAAAATTAAAAAAAACTTTTTTGAAAGTGGAGGGAAGGGGGTAAAAACTTTTTTTTTTTTTTTTTGAAAAACCACCACAATTCAT
>Ga0116231_10011409_pt1 | contig 13679 bp, 6 predicted proteins | sample S1TSphgellanicum_2_FD_89695 | JGI IMG/M metagenome (GOLD analysis project Ga0116231, IMG submission 89695) | Host-associated microbial communities from peat moss isolated from Minnesota, USA - S1T2_Fd - Sphagnum magellanicum MG | ecosystem: Host-associated > Plants > Peat moss > Unclassified... | reverse complement strand
CAGGTATGATTAATAGAAGGTTCATTTTCTGGTGCTATTCATTTGGGGTAGTGTTTTGCCGGAATTCCTACATGTGCAGTTACTGTTTAGCAAATGTGAATGCTTGCAGTGACCAGCTGGACTGTGATTGATTATCCAACTCCACATGAGTAATGGGTGTATCTGTTGCAATTGTAACCAAAATACGTAAGAATCCTTGGAATGCCCAAGGTGTGTTCATTCTTCAAGTATTTCTATAATCCGAATTCGGGAAATTGCTGGAACCAGGAATGGATTGTGGAGATGGCAGCACATGTTAAATCTCTTGATCAAAATCACCTTTTGACGGTGGGCACAGAAGGTTTCTATGCAAAGAGCAATGGGAAATTGAAGATCAACCCTAACTCCTATGCTAGCACACTTGGCACAGATTTCATTCGAAATCATATGGCACCTGGAATTGACTTTGCAACTGCACATGCATATCCTGACACATGGTATGTCGCATATTTCCAGCCAAGGAATCTCTGAATCTCTCTCCAGGTATCTGCTTCATCCAAACTTGGCATGGGGTGAAGGCTACAGAAAGGCCAATCCAATGAGATCTTTCAAAATGATGAAAGGAACCCCTAGAGTGGGACATGAGTCATCAACTTTTTGGAGGATTTTTCAGCTCCCAATCCTGTATCAGTAACTCTGCATTGTGTATGGATAAAACCTGAATGTGTGAACTGTGGGAACTGTTTCTGGATGGAACTAATCTTTGAACATCTGACAACTTTCTAGTTGTAGTGAAGTCAAAGATGTGTATATTGGAGAGAGTGGCAGGCAGAAAAGCCATACACAAAAAAATAAATTAGTACATAAAATCTGAAGGCCTTCAATGATGCGGGCTGATTATTAATTCAATTGCTTCATGGCCTCCCACATGCTATGGAGATCTTACAATTGAATTCAAAAAATTGTGGGCTCTTGTAATAAGTTCATCATTGCAAGGGAATCTATGATCTAATGAAGGCCAGTCACACTGAACCAATGAGATAAAGATCTGTAAACAATGATGCAATATTTATGGGGATAAGAATCTTTTGAGGGAGCATGCTGATAGAATCCATCTGTATCCAAGATAAGTTCCACTCCTCAAAACCCAATGTAGCAGTGACCCTTCTGTTGGCTGCCCCTCACTTCCATAGCTCTTAAACTCTTACTGCATCCAAACTGGACAGGTCTGTCACCACAAGGCTACAGCAAGAATAGGCTTGCAATGGTCTCTCTCAATCTCTTTCTTTGTTTGTCAAGTTCAGATCACTAGCTTTAAGTTGTAGAATCCTGACGAGATGGTCATATCTTCATATGTGATTGTAGTTGTAATGGTAATGAGGATCCAATGCAGAACTCCTTCCATTGAACTCTGTTGTTTATTGTGCATGTGGGATTAAACATTGCACTCCTTTAAGGACATACCCAATAGAAGGTATGAAGATTAGTGCTTTCTTATCGTGCACATTTTCTGGCATGTTTATCACCTTGTCCCTGAACAAAATCTGTGATTTTGGCTGTAGGTTATCATCCCAAGATCCATCAGAGAAGCTGCAGTTTTTACATAAGTGGGTTCTTTCTCACATTCAACATTCTGCAGAGATCCTGAATCAACCAGTCATCTTTACAGAGTTTGGGCTCTCAGATCAAAAGTCAGGGTTCAGTATCCAACTTCGGAATGAGTTTAACAACATAGTCTATGACCAGGTTTACTCTTCAGTCCTGGAGGGAGGAGCTGCAGGTGGTGCACTCTTCTGGCAGTTTCTTCACGAAGAGATGGCAGACTGGAATGATGGCTTTGGAATCTTCCCTACAGAGCCTTGTTCTACCACTGAGCTCATTGCAGCACAATCAGTGAGACTGAAGTCTGCTTCTGGTGCACATTCTACTTGTCCAGCCATTGAGACCACCAATACTGAGGAAGAGCATGAGCATAACATCACCAGGATACTCAAACGTCTGCATCTGTGGAAGTGAGAAATACTGATTACTACAATGTCCAGTCCATGGTGATGGCTTTCAACAAGCACAACAATAGTTCACAAAAAAAAAGTGTAGGATATTGAAATCAGGTGAATTACTGTCCAACCTTTACAGGTTTCTAGTTACTTGTACTGCAAAAACTGAATTCCAGGCTGCTCAAGAATATGTGACACCTTGGACTTACAAGCTTTTTATCCAAGCTTCATTAGTTTTTCAAATTAAACCAATTCATTGCCAACACATGGTATCACTACTGTTCTCTCTTTCTCAGGTACTGAAGACCATCTCTAATGACCAGTCAGAAGTGCAGCCAGAGGCAGTGGTTCCAGTTTTATGCTCTTATCTTTTCAGGGCTACCAGTTTCCCATCTGTTGCTGATATAAACTTGTAAGAATTGTCTTACCCCTTTCAGTGAGATCCAGTTACCAATGATCAGATCTGGCAATGATTTTCTATGACCACTGTGACCACATGAATTGGTCCAAAGCAATTATGAGCTGTACAGATCATCAATCTCTGAAAACATATACAGCTACATTCAAAGCTTATTGATGCGGGAGCAGTTCATGCATGCACTACAGCAGTAGACTGAAAAGAAGAAAGGATTGTCAACTGTAGGCACTCATGGTTGCATTGTGTAAGTCAATCAAATACCAATCCCATCTCAGATATTTTCAAAGTTTAGTACTCATTCAATAGCCTTCATCTTGGTTTCGAGTTTTGTGTTTTTGTTATAGCTCTCAACTTCTGAACCAATCATCATACATGACAGTTATTGAATTTGAGTATAAAACCATAAATGGTTTGATGGAGCCAAATCCTGATTGGCTACTTTCAGAGTAAAATGGCAGGTGGTGACATTGTTCTATTGAATTTGTAGTTTATATATAGTTGTTTGTTGAAGCCAATGTGACTAAGAACTTCCTCCATGGCCCCATATACACAAGCTCTAGGATTTGTTCAAAGCAAACTCTAAGTATTCAGTTAAGTGACCTAACAAGGTGATTAGTGAGGCTAATCACTTAACTTGAGGCCTAAAACCTGGACTCAACTTGGAACTTGAGCTTGTAACTATCCCAAATGAGACTGTCAATCTAATCACATAAGACTGACCAGGACCTACTGATCTTAGTGCCGACCACAACTCCAACATTGTAGATCTTCATTAGCCACCGTTTAGTAGAACAAATAGATCACCACCATCACCATAGTTGATTCTTATCTGACTGCCAAAACATAATGTGTATAACTCTAGTGAATTGTGATTAATGGATTGCTGAAGCGTACTAATCTTCAATTAGATTACAATCTGATTGAATTTGTTCTTTTTATTCTTCCTGGTATTAGAACCATGGTCAAGCTAACTAGAACTTTTCTTCATTTGATAATTGTGTTGCATAATCAATCGGTGCAATATAAGTTTGTGATAATGTAGTCACTTGTCGCACAAGAATATGGCAATATCAGAAAGTGGATTTAGCATGTCTGAAACCATGTTTATCCTAAATAAATTGTGTCACGTAGTGAGATAATGGTTGAGTTGTCAGAAAAATTGTGAGGAATGGTTCTTCAAAAAAAGAAGATCAAAGCTCTGAGTATATTGATCATGGCAGTCAGAGATGAAATCATCGTTCTCATGACTGAAGAGTCATAATCCAAAATACTATTGCAACTCAAGGAGTTATATACGAGTCTCAAAACTATGCCAGAATACTCCATTTGATCAGTTCGCAAACTTCATTCCCTCACAACTGGAGGAAGGCACTTCTGCCACAGAGTTCACTAAATACATTAAAAAACTTACAATTCAGTTAGCTAATGTGGGTGAATTTGTTTCAAAGGCAAGAACAGTGCAGATAATGTTTGGTGTTCTCCCTAACACTTATGAGATGTTCATTCAATCCACTTTAATTCTTGATGAATTGCCTGGTTAAAGTTCAAAGGAAAATTGCTGCTTGAGGAGGCTCATCAAGAAACAAGATACAGACAAGGAAACCCGGATGAAACACTTTTGATTAGGACCAAAAAGGTTTGTCCACCAGCAAAAAGGTCTTAGGTATCAATCTAGAACAACACCCAACTCTAGCAATGGCTCTTCAAGAGAAGCAACTCCAAACAATCAAGTTGTTTCTAGAGGAGTGCAAGTGCACCAAAGGAGTTGAAACAAATGCTGTGAATTTGGTCATTAGGCTCAGGATCAGGCTAGACAACAAGATATTCAACCAATCCTCTGTCAATGTGGTTCCAGAAGACGTAAAGGAAGACCAAAACATTGAGGTCAACAAAGTTGCTGAAATGTTTGAAACTGCACTCTTGGCAGTTGAAGCAAAATCATGCAAGGATAAAAAATATTATTTCTGATATTTAAACTTAAGATGTATTCAACATGTTAAATAGTAGATGTTAGTACCATGAGTGCCGCAAAGGGCATAGGAACTTCTAAAGTTAGGACAACAAGAGGTCAATTTCATGAAGTTTAGGGCAAAGGCAATGTGATATCTTCCTACAATGGATAAATAAAATGTGTGAGTGGCGTTGTTTATGTGCCATGTGTCATGAAGAATCTTTTGTTAGTAGGAAGCATAACAAATAAAGTATGCACAATAGTGTTTGATGTTGATGATTGTTGGATAATGAGTTAGAAAAACCCAACTAAAATCATTGCAAGAGGTAAAATAAATCTCACCAACAACTTGTATAAGCTTGATGTGAGTGTCCTAAAAACATACATGTACACGGTGGATGAAACAACCCAAGTAGATGTCTTGCACTAAAGGTTAGGTCATGTGAAGTAAGAAACCTTGCATAACTACCTATAGTTAAGAAATTTTGCTTAGATTGTATGCAAGGGAAACAACACAAAGATGTTCCAAAGAAAATCATACTAAAAGCTAGAAAGAAAAATGAACTTATTCACTCAAATATTTGTGGACCATTGCCATGCCAATCACTTTCAAGATCAAGGTATTTTATCACTTTCACCAATGACTATTCATACAAGACATGGACATACTTCTTGAAAACAAGGTCAAGAGCTCTGGAAAAGTTCAAGGAGTTCAAGTAGCTTGTGAAAAATTTGAAAGGGGAAAGGATCAAAACTCCTAGGATTGATTAAGGTGGAGAGTACATGTTAAGATAATTTACCAAATTTTCCTAAGAAACAAGTATAATGAGACAACTTATTCAAGCAAATACACCACACCAAAACAATATGGCAAAAAAGAAGAACATAATACTCCTTGAAAGAACATAGAATATAACATTAACATGTGACTCCCTAGCTTACTTGTGGATAGAGGCCATTAAAATTGCGACAAATTTGTCAAACAAATGTCCTACGAGAACTAACAATGGCATAAGTCCTAAAAATAAATATTTAGATGTACCTTCACGAGTCGATCACTTGCAAATTTTTGGTTCATTAACATATGTGCTTGTGCCAAAAAACTAGTGAACAAAACAAGATTCTCAAAGTACCAAATGCATGTTAATGGGACTCAAGAATAACACAAAGGGTTACAAGTTATTCAACCCTTGGACTAAAAAGTTAGTGACCTCGAAAGATGTGGTGCTAGATGAATTTGTCCAAGGACTATAGTTAATCATGTGACTGTAGTTATCATGCAATTATAACATGTTGATAAGGTGACTTAACAATATTGCCAAATGAAAAGGGAAAGAGTGAACACATTGAACAACCATGTGAATGCCATGCACACAATGACGAAATGAAAGATTTAAGGAACAAGGAAAGTGTGTCATCACAAGAGGTTTTGCAAGGTCAACTACCAACATGGCAGTAGGAGAACATGGCACCACTTAATGGTGCAATAAATCCATAGTAACACCAATTAATTGCAAAAGAGCCAATTGTCATTGAAAATCTTCTAAATCTTTAAAAACAAGTTTCATTTTGCAAGTCAAGTTGTGTGTTCACACTCCTAGTAACATTGTTAAGAGATTTTGTGTTACTTGGCGAAGTACATGAACCAAATTCATATGTTGAAACAATTGATTATTTTGGATGGAGGGAGGCAATGAACCAAGTTTTGTAGTCAATACAAAAGAATCAAACTTGGGAGGTAGTAGATTGACCAACACAAAGGTGTTGATTATGTCAAAATGGATTTACAAAACAACGTTGATAACAAATGGAACTTTTAAAAAATTCAAGGCAAGGCTTGTTGTGTGAGGGTTTGAGTAAATATGAGGCATTGATTATTAATAAACTTTTCCACCCACTATCAAGTGGACAACCATATGAATGGTCATGAATCTTGCTGCTCAGAATTGGTGGTTGATCAAACATTTAAATGTAAAACCAACTTTTCAAAATGGAAATGTAAATGAAGAGGTGATCATGGAGTTACTTGAAAGGTTACCTTGTGAAGGAAACTCATCAAAAGTTTACAAACTAATGAAGGCAGTTTATGAGTTGATAGAAGTTGGATGTGCTAATTGATACATCAAAATTGACAAATTTTTATAGGAATAAAGGATGACTAGAAGTTTAATAGATCATAATTTGTATTTTTGTATGAATGGGGGACTTTTATGATAATGGTGTTATATGTGGATGATTTCTTACTAACTAAATATGACATGAAAAAAATACAATTAAAAAAAAAACAACTTAAAAAGGCATTTTGAAATGTCAAGGTTAGATTTTTTGTCCTTGTACATCCAAGTGGAGTTTTTCTATTTATTTCAAGCTATGTTGTTAATTATAAGAAAATTTCCTATATTATTTAAAACACCATGGGTGTTAGGAGATGGTAGTATCGTCATTGGATGGTAATTATTATTAGATGGCAAAACAATTTTAAGAAAACTTTAAAGTGAAAATGTTTTCTAATAGTAGTACCATTAGTATAATGAACTACCTTCATGGGATAGAATAATCAGAAGTTAATTTTGGGAAGAATTTTAATAAAAATAATATTAATTACTAGAAATAATATCCTAGTTTAATTTATTTAGAAAGGCATCCTACTAATTATTTAATTACTAATGATAAATATTGTACTTACCATATTTTATTTACTAGGGGCTGAAGCCATTTAGGTTAATTAATCCAAGTGGATAAGGGATGGATGGATGGATTTCCTTTAACTAAGATGTGTGAAAGGATTAGAAGAAAAATATTTAAGAATATAAGGAGATCTAGAAGGATAAAAAATCTAGGAAGATAAGGATTCAACCCTTGTGTGGTGAATATCCTTCTAGGGTTTCTTATTTATTCTTCAAGGAGGAGAATTGTGGATCATTTTTTTGTATGATTCTAGATTGAATGTGGTTAAGAGAGGTCTTTTAGGGAAGAAGTGTGTATGTGACATTGAAAATAGAGGTGGAAAGTATGAAAATATTTTATACTTTGATTCTTGCAATGGAAAATGGTTGAAAATATATCATATTCTTTTGTTCTACTTGGAGGATGTTAGATAATGGAGGAAGGTAGTACACATTAAGATTGCATAATGTTTTCTTATGTTTTATGTAGTAGTTTTTTGTTTATTCTATAAGAGTAATAAGATATTATCTTTTTATTTTTCATGTCTAGAATAGAAAATACTTTCTACCATAGGATGGTAACTACCATTGGAAGGCGGTAATAAGGAGGTAGACATAAGATTTGGGGCTTATAAGGAAGGTAACGTTGTTGTAAATGGTAGATAGTAATCACAAAGGGTTTGTAAGCAGTGCACAAGGTAGGCATCAATTGCAAAAGGTCTACAAATGTTGCTAATAGTAGGTAGTAACTATTGGAGGTCTGCAACCAATTGAAGGTCTTCTTTCAAGTTTGTCAATGATGATATGTGCATGATGATGATTGTTGTAGGACGATAATTGTAGCATGACGGTAAGCAAACAAAAGATAGGTTTCTACTTTCATTAGATAACATTTTTCCTTAATGATAATTAAGTTGTTGAATTCCATGGTTTAACATGTGTTATTGTTGCAAAGGAATTATGCATATAAGCTTATAGTTAAGTATTGTATGCAAATAACACTTTCGACAAGACACCATTGCAAAAAAACCTTAGGTTGCAAATAGATATGGGAGTTGAAAAAATGGATAATTCCCTATATCAAAGCATGGTAAGCAACTTCATATACATGACTAACACTAAACCAAACTTATCATTTTTAGTTAATTGTGTAAGTATATTCATGTCTATTGCATAATAACCACACCTAAATGTAACTTGTAAAATCTTGCTTTAAATGAAAACCATAACCAAATTCAAAATATTTTTTCTAAACAACTCAAATTCAGGATTGGCAGGTTGGGTGAATGCGGACTAGGCACAAGACCTTGATAAGAGAAAATCAACAAGAAGGATGGTCTTTTCTTGGCCCCATATGCTAAAGTAACAAACCACACCCCACAATAGCTTTGTCTACTGTTAAAGTGGAATATAGATCTTTTGTAAATGGAGCTAGGGAAATAATATGACTTAGAACTATACATGTAGATTTAGGAAATGAACAAGGACCCACCAAATTATTTTGTGACAATTAGAGTGTGATAAAACTTGTGAATGATCCCATTTTGCATGCCAAAACCAAGCATATCAAACTTCATCGCCATTACATTAGAGAAAAAGTAGAGGAAATTGTTATAAAAGTTGTCTATATTCCTACCCAAGAACAAGATGTAGACAATTTCACAAAACTACTAGGAAAGACCAAGTTTCAAACCTTGAGAAAAGAAATAGAATCTACAATCCGAAGGAATTTTTTAAAATTTAATATATTGTAGTAGGGTGTGAAGGAAGGTGTAGAATATGAAACACACCCAACTACTACATGAGAATTAAATTGTACATAATTAATTATATTTAATTAAATGCATGAAAGCAAGTATGTAAACTAGAATTAACAAAGACTCCCAATCTAATCACGTAGCATCAATTTAGGAACTACCGATCTTAGCATCGACCACATCTCCAACATCACAAATTTTCATTAGCCACCATTTAATAGAACAAACGAATCATTAGCATTGTTGTAAATGAGTCTTATTTGACTGCCAAGATGTAATGTGTATAAATCCAATGAACCATGATTAATGGATTGTTGAAGTGTAATCTTTGATTACAATCTAATTAAAGTTGTTCTTTTTATATTCTTCATGAATGTGGTGAAGTTGGGTACGAGATTTGTTGGGCTAAGATCCTAGTGTAAAATGGGTCTTTACTATTAAGGATAATACCTTGGTGCTTCCATACTAATTACATTATTTTTAGAAATGTTGAAAATTTCAAATACATATTTTCTCAGATATTTTTTTTTTGTGAATGAAAATAAGAGACTTTCTTAGAATAGTTTAAAATATTTTATCTTTCAACATGGAATCTTCACAAACTCATCTTCATAATTGTTTGACACTGAAATTTTGAACTTGCCATGACACCATGGTATGTAACAGATAATTGAATATATGTCCTTTCCAACCCCAAGGACTTTTCTTAAGTGCCCTTTGGATTGAAGGATTCATTGGGTTTTTTGTGCTTTGGCTTTTGATGGATGGATTTTTTGGGGCATGAGTTACAAGGATTAGGCCAGTGTTGGGTGGCTCTCTCTTATCAAAGAAAGAACCGGTGGGTATAAGGATCAGATATATGAGGACCTTTGGCCAATGATTCTCAAAAATCACAGAACCAGTTTTGATTCTTAACAAGAGCTTTTTAAAAATCAAACAACTGGGTCAAAGAACATACCCTAAATCATCGGTTCTTTCATGAAAACCGCCGGTTCTTTGAATTTTTTTTAGTATCAAAAACCTCAAATTGGAGGTTCTTTTGGTTCTGGAGATTTTCAAAATACCAGAACTGGAGATTCTGCAATTTTAATTTTAATTTTTTTCAAAAATAACCAGAACCAAGGGTTTCTTTATTTCTAAAAATTAAAAATATCCAGAACCAGAAGTTCTTTGCAACTTTATGAAATTAAAATTATAAAATAAAATTTTAATTTAATAAATAAATAAGTAAGTACATTTTTAAAATAATTAATTTTTAATTAATTTTTTAAAATTAAAAACCCAAGAGTATTAACAAAATCAATGAACTGCACCACACTCGATTAGACATTAGAACCCCCTCTGACCATAGTATGTCAGTGCATTCTTTGTATGTAGTAGCACCATCAACAAAATAGGTACTTGTTTACTTACATCACAACAAAGTAAAGTGTTTGTTGTTGGCCTTGCCTACCAAGGCAAGGATATTGTGTTCAGATTCATTATAGAGTATAGTAGTTTAAGGGGATTTTGCCCCTAGATAAATAGGTTTATTTTTTTATATGAGCATTTTTGAAAGATGATATTTTGGCTTGTGTTGGAACTTGAGATTAGTTATTATAGAGTTTATAATGTCTTGAAGGATTTTGGTTTCTTTTAGAGGCTTTTTTGAAGATTATATTTTTTGCATGCTGAAATGTTTGAGTTTCCATAATTCTTCTTTTGCCTTAAGATATATTTTAGTGTAAATGGCAGCAAGGCCACAGTGTGACACACCACTTGTTGCAAATGTAACAAGTGCACTGACCTGCAAAGGTACAGGCTTTATCAGAGCTCCTTCCTTCAGCATGTGTTGCAAGTGCCAGTTTGATGGCTTTTGCATCATAATCTACAGTGGTGCTCAAATTTGCATTGATGGTGGAGTGAACCAGCACCTACCATCATACCATACAAGTATGAGTGTGTGTGTGTGTGTGAGTGTGTGTGTGTGAATGGACAGGAAACATTTTTTTCCTTTGAATTCCCATCCCATATCTAACCATAATGGTTAGATAGGTAGTAACCATCCACATGTAAAGCTTATAAGCTAACCACCATGGTTAGCTTGGGAACTAGAAGCCAATGAAAAAGTGTTTCCTATCCACCCACCATCCATCGCTCATGTCGTAGTGTGTTGGTGGCTAATCACAAGACAAATAAGCATATGTTTTGCATTTGTATGCATTACAATGTTACCCAATGAGGTATGAGACATCCACCATATGAACATTTGTAGATTCTTTATCTATGTACCTAACCCTAAACCCTAAACCTAAGTAGGGTTATATATTATATATCAAATTGGCTTCATGTTTTACCCCCAGCAAATTTACTAGTGGTATTGGAGTCATGAATAACTAATTCAATTCAGTTTTATACCATAACACACAAACATTTGACATATGAGGACAGAAGTTTGGTGATGTAGGCTAGCTTTGTCTACTATAGAATAGGCCATAGAAGGCCAATTTTGGTCTGTAAGCATTCCCAAGGCAAAGCAAAGAAGGGCACACTTGACAAAATGGGCCTTCAACAACTCATTTGCAAGTTTTAATAGCAACATGTAGTGGCCTATAACTAGATAGATAGTGACTTCATGTCATGGAGGACATCTAACAATGAATTGAAGTTCATGCATTGTTTAACATCATGATCACTAACATTATCATCACCAACATAAACCAACATCATCATCATCAACATTGATCATAATTCATGCATGAGTTTCATCCATCTTTCCTACATCATTATCCGCTTTTCATCTACAATGTGTAATTAGGTGAATGCTTTAAAAGGTTCCTTGGATGATGTGTCATGTAAAACTTCCATGTCAAGTTCTTTGAACTAGGTTCCCAATTAGATATAAATATTGATAATTTTCCTCACTATTTTTAGTCTATTCAACACCAATTTAAAATATGATTTTAACTTTAAGCTTTGTTCCTTTTGTGTCATTTTAAAATTCATTTTGGGTTTTAAGTAAAATTATATTTGAATTTTTTTTTGCATATTTGATGACCTTGTTTTTATTATATTTTCTTGGGGTTGGACTTAGGTTTAAGTTTATTTTTGATATAGTTTGTTTTAATTTTTATGTTTTTCAAAAATCTTCTATTTGTGATAGTTTTCATGCCCATGACATTTCAATGCAAGTAAATAACAATTTCAAAGTAGGTAAGCCACTAATAAAAAAATAGTAGGTTTTAAAATTGGCCATTGTGACCAATACTACTAATATAATGAATGGGGGTGTCAAGGACACAAAAAACCATGAGAACTAAGGTTAAGGGAAAGGCTTAAATTTAATTTCTAAATAAGGAGCAAGACAAGATTATGTGATTCAAAAACAAAAATTAAAAAACTAAGAACAAGAACATGAGATGTGTCAAACAAACGTGAAAATAACTTTTTATTATGTTAACATATGCAAACATGAATATGAAAAGAACATGACAAGGTTATGGTGCAAGATTGTGCCTAAACCTGATGTTGAATAGACTAAAGGAAATGAAAGGTCCTACTCCTATTTATACTCCTTTGGGGACCAAACTCAAAGAAACTTCCAAAGAAGCTTATATGTGTGCATCAAATAATGAACCTTCTTGGGAACCTTCATAACTAGGAGTCAACTATGAGTTAATTGAAAGTTAAATTAAACTTAATTGGGAATCAACTAGGAATTAGTTAAACTTAACTTGGATTTAACTAAAAGTTAACTAAAAATTTACTTGAATTTAATTAGAACTTAATTGGAATTTAACTAGGACTTAATTGGGACTTAATTAAAAGTTAACTAGAACTTAACTAAAAGTTAATTAAAACTTAGCTAGGAGTTATGGATGAACACTATGGAAGAATTTCATCTATTGGAAGATGGTGTGTATTGTTCACATCCGTTACAAGGGGGTTGAATTGGTAATATTATCAATGTATTAAAAAATGGAATGTGAAAAAATATGTTGTCAAATATGCCTTCATTAAACATAATTGATTCTACCAAGTAAACTTTATTGGGCAAACCTAATGAGAATAGACTTAGCAAAATTTGTGATTCATAACTTATTTTATGCCATTAAAATGCAAGGAATGTCATGAGAAACCAAAGGAATGATGATTAAATTAACATTGTTACATAATCAATAACAAATGCCAATTTAGCCTCCCTTACTTTTAATGTTAAAATAACAAATACATAGAGCAAATTTGTTAGAGCTCTTATTTTGTTGGGTTTATTCAACATTATAAAATATAATATTTTGTGAAAGTGAAATTTTCATCTAAAGAAAATCAACTAATTGCCCCAAATGGTGTGGACCCCATAACCAACCTATAGCCCCAAGTAGTTGCCAAAAAGAAATGGGAATGGTGAAGGCATTGTCATTGATGGAAAGGATGGTGAAATGGTTAACAAGGAGAAAATGATAGATGTATTAAGGGCATGAAATCAAAAGGAAAAGGGGGAAAAAATGGCTAGAAATGTAATTACATCACTAAAGGTGAATGGGTCCAAATGAGAAACAATGAAACAATGTGTTTACTTTAGACTATAGACAATTGTCTATTTTAGGTCCTTTTGCTGAAAACAAACTTTTTCATAAAAGGAGAGTTTTAAATGATTTTTTTTGCAATTTTTTATTAAAAATATTCATATTTTTCCAATATATCATTTTAAATATTTTTTAGTAAATATGAATTTTTAAAATTGTACAAATTCCACTGGAGTTTGCATTTAATCTTGAAACATGATCATCATTTCAAAACATATCAAAATGTGTTAAATTATATATATATATATATATATATATATATATATATATATATATATATATTTTTTTTTTTAAAAAAACAATATATATTTAACAACATTTTATTTTTTTAAGTTTTTTTTTATTT
>Ga0116231_10011408_pt1 | contig 13681 bp, 12 predicted proteins | sample S1TSphgellanicum_2_FD_89695 | JGI IMG/M metagenome (GOLD analysis project Ga0116231, IMG submission 89695) | Host-associated microbial communities from peat moss isolated from Minnesota, USA - S1T2_Fd - Sphagnum magellanicum MG | ecosystem: Host-associated > Plants > Peat moss > Unclassified... | reverse complement strand
CTTCAGTTCGCAAGCTTACTAACTCTGGTTTCGCATGAACTTTGCCGTCACCGAAGAACAGCAGCAGCTTGCGGAGAGCCTGCAGCGATTGCTCGATGGAGCGAATGACTTCGAGTCGCGGCGCAAGCGTCTACGCCTGACTCCCCCGGACCGTCTCGCTCTGTGGCCGCAATTCGCCGATCTCGGCGTGATCGCCGCCGCCTTCGACGAAGCACACAGCGGCTTTGCGGGCGATGCGCGCACCGTTGCCCTCGTGTCGGCGGCATTGGGACAATCCCTGGCGGTGGAACCCTATCTGTCCTGCGCCGTGATCGCCGGGCACATCCTGCAAAATTCGTCATCGCAGCTGGCGGGGCAGCTCATCGAAGAACTCGTCGCCGGACAGGTCATCTGCGTGCTTGCACACGATGCCGGCAGCGACCCGTTTGCTGCGCCCGGTGTGGCCTATGCCTCAAGCGAGGCCGGCGGCATTTTGAACGGCACGGTGCGTTGCGTGCGCCATGCCGACGTCGCCGCCGGTTTCCTGGTGACAGCCTCTCACGCGGAGGTGACTGCCTCTCACGCGGGAGAGATCTCCATACACTGGGTGCCGCGCGACAGCGCGGGCCTGAGTGTGAGCAGCTACCGGCTCATCGACGGCGCGGGCGGCGGCGATTTGACGCTGCGCTCGGTACGCGTTCCAGAGTCGGCCACTCTGCGGTTCGACCGCGGGGCGACGCAGGTGCTCCACGAAGCACTGGAGCGCGGGATGCTCGGATTGGCTGCGGAAACCGCGGGCATCGTCGGCGCGCTCAATCGAGCGACCTTCGCTTACCTGTCCAATCGCAAACAATTCGGCGTGCCGCTCGCCAGTTTCCAGGCGTTGCAACACCGCACCGCAGACATGTTCATCGCCGCCGAGGAAATCGCCGCAGCGGTCAATTACGCCATCGACGCGCTCGAGACATCGCCGCGTGCCGTGCGCTCCGCTGCAACTTGCGCGGCCAAAGTGGTGGCCGACAGCGGCGGGCGGCGCGTGGGTCACGAGGCGGTTCAGCTGCACGGTGGCATGGGCGTGAGCGATGAGCTCAACATCAGCCACTATGCACGGCGTCTGGCGGCGATCCGTACCGAACTCGGCTCCGCCGACACGCATCGGCTGCGTTTCGGTGGTCTGCAATGAGCGCGATCGCAAAACCGCGCCCGCCCGCCGAGATCACCGACAAAACGGCCTGGCGCGCCCAGGTGCGAGAGTTCGTCCAAACGCATCTGCCCGCCGACCTTGCCCGCAAGGTCGCCGCGGGGCTCAAGATCGAGAAGGACGACTATGTCCGTTGGCAGAAAATCCTGCACGGCCAAGGCTGGTTCGCGGGTGCCTGGCCCACCGAATACGGAGGCCAGGGCTGGGATCTCGTCAAGCAGCTCATCTTTACCCAGGAATGCGCGATCTGCAACGCGCCCATGGTGATTCCGTACGGCGTGAACATGGTGGGTCCCGTGCTGCAGGTCTACGGCACCGAGGCCCAAAGGCGCGAGCACCTGCCGGGCATACTCTCCAGCGACGTTTGGTGGTGTCAGGGGTACTCGGAACCCGGTGCGGGTTCGGACCTTGCGTCATTGCAGACCTTTGCGGCGCGTGACGGCGATCACTACGTCGTCAACGGCAGCAAGATGTGGACCACCGAAGCGCACTGGGCCGACATGATGCATTGTCTGGTGCGCACCAGCCGCGAGGGCAAGCCGCAACAGGGCATCTCGTTCTTGTTGATCGATATGAAAACGCCCGGAATCACCGTCCAGCCCATCGTCACCATCGACGGTTTGCATCACACCAACCAGACGTTCTTCGACAATGTACGCGTGCCCGTCGCCAATCGCGTCGGCGAGGAAGGCCGCGGCTGGTCGATCGCCAAATTTCTGCTCGGCAACGAGCGCACCTCGATTGCCGACACGGGACCGAAGCTGCGGCTGCTACGCCATTTGAAGTCCCTGCATGCAAAGTTCCAATCAGATCGTGGCAACGCCGACGCCCTCAAAGCGGTCCTCACCGCGGCTCTCGCGGACCTGGAGATCCAGCTGCTGACGCTCTGCAATCTGGAGGCGCACTACGTCGATCTGTGGGCCGGCGGCAAGACCATGGGCGCCGAAGCATCGATCTTGAAAATTCGCGGCACCGAAATCCTGCAGGCGCTTTCCGAGCTCGCGCTCAAGCTCGAAGGATCGATGGCCGCCGCCCATGACCCGGAGGACTTGTACCTGTCTGCCGATGCAGCTCTCACGCCGGCGCAGCAGGCCAGCTTGCTCGGTCATGAATATCTCTACGGCCGGTGCTGGTCGATCTTCGGCGGCACCAACGAGATTCAACGAAACATCATCGCGCGCGAGATCTTGGCTTCGGGGGCCTGAAGCAGGCGCTGGGGGGACTGACCATGGATTCAAGGCTCGCCCACGTGGAGGGGCCGCCGCTCGCGCGACTCGATCAGTTGCTGTGGATCGGCAGCATCGCGCGGCTCGGGGCTGAGCGCTGTCCGCAGCGCGATGCCATCATATTTCCCGATCGCGGCATCCGCGTGACTTACCGCGATCTGGACGGCCAAAGCGATGCCTTCGCCGCCCTGTTGAGGAAGCGCGGCCTGGGGCGCGAAGACCGTGTCGCCTACCTCGGGCGCAACAGCGATCTGTTCCTGCCGGTACTGATCGGCGCAATTCGGGCCGGCGTGGTCCTCGTGCCCATCAACTGGCGTCTCGCCGCGGCGGAAGTGGCCTATCAGTTGCAGGATTCGGGCAGCCGCCTGCTGATCTGCGACCCGGAGCTCGAGGCCGTGGGACTGAGCGCGGCACGGCAGCTCGAAGCCAGCCTGCCGATCCTGCTCACCGAGGACGCCGACGGAGCACCGGAAAATCTGCGTGCGCTGCTCGCCCAGCCGGCGCCGCCGGCGCCGCTGCCCACCGAGAAAGACCAGGTCGTGCTGCACCTCTACACGAGCGGCACGACGGGACATCCCAAGGGCGTGCTCATCTCTCACTTCGCCCTCTCGGTTGCACGGCACTGCGAACTCACGTCGCCCGATTTTGCGTTGCTCACGCCCGCGAGCGTCAGCCTCTCGGCCATGCCTAATTTTCATGTGGGTGGCCTTTCTTGGGTGCTCATGGGACTAGTGCGATTCGGTACCGTCGTGCTGACCGCCAACCCGGCGCCGGGCAACATGCTCGCCCTTCTCACCGAGTACCGGGTCGAATCGAGTTTCATCGTGCCCACGGTGATTCGCGGCATCGTCGACGAAATCAAGAGCAAAAACCTGCCCGCGCCCTCAATCACCGGGATGTTCTACGGTGCCATGACCATGGGGGCGCGCTTGCTGGGCGAGACCATGGAGATCATGGGATGCTCGTTTGGACAGTTCTTCGGCATGACGGAGATCACGGGCGCGGCGACGTTCTTGGGGCCTGCGGACCATGATCTTAAGCGGCCGCATCTGCTCAAGTCCGTGGGGAAACCCTATCCGGGAATGAGCATCGAGATTCGCGGTCCGGATCGGCGCACGCTCGAATGCGGCGAACCCGGAGAAATCTGGATACGCTCGCCGACCCAGATGCTGGGATATTGGCGCCTGCCCGACGCCACGCGCGAGGCGATCGTGGACGGCTGGTATGCCACCGGCGACGGCGGTTATCTGGATCGCGACGGCTATTTGTATCTCACCGACCGCATCAAGGACATGATCGTGAGCGGCGGCGAGAACGTCTACCCGGCGGAGGTGGAGGAAATGCTGCGGGCGCATCCGGCCGTTCTCGATGCCGCCTGCGTCGGCCTCGCACATCCGGTATGGGGCGAAAGCGTGACGGCCGTCGTCGAGCTGCGGCCCGGCCACGACTTGAGCGCCGAACAACTGCGCGAGTTTGCCCGCTCGCGCATCGCGGCGTTCAAGTGCCCCAAGCAGTTTCACTTCGCAACGCTGCCCCGCACCGCGTCGGGCAAGGTCAAGCGCGCCGCACTGCGCGCCGATCTCGCAGCCCGCGACGCGCCCCTCGACGCCCAAGGAACAGCACCATGAGCACCGATGCAAGCTTGAGTTTCGAGGCGGGCGGCGCCATCATCGCCGGCGGCAGCGGCGGCATCGGCGAAGGCATCGCGCGGCGCTTTGCCGCCGCCGGCGTGCCCGTGCTCATCACGTATCATTCCCGCGAGCACAAAGCTCTGGCCGTCAAGGATGCCATCGAGCGCGACGGGGGGCGCTGCGACCACCTCAAATGCGAGTTGGCCGATCCCTCCCAGGTCGATCACCTCTATGCGCATGCGCGCGCGACGCTCGGGCGCATCGCGCACATCGTCTATGCCGCGGGACCGAGCTTCAACTTCAATTTCATCGGCGCCATTCCGCTCGATGAATGGCATCGCGTGGTCGATGCTGACATCAATGGCGCATTTCACCTGATCCGCCAGGCGGCCAACCTGTTCAAGGAACAGAAGGGCGGCAATCTCGCCGCGGTGATCACGTCCGCGGTCGAGCGCGTGCCGCTGCGCGACATCATGTCCGCGGCGCCCAAAGCCGCGATCGAGATGCTGATCAAGGGCGTGGCAAGGGAATACGGGCGCTTCGGAGTTCGCGCCAATTGCATCGGCCCCGGATGGATCAACGCAGGATTGGGCAAGCAGGCGCTCGATGAGAAACTCGACGAAAAGACCCGCGAAACGATCCGCCTGCAGACCATTCCGCTGCAGCGCTTCGGCAGCGCCGACGACATCGCCTGGGCAACCCTGTTCTTGTGCTCCCAGCAAGCCGCATTCATCACGGGCCAAACGCTCGCGGTCGATGGCGGCGCGCAGATCTAGCCGCCCTGGCGGCGTACGAAAGTTAGCGGCGAAGGAGCACTCGATTGTCCAAGTCCTACGATGTGGTGGTGCTCGGTGCCGGCAGCAACTCTTTGGTCGCCGCGGCCTACGTCGCCAAGGCCGGCCGCAGCGTGCTCGTCCTCGAGAAGAACGACCAGTGCGGCGGCGGCGTCGTGTCCATCGAAATCGCGCCGGGCTTCATCCACGATCCTCATGCGTCGGGGTATTACCTGTGCATCGCCAATCCGGCGGTCAAGGACGATGAACTCGGGCTCAAGGCCAAGTTCGGCTTGACCTGGAAGACCTACGATGCCGGTTTCGCGACGATCTTCGACAGCGGCGACGGGCTCGTTGCCTATCGCGATCTCGACCGCACCTGCGAAGCCATCGCCAAGTACTCGCACAAGGACGCAGCCACGTATCGCGCTTTTGCCGCCGAATGCATGGCGCTGCTGCCGCTGCTGAGCGCGAGCGCCGCGACCCCGCCGCTGCCCACCGGTCCGTTCATCACCCTGCTCGACCAGAGTGCCCGCGGGCGCCGCCTCGTCGATATGATGTTTCAAAGCGTCTACGACATTCTCGAGAACCTGTTCGAAACCGACGAGGTGCGCATCCACCTGTGCAAGTGGTGTGCCGAAGCGATGGAAGGCCCCGACGTCAAAGGCACCGGCGTGACGCTCGTCAATCTGCTCGGGCTCGCCCATAGCTTCGATGCGCACATTCCGGTGGGCGGCTCGCGGGCCGTGACCAACGCCTTGATCAAATGCGTCGAGCACTACGGGGGAACCGTGCGCACGAATGCCACCGTCGCCCGCGTACTCGTCAGCGGCGGCAAGGCCACCGGCGTGGCGATGGCCGATGGCGAGGAAATCACGGCTAAGCACGCCGTGATCGCGAATATTCACCCCTGGCGCTTGGAAGAATACCTGCCCGGCGCGGTGGATCCGGCCATCGTGCGCGCCGCCCGCGGCGTCAAGCTCAGCAACCACGGCGCACTCAATCAGCAGATCGCGTTGTCGGAATGGCCTCAATTCAAAGCCGGTCAGGAACCTTGGCTTGAAGCGCTGTGCATCGAGTACGTGCGCAAGGACCTCACCGGCATCCGCAAGGTCTTCGATGGCTACCGCTACGGCGAGATTCCACAGCACCACTTGAGTCCGCTCACGATCATGAATTCACGCAAGGATCCGACCCGCGCCCCGAGCTCCTCGCATTGCGCGATGTACTTGTATCATTTTGCGCCCCGCATCTTGGCAGACGGCGGACTCGAAGGCTGGAAGCAGCATGGACCCGCATTTGCCGATGCCATCTGGACGGAATTCAAGAGCTATTGCACGAATATGGACGACTCGAAAATCATCGCGCGGCACATCGAAACCCCGCTGGATCACCACAATCATTCCAACAATATGATGACGGGCGATATCTTCGGCATTGGCACGACCGCAGGCCAGCTCCTGGGCCGCCGACCGCTCGTGGAATTGGCGCATTATCGTGTACCGGGCGTCGAAGCGCTGTATCTGACGGGGCCCGAGCAGCACCCGGGCGGCACCGTCACCTTCGGCGGGCGCGCGACAGCGATGAAAATGATGATGGACTGGAAAGTGAATTTGCAGTCGGTATTCACGTCGCTTTGAAGGAGGCTTAAACGTGAACGCTCTCCATCCCCTGCCGCGTGCCATCGAGCAACTCAACTCCGAGTGGTTGACCCTCGCGATCGCCGAGAGGTGTCCCGGCGTGACCGTGACGAGCGTTCAGGTCGAGCGCATCATCTGGGGTACCGCGACCAAGATCCTGGTCGATTTGTCGTACGCCGGCGACCCCGGCGCGCACGAGCCCCCACCCAAGCTCTGCATCAAGGGAGAATTCGACGAGCGCGTGCGCCGCACGTTGGCGGCAATGACGATGACCGGCACCCAGGTCGAAGCGCTGTTCTACAGCGACCTCGCGCCACAGCTTCGGCTGCCGCTGCCGCGCCACTGGTTCGCCGGCTCCGAACCCGGCATGGGCATCCTGATCCTCGACAATCTCGTTGCCACCGGCGCGACCTTCGGCAGTCCCACCGAACCCTGGAGCCCCGATCGGGTCGCCAAGGCCCTCGAAATTCTGGCGACGCTGCACGGCTCCACCTGGGGCCGGTCGTTCGAGCATGTCGAGTGGCTGCCCGTCGGACCCACGGCCATCCGGCAGGCCAACGAGTACCTGATGTCGGCCGCCCATTGGGCCGCGCATTTCGCCGATCCCAGCGTATTTCAGATGCCGGCAGGATTACAGGATCGCGAGCGCTGTCTCGCCGGCCTGCATGCGATGTGGCGCTACGACGATGCGAACGCACATTCTTTGATCCACGGCGACGCGCATTTGGGCAACACCTGCATCGATGCAGCAGGCCAGCCGTTCTTCATCGACTGGGCAGGACCCTGCCTATCCTGCTGGGCGTTCGACGTCGCCAATTTTCTGGTGGGCGCCCTCACCATCGAGGACCGGCGCACGCACGAACAGGATCTTTTGCGTCACTATCTCGACCAGCTCGCCGTGCACGGTGCGCCCACGCCCGACTGGCCCCAAGCCTGGGACGACTATCGACGTCATATCCTAAACGGCATCATATGGCCCACGGTGCCGCCCAACATGCAGCCCATCGACAACGTTCGTGCCATGGGAGAGCGCTACACCAACGCGCTGCTCGATCACGACACGTTGGGCTTGTTGGGAGTTTGAGCATGGGGCAGTCACCCAGTAGCATAAGCCCCCCCTTCACAACTCGAACCCCTCCCGCAATTCGATACCTAAATCCTGGTACATGACCATGGCCGTGGCGCGTCCACCGAGCGTCACCGTGCCTCCGGGATGCATGAAAGGACCCGTGAGGTATAAACCGGCGATCTTCGGCACGCGGTAACTCGATAGCGCCGGCGTCGGCCGCCGCCCGAGAGTTTGTCCGCCGGCCGTGCCGATGCCGAAGATGTCGCCGTTCATCATGCTGGCCGAATGCCGGTGATGATCGAGCGGCGTCTCGATCAATCGGCCCAGGATGCAAGAGTCGTCGATATTGGTGGTGAATTTCTTGAAGGACTCCCAGACCAGGTCCCCATAGGCTTCGCGCTGCGCGTCCCACGCATCGAGTCCGCCGTCTTTGAGCTGCAGCGGCGCGAAGTGATACAGGTACAGCGCGCATTGCTCCGGCGAGGGCACCCGTGTCTTGTCGATGAACGAATTGATGACGGTCAAGGGATTGAAATGGCCATACGGAATTTCGCCGTGCTTGTATCCCTCGTAAATGCGCCGCATACCCGAAAAATCGCCGCGCGGCATGTACTCCACCACCATGCTGTTGCGAAGCACCGGGTCATCGCTGATGAACTTCGGCTCGAGGCGGAGCGAGATCTGTTGGTTGACGGCGCCGTGGTTGCTCAAGCGCACGGCGCGCGCCTCGGCCGCGACCTGCGCATCGATCGCGGGGATCATGGTCGAGAGATTCCACGGATGGATGCAAGCGAGCACCGCGTCGGCGGCATTGATGGTCTCGCCATCGCGCAATTTCACGCCCTTCGCCCGCCCGCCTGACACATCGATGCCGATGACCTCCGCACCCGTGCGCACCGTGCCGCCGTGATGCTCGATGCAGGCCACCAACGCATCCGACAAGCGCTGCGTGCCTCCCACCACGGCGAACGGCCCGGCGCCGTGCACCAGCGCGAGCAGGTTGTACACCAGCACGCCCGTGCCGTTGGACTCGGGATTCTCCATGGCTTCGCCGACCCACTTGAGGTAATGCAGCCGCACCTCCGTGGATGCGAAATAGCGGCACACCACGTCATAAGCGCTGTTGAAGATGCCCGCGGCGATCTCGGACCCCGCCGGGTCGCTCTCCAGCAGCCCCAAGAACCGCGCGAAGGGCATCGGCGGCGTGGCCGCACCCAGGTTCAGCAGCGGTCCGAACTTGATGCAACGAAGTCCGAGTTCGCGGTAACTGGCGGCATCCGCGCTCGAGAACTTCGCGATCGACTCGCAGGTGCGATCGAGCGACTGATAGGTGGCCAGGACCGAACCGTCGTCGAACAACGTGGTGAATGCCGCATCCCACTCGGCAAACTTCAAACCGAAGCGGGACTTGAGTTGCAGCTCGTCCTTGGTGAGCGTCGGGCTGACCATGCAGGTCATGAGTCCGGTGGCATGCGGATCGTGAATGAAACCGGGCGCCACCTCGCGCGACACCGCTCCGCCGCCGCAGTGGGAATTCTTCTCCAGAACCAGCACGCGCTTGCCGGCCTTCGCCATGTAGGCGGCGGCGCTCAACGAGTTCGAGCCCCCGCCCACCACGACAATGTCAAATGCTTGGCCCATGTGGGTTAAGGAATCTTCGAAAGCGCCGCTTAAGGTTACTCGATTGCTAGCGTACCATACGCTATCAACACGGATCTCGAGCGGGGGACGGATAAGTGACGCAAAGTGCAGCGATGAAATTGTATATGACGGACAACTCCGACCTCATGGAAGTGTCGTCGATCCATCCGGAGAACGGTAATTTGATCGTCATCGGCACCATCATGGGAGCGATGCCCGTGAAGGCGGTCGTCAAACCGGCGGAGCTGCGGCGCGCCTTGGGTCTGATGTCGTTCAAGACCAAGATGGCGGCATTCTTCATGCTGTTCCGCGCGTCGCGCTGACCGCCGAACCGGCGGCTGTACCCGCGGGCAGCGCGGACAGGCTCAAGGTTGAAGACCTTCAGGTCGAAGCATGGCGAGGAACTCGCCGCCAACATCGCCTTTCAGATCACGGAGGTGGCGCGGCTTTATCGAACCCGTTTCGATCGCGAGATGCAGGCGCTGCGGCTCGGTCGGGCGCACTGGTGGCTGATCAGCTTTCTCGTATATTTCGAGGGAAGCACGCAGCAGGAGCTGGCCGAAGTCATGGATATCGGCAAGGCGGGCCTCGGCAAATTGGTGGACCGCCTCGAGAGCGAGGGCTTGGTGCGGCGTTTCGCGGATCCGGCCGACCGGCGCCTGAATCGTGTACGCCTCACACCCAAAGCCAAACCCATCGCCACGCAGATTCGCCATACCTCGGAGGCCATCGTCGGCCGTTCGATTTCAGGCCTAACCGGCACGGAATTGGCCACGCTCAACGCGCTGCTCGATGAGATCAAGCGCAAGCTGGCGGTGCCGTGAGCCGGCGGGGCGGGGCCGGGAGCTGCCGGCGCGGCGGCGCTCGTTCACCCCTTAAAAATTATCGACGAGCTGCAACGCCGCGTCCAAGAATTGCGGTATGTAAACGTTCGGCAGGACCGCCAATTTCAGATCGTTGAGGCGCCCCGCCGCGAATTTGGCAGCGATCAAGTTGGACGCGCACGCATTGCGGACGTGTCCCCACACCCTGAAGAAGTGCACGCGCCGCGGGTCCACATCCTCGCCGCCCGCGGCGTGGTACGCGGCATGAAACGCGCCCGAGTCGAGCGCATCGCCCAGCGTGTTATGGGCATACGCAATGTCCTCCGCCGGATCTCCCAGATGTCCGAACTCCCAGTCGAGTACCGCGGACAATCGACCCTCATGAAACAGGAAATTATGAAAGCCGATGTCGCCGTGCAGCAGCACCGGCTGGCCCGGCATCGGCGGAATATTGTTGAGCAGCCAACCAAACAACGTCACCAACGCCGGCGACGAAAAGTGCGGCTCCCGCTCGAACAAGGCGCGATAGTCGTCGATGTATCGATATACGCAATCTTTCCGGGGCATCTTCCACTGCTCGCCGCGGATCGACTCGGTGAGCTCCCCGAGTTCCGGGAGCGGCGGCAGGCGGTGCAAGCGCGCCAAGATGTCCGCCAGCGATTGCACCAGCTCGGTCGGCACCTGGCCCTGCGCCGTAAATACGCTGCCGCCGGCGACACCGGGCGCGCGGCGCATGACCATGAAATCGCCGCCCGGCAGCAGCGCATGCGTGGTATCGACCATCACAGCATCCGGCGCCGGGAACCCTCGTGCATGCACCGCTCGCACCAGCCGGAACTCGGTCGCGACGCGATGACAATCATTGTCGATGACCGGCTCGGCCAGATCACGGCGCAGCACGAACGAACCTGATAAAGCTTCACCGTCGCAATCGAACAGGAAAGTCTGCTTGCCGAAGCCGCCCGGTAACGATCGGCAAGCGGTCACGGTAAGCCGCTCGTCCTCGAATCGATCCCGCAAGTACCTCTCGAGGCTCAGCGCCGTGATTTCAGTATTGGCGGCCATGCCGGCACCAGCGGCGACTCGACGCTTCATGGGCTCCCGCAAATCATCGCGCTCCCAGGTGCCGAGCATCAGTCCAATGCGGGTGCGCAATGCCGAATTCATGCCGCTGTCATTGGCTACCCGGGCGGCGAAGGACTCGACCTGTTCGAGTGTCTTGCGCCAGGCGCGCTCGCCGGCGGCAAGGTTGTTCGCTGCGCGGGTTTCGGCCATGAGCGCCAGAATGGCGTCCAATGACGGCTGCAAGCTCGAATGCGCGGGCAGCGTCTTGCCCAGGGCGCTGAGCCGGTCGCCGAGCACGCCGACCTGGGCGCGCAGATCCTCGACATCGCCATGTTCGCGGCCGAGCAGCAGCTGCAGTACTACGCCGATGGACTGCACGGCGGACGCCTCGCCGCCGGGCAGCTCCGACTGTAAACGCTCGAACTCGGATCGCAGCGCGATCAGTAGTTGTTCTGAAGGCAGGAGCATGGGCGCCTAAGGATGCAGCAGCCGAATATAGTCGGCCCATTGGCAATCTTGAAAGTCGCCATGCGTGACCAGTCCGTTGCACTCCCAGCGCACCAGACAAATGATCGACTGGAAGTTGTGCCAGGTTCGCCAATCGGCAGCCGCGATGACTTGACCCTTGATGGGGTACTCGCGGCCGTCCGCCGCGTGCAGCGTCATCTCGACGCTCTCGGGAAACAACGTGTCGCGATTGCGCACGGTCTTTTTCATGGCGGACACGATGGGTACCAACTGGCCGTCGCGATAAACCCAACCCCCTTTGACGCTCTGCCCGCCGGGGATCTCCAGCAATCCTTTCCAATCCGGATCGGTCTCCGGATTGTCGAAGGCCGTGCAGCCGAACGCAAAACCCTCGTTGAAGACACCGGTCATCCACGCCATCGGCGGGAATGGCTGATGCCCCTCCTTGCGCAATTGACCCCAGGAGCGATCCCGGACCGTGAAGCCATTGACGGCATACTCCTTGCCGAGCAGCCGCAGCCAGCCGCGGGTCTTCATCGCTTGTTCCAGATGCATGCCGGAGGCGAGGACCATGGCCGGCATGACCGCCTCGAGCTCGATGTCGAAGGCATTGTTGAGTCGCGGATCCGAATAGCGGATCCGGTGCTTGCGCAGAGGCTCGAGCGTGTTGACGTGATAACTGTTCGACAGCTCGTAGTCCCACAAATCATTCTTCAGGCATGCGTCGCTTTCATAGGTCACGAAGTCGAACAATTCGGAGGAGAGATTATGTCGCTTGACGCCTTGCCACGCCCAGGCGCCGCCGGTCACCATGCCGAGATTGGGGTGATGCCAGACATAGCAGAGCCCATGAATTCGCTCCTCGGGAATGTTGAACCCAAGGTACTGAGTCTCCGTCAATGAATCGCCGGGTTCGGTCTCGCGAGCCTGAGGGTGCAGCAGATCGCACCCGGGTGTGGCCGCGACGAACGACTGGTTCTTGGTCTCCCAGAAGGGCTTCTTGGTCAGATCGCTGCTCGTCAACTCGCTCATTGCGCGCCCTCCCCGTCGGCGACGGGTGTCATGCCAGCCTTAAATTAGTGTCCATGAATACGGTACGCTATCTCACTATTATTGCCAAGCAGGGCAGCCGTTTGCCGCACGTCCCCACGCCGGCGGCACAGGCGTAACCGGTACACGAGCGTACCATCCACCCGGACAATACATCTACAATGAGCCCCACCCGGGCGGCTGCGCCGCATTTTCTCGAGGTTCTCATGGCGTCCGATGTCCTCATCACCCGCGATGGCAGCGTTGCGACCGTTACCCTCAATCGACCCGACGCCATGAACGCGGTCGACAATTCCATGCGCAAAAATCTCACGTCGGCTTTCGATGAGCTCGCACGGGCTTCCGATCTCCGGGCCATCATATTGACCGGTGCCGGCAAGTCCTTTTGCGCCGGTGCCGACCTCAAGAGCGCGGCGGCAAATCCCGACACCACGCTGCGTCGCACGGCCCGCACGCTCATGCACGATTTTCAGCCCTTGATCGAGTGCATCACGCGCATCGACAAACCCGTGATTGCCGCCATCAATGGCGCCACGCTCGGCGTCGGCATGGCATTGGCGCTGGCGTGCGATTTGTTGATCATGGCGGACAGTGCCTATCTGAAATCCCCGTTCGTCGGCATCGGCCTGATTCCCGACGGCGCCGCCGCATGGTTCCTCACGCGGCGCATCGGCTACGCAAGGACGTTCGAAGTGCTCGCCGAAGGCCAGAAGCTGACCGCCGCGCGCTGCCTGGAACTTGGGCTCGCGAATCGCGTCGTCGCGGCCGATGCCCTGCCTGGAGCAGCCGCCACCTGGGCGGCGGAACTTGCGCAGAAGGCGCCGCTCGCCCTTGCGCTCACGAAGCGCGTGGCGCGATTGTCGATGTCCGTGGGACTGTCCGAGGCGCTCAGCCTCGAGGCCGAATTTCAAACACTGTGCGCCTCGACCGAGGATGCCCGCGAAGCCATCGCCGCGTTCGCAGACAAGCGTACGCCGACCTTCAAGGGCCGCTAGGAGCCTAGCCGGCGAATAGCTCGCGCCCGACGATCTCGCGCATAATTTCGGAGGTTCCGCCCGCAATGCGCCGGATGCGCGAATCAATATAAGCCCGCGCGATCGGATATTCGAGCATG